>ENA-OFDP01000572-OFDP01000572.1-metagenomes-genome-assembly--contig:-NODE-572-length-16168-cov-6.038664_pt1 | contig 16168 bp, 21 predicted proteins | sample MGYA00153389_OFDP01 | MGnify analysis MGYA00153389 | reverse complement strand
TACGTCAAAGACTCCTCGTTCGTTCTGGGCGCGTCCGACTGCGATTGTCATTACGCAAATCTCCAAATAGATATAATTACAACGGATCTGTGTCTAGTTACTAATCTCCAACTGTTGATTCTGCTTAGCAGAAAACGAATTGGATTATGAACAGACTTTACTTTTCTTTACCGTAATCAAGATTATACGGGTAATTCTTTACAAGAGCAAGCATTTCTTAATAATTTTTCCGGATCTTCAGTGATTCCCTGAGTCTCGGGAGTCCGGGAAGCCCCAGAAGTCCCCAAAGTTCATCGTCTGCATTTCGGAACTTCTACTATATATACTGAGGATAGAATTCCAGACTTAGGTTTTAAGACTATATGTTCAGCATTGACATCATTGTGAAGAGCACACCCGTGTCGCTTTCGGTGCAGCGGAAGTTGGAAGAGGACGCTGTAACTGTTTATCAGCAGGTTCTGGAGGCGATTCGCAACTCCCAACCGCAAATTTTGGAACTCACCTGTGAGAAAAATCCTGAGAAAAAAGTAGCTGTCCTTAGCAGCGAGATTTCTGGGGTGGTGGTTTCTCAGAAATCGGGGACTTCATCTACAGGCAGATCCCCGGGTTTTGTCTCGATGGCGGCGATGGCAGAATGAGGGCTGGGGGTGTTGATGCCGATATGAGCCAGTCAGCGGTTGTTGTGCGGGATTTGTGTTTTAGCTGGCCGTCGGGCGATCGAGTTTTGCAAGGTTGCTCTCTCGATGTACCCAAGGGCGAGTTTTGGATGCTTTTGGGTACTAACGGTAGTGGCAAATCTACGCTGCTGAGGCTGATGGCTGGGCTGCTGCACCCCCAGTCGGGCGAAATTAGCCTGGCTGGGCGGATTGGTTTTGTGTTCCAAAACCCGGATCACCAATTGGTGATGCCGACGGTGGGTGCGGATGTGGCTTTTGGTTTGGTGGAGGAACAGTTGTCTAATCTTCAGGTGCGGGCGAGGGTGGCGGAGGCTTTGGAGGCTGTGAATTTGCTGGAGTTGCAGCGGCGGCCGATTTATGCTTTGAGTGGGGGACAGAAACAACGGATTGCGCTGGCTGGGGCGATCGCCCGTCACTGCGAAATTCTATTATTAGATGAACCGACGGCTTTGTTAGATCCTGATTCTCAGTTGGATTTGGTGGCGGCGGTGCAGCGGTTGGTGAAAAATCGGGGGATTACGGCTTTGTGGGTGACTCACCGTTTGGATGAGTTGAATTATTGTGATGGGGCTTTTTTGTTGGAGAAGGGCCAAGTTGTCGATCGGGGAGATCCGGCGCGTTTGAAACAGCGGTTGATGCAAAATGCTGATGTTTAGCGTAGAAATCAAAGAGTCGCTAGGAGCAAAAAAATGACCATTGAAAATGCCATTATCGATAAGGTGCGGGTATTGTCACCTGAAAAGCAACAAGAGGTATTAGCGTTCATCGAGTTTTTGGATACTGATGAGTGGGAGCATATCTATAGAGGGCGGTTTAAGGAACTCCAGCAAGAAGTGCAGATCGGAATTGATGCAGCGAATCGAGGAGATGTCATCGATGCTGATTTGATGTTTCAAAGGTTGCGGGATAAACTACGGCAGCAGCAAGCTCAGGTAGGTTAATGAGCAATGTTTGCAGGTTCACAGCTCCCGCCAGTCGAGATATCGAAGCCATCATTGACTATGTGGCCGATCGCAGCAGCTTTGATGCTGCCGAAAACTTGCTCAATAGAATTAACAATCGGTGCAAAAGGTTGGCGAGCTTTCCAAGTATGGGACGAAAGCGGGATGAGCTGGCTCCGAATGTGCGAAGTTTCCCGATCGATGATTACCTAATTTTTTATCGTGCTATTGAGGAAGGGGTTGAAGTTTTGCGAGTCGTTAGCAGTTATCGGGATTTACGGGTTCTATTCTCACAATCTGATGAGGATTGACCGTGTGGGTGAGTAGATGTGAAGCATTGGAAGGTGAAGAGTTTCAAGAGAAGACAGCAGTGTGCCAATTTGATGCCAAATCAATCTCGCAATCCCCGATCGCGCAACAAAGAATCTGCCCAAATTGTATCAGTATTTTTAGGGCATAATTATTGCAAAATCACTACAAATTTTCCCATTCATTTTGTGAAATATTTGCCTGCATCAAAATTCGCCTGAGCAAATTTCTGCTGATGTCTTCCTGATGCGGATTCGGAATGCGAACTCGCAAACCATCTCGCTGCATAAACTGGTGTTTTCCACCTGAAAATGGGCCGTCAAAACCAGCAGCCCTGAATGCAGCAATCAAATCCCGGCGGGAAATTGAACCAAAAACTGGCATTAGGCAACAGACTCCACTTTCAAAATAGCACCATCGAATTCTGGCAACTCGTGACCCATCGCAATGCCAAGCAACACCCATTCTTCTAGCACTTCTAATAATTCCGATCGGCATTCTTCTAGGGTACTGCCTGTTGCCCATACTCCAGTAGCACCGGGAATTGACCCGTAAAAGCCGATTTGATCCTCAAGCATTTCATAATGTGCAGCTTGCATGGCATTTTGAAAGTATTTCTGAATCATTTTTTTCCTGTAGGTTAAATCAAAAATGACTGCACGCTAAATTATTCTCGCAACCCCCGATCGCGCAACAAGCCATCGGCCCAAATTGTATCAGCCTCTGACAGTGCTGGTATCACTTCCCAGTTGCGATAATCTATCTTCAGATCATAACTTGCGATGTCGTAAATTTGAGTGAATAATTCCTGCAAATCGATGATAGGTTCAGTGTCGCCCGATCGCAATGGTAAAGGAAAAGCAGGTATGGGGTTCTGCACATTAAAAGCGTACAAATCTGCTCTGGGGCGGCGATTTCCCCGACACACCAAAACGCTATACTGGCTTTCAATGTGATTGCCAATAACTGGCATTTTTTGACCGCGCCGCAATAAATCTATTTCAATTAAATGAGTGCGGCTACCCAAAATTTCTTCTCGCTTTTCCTCGTACATTTGCCGCCCTTTACCTGTTCGCTTATTCGTAGGGGAGAGGATTTCAATAAGTGTTATTAATTCTTGGCTTCCCCGTTCTCTAATTTCTAAATATCCTTCCCGAACCTGGTATGGCATGGGAATATTTACTGTCAAGGGTTGTGTTGGTGGCGCTGCAACAGCTACGTTTGATGTTATTAATTCAGTTGTAGTTTGTGGCTGAATTACGTTTACGTCAGGAATGCCAATTGACAAATCATCATCAGCGGTTTCATAGATTCTCACTTCCAACGAGACTAAATACTTAGGACGGAGTTGGGGAGACAAAAATCTAAAAATTTCACTAATTAACAAGTGATGTAGGGCAGGCCAGAGTTCTGGATGCTCTAAATACGGGTCCATACCAGGGAAGGGAGATGGCATTGATGTGACTCCTTGACTCAAGTCTATTTACAGTTTAGCAACATTAGTCCGTCGGGGGTTGAAACCCCCGCCGGAATCTGGCAACAAATGGAAGATATCAGTTCGATCGCATTAAACTTCGATCGCCAATTGCATCGGAATTGGAACGGTGTTTTCATCCAACACAGACACCGCATTTACGAACACAATTGTATGCGGGACTGCGGGCATTAAGCGGCGCAGTGCATTTAGGTAAGATTCGGCATCGCGGCGGCGGGCGAAACGGGCGACTGTTAACCGCTGACAGTTGGGGAGGTGGCGAATTAGATGCCAAGGTTGAAGTCGATCGCGATAAGTCGGTTGTTTTGGTATCATAGGAAAATCCTTCCCACTTTTGTGGGTTGTTGAGAAAAAGCGATCGCTCTTGATTTATCAGGTCGGAGGGCGATCGCTTATTTATAGTTTATATTCAACACGAATACTCGAGTGTTGTCAAGAGGTAATGGGACGAATTAGGCTGCGAGTTCGAGAATTTGCTCAAGAAAAGGGTTGGAATCTAACAGAAGTCTCCAAAAGAACAGGTATTCCCTATACCACGATCATTACCTATGCTAATTCTTCAGGTATGGCAACTGTAGATTACACAGCTTTGGATAAGATGGCCCGTGCGTTCGATATTGCGATCGAAGATTTAGTTGAGATTTTGGAACAATAAACTGATTAGGACTTACGCACGGGTGGTCAGAAACCGGGTTTTTGCGGGAATACTTCGCTACAGTCAGCAGATTTCGTAAAAACCCGGTTTCTCGGTGTCGAAGCGCGCAAGTCCTCGTGGTCAGAAACCGGGTTTTTTTGCATCAGACTTCGTTACAGCCCGCCGATTCGGTAAAAAACCCGGTTTCGAGGAGTCGGAGTGCGTCGAAAACAAACTGATTTGTCGCTCTTTGCAGTAAAAAAATATGGATATTGGAATTTTCCGGCTGTAGACTAGAGTCAGGAGTTGTTCAGTCTGCCGGAGTTATATCAATGCCAATTAATCGTCTGTCTGACATAGAAGAAAACTTGGAATTGCTGCAAGAGCAATTAGTGGGCAAGCAGAAGGCTCTAAATTTAGCACCGCAAGAAGAAAAGATCCGAATTAAACAGCAAATCCGAGAGCTACGCAAGGAGATTCGGGAGCAGGAAGAGGAGTATTGGCTGGTTATCGCTCGGCAAACGAAAACAGAAGAAATTCCCGAACATGAGGCTGAGGTTATTGTTGCCGAAATTGTCGAAGAAGTTGGGCAAATTGAAGTGCAGCGACAGTATCCCGATGAGGTAGTTCAGATTTTGCAGGAGATTCGGGACAAGCTAAACCAACCGGGACCGACAGCGGCCGCGAAACTTAAAGGCGTAATCTCAAGCATTCCGCCGTTTGTAGGAATTTCCTACGAGGCTGAATTGGATACAGAGAATTTTTTACAGCAGCATTTTCCAACGTTTCGGAAATGGGCTAAAGTATTAGCAAAAAAGTCCTAGACCTGGGGCGAAAAACACTCAATCCAGGTTTCACAAGTTTTGACCAAATTTACGATATTCCCTCCGAACTCGGTTCCAAAAACTTTGTCGGGCGGGATGAGGAAATGCAGCTTAACTATAGCTCTGATATTGAAGAGGGAGTGAAACTGAAAAAGTTTATTCGTCAAGTAAATATTGTAGATAAACTAAGTCAGACAAGCAAGACTGTAATTATATTAAAAGGTGATATAATAGATTCGAGTTTAAATCTCCAAATATTTGCATTAATTTTAAAACAATATAGAGGAGATACTATAGAAATTACTGATATTCCAGAAGGCACGATCGAATACTAATCGAAAGTTCAGAAGCAGAATATAAGCAGGTTATTGCCCAGCAAACACCTGCAGAAAAAATGCCCGGAGAGATTGGGCATATTAAAATTCAGCCACCGTCTACCTGAGTTCTACCGATGTTAATCAATCGCCTGTCTCACATTGAAGATAACCTCAACATATTCCGAGAGCAGCTAGGAGGAATGGAGCGAACTCTGAATCTTTCACCAATGGAAGAGCAGATACGAATCCGGCAGCAAATTCGAGAGCTACGCAACCAGATTCGAGACTACGAACAGGAGTATAGGCAGGTTATCGCCAAACAAGCGAAAATAGTGGAAATTCCCGAACCGGAAGCTGAGATTATTGTTGCCGAGATTGTCAAAGAACTTGGGCAAATAGAAGTCCAAACCGCAAGTAGTTTGAACAATCTGGCAGCGCTGTACGAGTCAATGGGACGCTACCCGGAGGCGGAACCCTTGTATGTGCGATCGCTCTCTATTTACGAGCAGCAGCTCGGAGCCGACCATCCCGATACAGCTCTGAGTTTGAACAATCTGGCAGCCCTGTACTATGCAATGGGTCGCTACGCGGAAGCGGAACCTTTGTATGTGCGATCGCTCTCGATTTACGAGCAGCAGCTAGGAGCCGACCATCCCAATACGGCTACGACTTTGAGCAATCAGGCAGAGCTATACCGTGCGATGGGACGCTACCCGGAAGCGGAACCGCTTTACCTGAGAGCATTAGAAATTTCGTTTCACCGATTGGGAGAAAATCATCCCAACACCCAAACCGCTTGGAGCAATTTCATTCATTTTCTCCGGGAGGCGATATCAGCGGGTCAAGACTCGCAACTTTCCCAGCATCCAACAACGCAAGCAATGCTTCAGCAACTTCGGGAGACGGAGTAGCTGTTGTTTAAATGGACGCACGGGTGGCCCAGAAACCGGGTTTTTTCGATAAGACTTCGTGACAGCCCGCAAACTCGGTAAAAACCCGGTTTCTCTGACGAAGCGCATAAGTCCCGATCGCATTAATTCGATTGCCCCTTCTAAAAATCGCCAAAATCTTCAATTCCGGCACGAATTGCCAAAAGTGCGATCGGCGTTGCCAGTCTTGAGGTCAAGTCGCTAGTTGATACTAAAAATTCTGCGATCGCACCTATCAAATCCTCAATTTCTTTTTCTAAGTTTTCCTGTAACTTCTGTTCGACTTCTAATTCAATTTGCGATCGAAGTTTTGCCTCAATTTCCAGTTCTAATGTTTGGCGTAATCGATCCTCGTGTGCTTTTTCCCGTTGTTGTTGTTTTTCGCGATCGATTTCAACTTTTTTCTTATTGCATGGATATGATAGTGATTGAGAATGAGTTTAAACCTCTCTTTCTTCAGATTGCGTGCTGAATGCTTTAATAATTTGGCGAATCTCCCCTACTTCAATATCTTGCTGGTCAGACTTTGAGTAAATATCTAATAAAACAATCAATTCGGGCGATGAAATCCAGTAAATCAGGCGATAACCTCCACTTTTACCTTTTTGAATATTGCTATTCTTAAGCCGCACTTTCATAACCATAGAGCCAATACCAGGGATTTGATCTCCAAGAAATGCTCCTAATTGCAACTGCTCAAGGATAGGATGAAGATCGGCTTGGACTTGGCGATATTTCTTTACTAGGGTTCTCAGTTTGCGCTGAAACTCAGGGGTCAACCGAATTTCTACCAAAGGCGTGTCAGTCAACGTCGATGCCCTCCCAAAGTTCGGAAAGGGGTAGAGTTTGTCCGGTTACAGCTTGCCGCCAGGATGTGCGAAAGCTTGCTCCTGAAAAGTCTGTGTCTGCTTCGGGCGTGATTTTGTTTTCTAGAGAATGGGTTTGTTGAATGATTGTGGATAGTGTTTTTAGGAGTTCAAGCTGCTCTGTGAATGAAAGTGACCGAGCCAGATTGATAGTTTGTTGAAGTTGCGATGTCATGGTTTATCCTCCATCTTTAATTTTTTATTTTGCATTTTTAAGCGTGAGCAACCATTCCAAAATACTGAAACTCTCAGAAGTGAATGAACTTTACTGTAAGTTTATCAAATACTAGAAAAAAAGGGAGAAATTCTCACTCTCCCCTTCTCCCCGCGCCGGACACGGCAATGCCGTTTTCCTACTTCATTTCATATCCAAACAAATTCGGATCGACTTCTCCCAAATTCAAATCGGCCAAACCATACTCAGCCCAACGCCGCTGAACCATCGCCGTCATATCAGGATCGGATTCCAAAGGTTTACCCCATTCGTGATCGGTTTCCGGCGGCATCTTCGTAGTAGCATCAATCCCCATTCTGCCTCCCAAACCAATCTTTTCACTGGCAAAATCTAACGTATCAAAAGGCGTATTTGGCAGAATAAATACATCCCGAACTGGATCGACTTTAGAACTAATTGCCCACACAACTTGACGCGGGTCGCGAATGTTGATACTTTTATCGACAACAATCACAAACTTAGTGTATGTAAACTGCGGCAATGCACTCCAAAATGCTAAAGCAGCCCGACGCGCTTGACCGGGATATGCTTTATCAATGGAAATAATTGCAGCTTTGTAACTCAGGGCTTCCATCGGCAAGAAGAAATCGACAATTTCCGAGACTTGCTGCCGCAAAATAGGAGTATAAATGCGATTCAGGGCGATCGCCATCATCGCTTCTTCTTTGGGCGGCCGCCCGCTAAATGTGGTCAGATAAATCGGATCTTTGCGGTGTGTCATGCAATTGAATCGCACCAACGGCGAATCTTCCACGCCGCCGTAATAACCCATGTGATCGCCGAAGGGCCCGTCTGGTAAAACTTCACCGGGGGTAATCGTTCCTTCTAACACGATTTCCGAGTCCGCCGGTACTTCCAAATCTACGGTTTTGCACTTCGCCAACTGCACGCCGGAACCGCCGTAAAGTCCGGCGAATAACCATTCGGATAAATCTACAGGAATTGGGGTTGCTGCTGCGAGGATGATTAGGGGATCGACTCCCAGGGCGATCGCAACTTCCAACTTTTTACCAGCTTGTGCAGCTTTCCGCAAGTGCCGCGCGCCTCCCCGCACCGATAACCAGTGTACAGTCATCGTGTTTTTTGACTGCAACTGCAACCGATAAACGCCCACATTCGGCGTACCGGTTTCGCAATCTTTGGTAATTACCAAACCGAGGGTGATAATTTTGCCCGCGTCTCCCGGATAGGGGCGAATCATCGGAATTTTGTTCAAATCCAGTCCTTCTCCCTCAAATACCACTTGCTGACAAGCTGGGAAGAAGTCGCGGCCTGGTTTGGCTTTCACTACGTCGAACAGCACTTTGCCGAATTCTATGGCTTGGGAAATCTTTTTGGGCGGTTTGGGCTGCTGTAGCATTCCCAATTTTTTGCCGAGCTCTTCTAGTTCGATCGGCTTTTCCATGTTCAGCGCCCAGCAAACCCGCTGTTCCGTGCCCAACAGGTTAATCGCTACCGGGAATTCTGCCCCTTTGACATTTTCAAATAGCAAGCCTGGGCCGCCTTTTTGCAGCATTTGGTTGGAAATTTCGGCAATTTCTAAGTCGGAATCGACTAAAGCGCTAATCCGGCGCAGTTGTCCCCGTTCTTCGAGTAGTTTGAGGAATCCTCGCAAGTCTCTAGCCATTTTTTTTAAGAATTGTTAACGGTCTTTATTTATTATGATGGGATCGACCGCCGCAAGTTAAGCTGCGATGATAAGTTAATCAAAAATCCCCGATACTCGTTCGATAGATTGTGAAAAATCCCCGACGATCGCCTGATCGATTTCGCAAAAACGGTCGTTCTCGCAGCCAACAGTTTTATCCGCCTCAACTTAACCGCCAACAATTGTTTGAGGCTTTGGTACGGCCGTCTAGCAGCAGGTGCAGGGAAGCTGCGATCGACAAAAGCTCAGAGTGCGATCGGGGCATAGCTATTTTGCTCCTAGACGCAGAAAACTTGAAACTTGACGTTAATACTGAAAAATTTTTAGCCAGTTTGTATGGCTATCCCCTACAAGTTAAAATTGCTTTTGCTAACTGGAAAAAGCCTACTATGGGGAAGTTGGATGCTGAACTTTACGATCGCGGTTACGAACTAATTCACGTTCCGGGTGGTGCTAATAGTGCTGATGGTAAGATGATTGCCTTTGGCGCTGCTATTTTATATCGATATCCAGCGGTTAAACAAGTTTTTGTCTGTTCTTCGGACGGTTTGTTAAATCATCTTTGCAATCAATTGCAAAATCAGGGATTGACTGTATTTCGGGTGCGTCGGCAAAATGCTGTGTTGTCTGTAGAAAATCTTCTGACTGGTGATACTAATCACTATTCTTGCAAAAGGGAAGAGGAAGTCCCTACTTTTGAAGAATTGGCTAATCAAATTGGTGAGTTTTTGAAGGCAGAACACAAATCTATTGATGAGCGGATAGCTCGATTTTCGAGTGTTGCTGAGCTTTTTCAAGAGCGCCGGACTGTTGCTTTCAATTCTACAACTTCCCATGTAGCAGCACTGTCGGAATCAGGAGAAAACGAAGTTACCCCGGTGGCTGAAGTATCTTTTGCGACCGTTGCTGTCAATCAAAATTTGCTAGAAATAATTCCCGAACTCAATTCAAATCCTATTGAGTCGCTGGATGTTTTAAAAACTATACTTGTGGAAATAATTGAAAGTGCAAAACTTGAGTTAAAAGAGGATGCTATTCCTGTGGCAAAAATTAAGAAAGATTTTTTTGCTAAATATCACTCTCATGCTGATTTAATTGTGAAACAATTGTTAGGTAATACTTCCAGTCTAATCAAACTATTCCAGTCAGAATCGGCGGATTTTAAAGTAATATTAATTGGTAGCGAACATCAAGTGGCAATTAGGCCAAAGATTGAAAGTTCAGAAGAAGGGTAAGGATTATCAAGTGGCGATTCACGCTCGGGATAGCTTCGCTTAACGCAGTTTCTTAGCTTATCCCTAAAAGTATGCCCCAACCTGCGGTATGTCCCCGCAGCTACCCAAAATCAGTCCAGGGCTCCAACACATAATTTATTAAATAAATAATAACTCCAATAACCCTCTTAGTAGGTAATTGTCAAAAATTTAATCAAAATTTAACCAAAATTTAAAACAAGCTTATTCTTTTGAATGCCTTTCCTTAGGAGTTTCAGTCTATTCTATGGAGGAGATTTGCAAAGCCTGCTATTTATACTGAGGACGAGAAGTTATGAATTTCTTCACTGCACGTTGGCGACGTAGTTTTATAGTGACACTAGCAGCAGCAGCATTTTCGCTGACTTTGATTAGTTCCGCTGTAGCTGCCATCACACTAAATGGTTCGGGAGCCACTTTTCCCAAACCCCTTTACGATCGCTACTTTTCTCAGATGAGAAGCGCCAATCAAATTACTGTCAACTATGAAGCAACCGGCAGCGGTGCTGGCATCAAAGCATTAGTTGCAGGCACTGTTGACTTCGCAGGCAGCGATGCACTGATGACTGCTGAACAAATCGGTCAGGTAAAACGCGGCGTTATTGCAGTTCCCACTGCTGGCGGTGCTGTTGCAGTTATTTACAACTTGCCTGGGGTAAATAATGTACGGTTGAATCCCGATGCGATGAAAGGTATCTTTGAAGGCAAAATTACTCGCTGGAACGATGCTAAAATAGCCGGAATTGCTGGACAAGCTAAAAACTTGCCAAATAGTGCGATTCGAGTAGCTGTACGAGCAGACAGCAGCGGTACAACCTTTATTTTTGCTAACCACTTGCAGGCGATCGGCAGCAGCATCAAAGGTGTTGCTCAACCGAGCTGGCCTGGAAGCCCTGTCAGCGGTCAAGGAAACGCCGGCGTAGCAGCTTTAGTGAGACAAACAGCGGGTGCGATCGGCTACGTTCAAGATACTTACGCTCGCCAAAACAAGCTTCAGACAGCATTTATTCAAAATAAAGCTGGCCGATTTGTAGATGCTAACTTGGCAGAAGCCGAGAAAGCTTTTGTAGGGGAAGCATTCCCAGCAGACTTCCGCTTGGTAGAAGGAAATCCTAACGACGGCTATCCGATTGTTGGTTTGACTTGGCTGTTAATCTACAAAGAGTATCCTGCTGCCAAAGCAGATGCTATTAAAAAGATGGTTACTTGGGTGATGACTACAGGTCAAGGTATCAACAAATCGCTAGAGTATACTACAATTCCTTCAGCTACGGCTCAGAAGGTGATTCAAACAGTTAATCAGAGTGTGGTTGCCAAAGGTTAATCTGGGCGATCGCAGGGAGTTGTGAGTTTATGAGTTAAATGTATGACTCAAAACTTATAACTTCCCAGTTTAAGGTGCACTACATTTACTGGGTTGAGGGGCGCACGGTGGCCCCTAACAGCCTATTAAAATTACTCGTCTTTCAAGCAAATATTTCGATTTTTACTCAATAATTCCGGTATGACCAATTTTTCAAAGAAACCGAAAAAATTGACTCTGCCAACGGCAGAAATAAACACAGCACTAGACTTGACAGATACCAAGGGTGAAGGTTTATGGATGGAGTCAGGATTTACACTATTTGTATGGGCTTTTGCCTTAGCGACAGCCGGCACGCTGTTCTTGATCAGCGCGGTAATTTTTAAAGATGCTTGGCCTGCTATTAGCAAATTTGGACTATCATTCTTGTGGAATGCTAAGTGGGATATCGGTGAGTTACAGTTTGGGGCTTTGCCATTTATTTATGGTACTGTGATTAGTTCTGCGATCGGCATAATCATCGCACTTCCTTTAGGGCTGTCAGTAGCGATCGTTACTAGCGAGAACTTCTTACCGCCTTGGGTGCGATCGCCCTTGGGATTCATGGTTGAATTAATCTCGGCCATTCCCAGCGTCATAGTTGGACTTTGGGGAATCTTCGTTCTTATTCCCTTTCTGCTACCTTTACAACAATCACTGTTCGATAATTTCAGTTGGTTTCCTCTGTTCAGCAGCGAACCATTAGGCCCGGGAATGCTGCCGGCCGGAATACTGTTATCGATTATGATTTTGCCGACAGTAGCCGCCATCAGCCGCGATGTACTGATGTCAGTTCCAGTAGATTTGCGAAGTGCTTCAATGTCCCTCGGCGCAACCCGTTGGGAAACGATATTTAAGCTGTTATTGCCAGCAGCTAGTTCCGGTATTATCGGGGCTACTATCTTGGCCTTGGGACGCGCTTTAGGCGAAACAATGGCCGTCACAATGGTAATTGGTAACTCAATTCAAATCAACAAATCCCTGCTAGCTCCCAGCTACTCAATTCCGGCTGTTTTGGCAAGTCAATTTCGCGAAGCACTCGAACCGCTGCACATCGGCGCTTTGATGTATTTAGCCCTAATTCTATTTGTCATTACTTTGGTGGTGAATGCAGTAGCAGTATTGCTAGTTCAACTAATCGGTGTTAAGGGAGCTAAGAACTAAAAATGTCTCAAGCACAACAAAATTCAAACAGCATTCTAGATGCAGAAATCTACAATTCCCTGTCATTAAGCAGAAATTTGTTCAGCAAAGGAATGACAGTTATTGCTTTCGCTCTGACAGCTCTAGCCCTACTCCCTTTGTTTGCTATATTATACAAAATTCTGAGCGAAGGACTAACACATTTAAGTTGGGAAGTGCTAGTGTCTTTGCCAGCACCCGTGGGAGTAGAAGACCAGCCAAACGGCTTTGCAAATGCGATTCTCGGCACAGCTTTAATGGTAGGAATTGCTACAGCGCTCAGCGTGCCAATAGGCGTAATGACCGGAATATTTTTGTCTGAATTTGGTAGAGAAAACAAAGGCTTAGCCAATAGCATCCGCTTTATCACCGTCATTCTCAGCAGCGTTCCGTCAATTGTTGTTGGCGTCTTTGCCTACGCCTTAATAGTCGTTACCACCAAAGCATTTTCATCATTAGCAGGCGGCTTTGCCCTCGGCATCATCATGCTTCCAGTTGTCGCATTAACAACAGAACAAGCATTAAAATTAGTGCCTAGTTCTTACCGTCTTGCTTCTGCTGGTTTGGGAGGTGGACGCTTTCAAACAATGTTTCGGGTGATTATACCTTCAGCACTCCCAACTATTACCACAGGTGTTTTACTTGCTGCTTCCAGGGCCGCCGGCGAAACTGCACCGCTGATTGTAACTGCCTTGTCCAGTCAATTTTGGCCTCCTTTAGTTGATAAATTAGGCCAGATCATGCAATCTCCCATTGGTTCAGAAACCATCTCAAGACTTAAAGAAATTCCAGAGACACTGCTGACTCCGACTCCTTCCATGTCAGTATTAATCTATGGCTATGCTAGCTCTCCCTACAAAGAGCAGAACGAATTAGCGTGGACTGCCGCTTCTGTTCTTTTGGGTATGGTTTTGATTACTAGCTTGGTATCTCGTGTCGTAACTCGAAAACGCTTACAAAATCGATAAATCAATAACTCACTCAAGTGCATCTATTAGTCAAATAGTCAAGTGTTAACACTATAACCAGGTAAATGATGAAACCTAAAACTAACTTGAAAGCAGAAAATTCTACAGATCAATCCCTAGAAGATTCTACCCCTGAAATTGACCCCAATGCAATGCCAGCACTGCGGGTTCAAGACTTGAGTTTTTCCTACGGAACTCATAAAGTCCTAGAAAATTTATCGATGAATATTCCTCACCCGCAAGTGACGGCGATTATTGGCCCTTCAGGTTGCGGAAAATCTACCTTTCTGAAAGCTCTAAACCGGATTGGTGAATTGGAGGGAAAAGTTAAAATAGAAGGAAGAGTAGAGTTTTTTGGACAGGATATTTATAGTCCAAAAGTAAACATTAATAGTTTGCGCCGTCAAATGGGAATGGTGTTTCAAAGACCGAATCCTTTTCCGCTGAGTATCTACGATAATATTGCTTACGGAGTCAGGATTTTTGGTCGCAAAAGCAAAGCAGAATTAGATGAAATTGTAGAATCTGCTCTGAAAAGTGCGGCGCTTTGGAATGAAGTCAAAGATAATTTGAATAAATCAGCCCAGGGAATTTCGGGGGGACAGCAGCAGCGACTTTGCATTGCTCGCGCTCTGGCCGTGAAGCCGAAAATTTTGCTAATGGATGAACCTTGTTCGGCTCTAGATCCGATTTCGACGATGAAGATTGAGGAGTTATTTCAGACTTTGCGGCAACAATTAACTGTGGTGATTGTAACGCACAATATGCAGCAAGCGTCTCGCGCCTCCGATCGCACTGCTTTCTTTAACGTAGAAGCCAACGCCAAAGGTCAGAGAACGGGCTATATCGTTGAATACGATCGCACAGAAGTGATTTTTCAAAGCCCCAAAGAACAGGCGACGCAAGCTTATGTCAGCGGTCGTTTTGGTTAAATCAACCCACGTTCTACTTGACTGTTAGCCTAAGGGAGATCCTCAAAACACCTCTCTCGTGATTTCTCTACAAGACCGACTAGAGCAGATTCAACGCATCATTGTCACGGCAGAGCAGATGAGATCGATCGAGTCCCGCGTTTTTGCCGCCGGGATGCCAGTTGCCGCGCTGATGGAAAAAGTTGCCTCAAAGCTAACGCGCCGCATCGCCGACCTTTACCCATTGCTCAATATTCAGCGCGTTGGTATTTTAGTTGGGCCCGGACACAACGGCGGTGATGCCCTGGTCGTTGCCCGCGAGTTGCACTTTAAAGGCTACGAGGTGAGGCTCTGCTGTCCCATCTCTAAGCTAAAGGAACTCACGGAAAGTCATTTGCGATACGCGACGAGCTTAGGCATTCCTTGCGATCGACGGCTTATTTGGCGTTGGGCTAGAACGATCGCTGACTGAGCCGATCGCCTCACTTATTGAGCAGGTCAACCAGTGGTACCAGCCCATTCTCAGCATTGATCTACCTTCTGGTTTGCACACTGACACCGGAAAGATTTTAGGGACGGCAATTCGGGCAACTCACACCTTTTGTTTGGGGTTATGGAAACTAGGACTTCTGCAAGAAGATGCCCTAGAGCACGTTGGCAACGCTGAGTTGATCGATTTTGACTTAGCTTTAATGGATGTTTTGGCAGTGGTTGGCAATTCTCCTTCGATCCAGCGAGGCACGGCCCAAGCTGCGATCGCAACGCTACCTCTATCACGACCGCTCACCACTCATAAATATAAAATGGGTCATCTGCTGCTGGTTTGCGGCTCTCGTCGCTATGCAGGTGGCGCACTGTTGACGGGTCTTGGCGCACGGGCTAGCGGGGTTGGAATGCTGTCGATCGCCGCTCTCTGCCCAACTCCCAGAGGCGCTGATCATCGGTTGCCCCGAAACTCCGACAGGCGCGATCGCCGCATTCCCTTCATCTTTTAGCCTTGACTCATTCGATGCGATCGCCTGTGGCCCAGGTTTAACACCTGATGCAACTGCGATCGTGGGACAAGTTCTCGCGAGTCAAAGTCCGCTTGTCTTAGATGCAGACGGGTTAAACATCTTGGCACAGCAGGGAACGATTGCCACTTTACAGCGCCGCAAAGCTCTAGAGCAGCACAGCAGACGGGCGCGATCGTTTTACTCAAAGGGGCAAGAGTGGTAATTGCAGATGCCTACGGCGCGACCCGTATTAATCCAGCTAGCACCCCAGCGCTGGCGCGAGGCGGCAGTGGTGACGTGCTAACTGGGTTGATGGGTGGGTTGGTGGCTCAAGCGATCGCAAAACTCCCTCAAGAAACTAGCGAAGATTTAAGCACAAACTCGGTCAGTGTTGATCTGATTCAGGCATCTGCCTGGTGGCACGCTCAAGCAGGAATATTAGCAGCCCAAGAGCGGACAGAATTGGGAGTCGATGCTTATACGCTCACCCAGTTCTTAATTCCAGCGCTACGGCATCAGGTGAATGCTGCTCACCCAAAAGCTTTTCCAAATTAACTCACAAACTTGTTGCAAACCGTTCCCTGTGATGTGCTAGTATTCTTATTCGTGGGGTATCGGATCGGTGCCCGAGTGGTTAATGGG
>ENA-OFDP01000570-OFDP01000570.1-metagenomes-genome-assembly--contig:-NODE-570-length-16183-cov-2.809586_pt1 | contig 16183 bp, 14 predicted proteins | sample MGYA00153389_OFDP01 | MGnify analysis MGYA00153389 | reverse complement strand
GTGACGGTTCGGAAGACCCCCCTCATCCGAAGTGCAACGTGAACGGGGGTGGTGGGGCGGGGTGGGAGCGGAACCACGTTCGCGTGACGGTTCGGAAGACCCCCCTCATCCGAAGTGCAACGTGAACGGGGGTGGTGGAACGGGGTGGGATCAGATGCGGCGTTGGGCGGGGGGATGGCCGAGGATGTCGGTGAGCACCTCGCGGGCCTCGGCCTTGCGATCCTCGGTGACGAACACTCGTGCCATCGGTTCGCGGCTGTTCATGTACGGGTTGAGGTTGAAGTCATCGGTGGTCACCGCCGGGATGCCCTGAGCGTTGAGTTCGTCGACGATCATCGGCGCCATCCACTGCGGCACCCAACCGGCCTCGACGGTGCGATCCGGGTTCGGCGGCTTCGGCTCGTGCTTGCCGAACACCCAGTGCCACGCACTCCGAAACGTGGGCATCAGCGTGCGTCCGCCGCGAGCGTCGAAGCGGGGTGTTGCGGCGGCATGAACAGAACGTACGAGCGGCACGGCCCGCTTGTCCATCCGTCGTGACGTCGTTAGTGTCCACGACAACGAGCGTGACGAGCACGCCGTGATCGAGGGGACCGATGACCAGAACCATTACAGCGGCGTTGTTGCAGACCGATTGGACCGGCGACAAGGAGTCGATGATCGTCAAGCACGAGGAGGCCGCCCGCGAGGCGGCATCGAAGGGCGTGCAGATCATCTGCTTCCAGGAGCTCTTCTACGGGCCGTACTTCTGCCAGGTGCAGGACCCCGAGTACTACGAGTACACCGAATACATCCCCGACGGCCCCACCACGAAGCGGTTCCAGGCACTCGCGAAGGAACTGAACATGGTGATGGTGCTGCCGATGTACGAGATCGAGCAGCCCGGCTTGTACTACAACACCGCAGCGGTGATCGACGCCGACGGCAGCTACCTCGGCAAGTACCGCAAGCAACACATACCCCAGGTCACAGGGTTCTGGGAGAAGTTCTACTTCCGCCCCGGCAATGGCGGTTACCCGATCTTCGACACCGCGGTCGGCAAGGTCGGCGTGTACATCTGCTACGACCGGCACTTCCCCGAAGGCTGGCGGGCGCTCGGGCTCAACGGCGCCGAGATCGTGTTCAACCCGTCGGCCACGCACCGCGGACTCAGCGAGTACCTGTGGTCGATCGAACAGCCCGCCGCAGCGGTGGCAAACATGTATTACGTCGGAGCGATCAACCGCGTCGGCATCGAACCGCTGGGCGACAACGACTTCTACGGCCAGAGCTACTTCGTGGATCCGCGAGGCCAGTACGTCGGTAACAAGGGCGATGCCCACGAGCCCGAACTGATCATCCGCGAACTGGACATGGACCGCATCAAGGAAGTGCGTGACGGCTGGGCCTTCTACCGCGATCGTCGCCCCGACGCCTACGGAGAGTTGGTGGAATCATGAGCACCACGCTGATCCAGGGCGGCACGGTCATCTCTGCGGTCGGGCGTCGCGAAGCCGATGTGCTGATCGACGGCGAGAAGATCGTCGCGATCCTCGCGCCAGGTCGAGCGGCATCGATGGGCGTCACCGCCGACCGCACCATCGACGCCACGAACAAGTACGTCGTGCCCGGCGGCGTCGACGTCCACACGCACATGGAGTTGCCGTTCGGTGGCACCGAGGCGTCCGACACGTTCGAGACCGGCACGTGCGCCGCGGCCTGGGGCGGTGTGACCACGATCGTCGACTTCGCCGTGCAGAACACCGGCTTCAGCGTGCAAGATCAGCTGGCGGTGTGGCACGAGAAGGCCGCCGGCAACTGCGCGATCGACTACGGCTTCCACCAGATCATCGGCGGTGTCGACGACGAGTCGCTGAAGGCAATGACGTACCTCGTCGACAACGAGGGCATCACCAGCTTCAAGCTCTTCATGGCCTATCCGGGCGTGTTGTACTCCGACGACGGCCAGATCCTGCGGGCCATGCAGAACGCTTCTGAGTCCGGGGCGATGATCATGATGCACGCCGAGAACGGCATCGCCATCGACGTCCTCGTGTCCCAGTACATCGCTCGCGGGGAGACCGATCCGAAGTTCCACTCGTTGAGCCGACCGGCAGAACTGGAGTCCGAGGCGACGCACCGGGCGATCCAGCTGTCCAAGGTCGCCGGCAACGTGCCGTTGTACATCGTGCACATGTCGGCCTCGGGTGCGCTCGAAGAGGTTGCCGCTGCCCAACATGCCGGCCTCAACGTCTTCGCCGAGACCTGCCCGCAGTATCTCTACCTCACACTCGAGGACCAGCTCGCGCAGCCCGGCTTCGAGGGCGCGAAGTGGGTGTGCTCAACGCCGTTGCGCACCAAGCACGAGCACCATCAGGCCGATCTCTGGAAGGGTCTGCGCATGAACGAACTGGCGGTCGTGTCCACCGATCACTGTCCGTTCTGCTTCAAGGACCAGAAGGAACTGGGAGATCCTGCGAAGGGCAGCAATTTCTCCAAGATCCCGAACGGCATCGGCGGCGTCGAACACCGGATGGAGCTCATCTATCAGGGCGTGGTGCTCGGCGAGATCAGCCTCGAACGCTGGGTGGAGACGTGCTCCACCACCCCGGCTCGCATGTTCGGTCTCGACCACAAGGGCGTCATCGAACCCGGCGCCGACGCCGACATCCTCGTGTGGGATCCGAACGGCAAGACCAGGATCGGCATCAACGACAAGCACCACATGAACATGGACCACTCCGCCTACGAGGGCTTCGAGATCGACGGCAAGGTCGACACCGTGATCAGCCGCGGCACCGTCGTGATCGAGAACGACACCTACGTCGGCACCAAGGGCCACGGCAAATTCGTCAAGCGCGGCCTGTCCACATATCTGCACTGATTCCGGTGGTCGGCCTCGTCGGCCCTTCGGCTCTCCTCGGCCTCCGCCCGACCGCTTCCCTGGCGGTCAGGTCGGTCGGCACCAGTCGGTCAACAGAACGCCTAGACGATCACTCAAAGGACAGTTCATGAACAAGATTTCGCATTGGATAGATGGCAAGGTCGTCGAGTCGACGTCGGGTCGATCGGCAGCAGTGTTCAACCCGGCGACGGGTGAGCAGAGCGGCGCGGTCGACCTCGCGTCGGTCGACGAGGTCGATGCGGCTGTCGCGGCAGCCAAGGCGGCGTTTCCCGAATGGCGCGCCACCTCACTGTCCAAGCGGGCGGAGATCCTGTTCCGTCTACGCGAACTCGTCGACGCGAACCGCAAGGAGATCGCTTCGCTGCTCACCGCCGAGCACGGCAAGGTGCTGTCGGACTCGCTCGGCGAAGTGGCCCGCGGCCTCGAGAACATCGAGTTCGCCTGCGGCATCCCACAGCTGATCAAGGGCGAGTACTCCGAGCAGGCGTCCACCGGCGTCGACGTGTACTCCATCCGTCAGCCGCTCGGCGTGGTCGCTGGCATCACCCCGTTCAACTTCCCGGCGATGGTGCCGATGTGGATGTTCGCCAACGCGCTCGCGTGCGGCAACACGTTCGTGCTCAAGCCGAGCGAGAAGGACCCGTCGGTGTCGCTGCTGATGGCCGAGCTGTTGGCTCAGGCCGGGCTTCCCGCAGGGTGCTTCAACGTGGTGCAGGGTGACAAGGTCGCCGTTGACGCGATCCTCGCCCATGATGACATCGCTGCGGTGAGCTTCGTCGGCTCGACCCCGATCGCCAAGTACATCTACGAGACCGGCACCGCCAACGGCAAGCGCGTCCAGGCGCTCGGTGGTGCCAAGAACCACATGCTCGTGCTCAGTGATGCCGACGTCGACATGGCCGCCGACGCGGCGATCGGTGCCGGCTACGGCTCGGCCGGTGAACGCTGCATGGCGATCAGTGTGGTGCTTGCGTCTGAGAGCATTGCCGACGAACTCGTGGCCAAGATCGCCGAGCGGATCCCCGGCGTGAAGGTCGGCCCCGGTAACGAAGCGGGCAACGAAATGGGACCGCTGATCACCGCCGAGCACCGCGACAAGGTGAGGGGCTATGTGAACAACGCTCCCGAGGAAGGAGCGACGCTGGTCGTCGATGGACGCTCCGGTGTGCCGTCCGACGGCTTCTTCCTGAACCCGACGTTGCTCGACAACGTCACCACCGACATGGCCTGTTACCGCGACGAAATCTTCGGACCGGTGTTGAGTGTGGTCAGGGTGGCGGGCTACCAGGAGGGCCTCGATGTGATCAACGCCAATCCGTACGCGAACGGCACGGCGATCTTCACCCGCGACGGCGGCGCCGCCCGCCAGTTCCAGTTCGACGTACAAGTCGGCATGGTCGGTATCAACGTGCCCGTTCCCGTCCCGGTGAGCTACTACAGCTTCGGTGGATGGAAGGCGAGTCTGTTCGGCGACACGCACATGTACGGGCCCGAAGGCATCAACTTCTACACCCAGGGCAAGGTGGTCACCAGCAAGTGGCCCGACCCGTCCACGAGCACCATCGACCTGGGCTTCCCGGAAACGCGCTGATGGACATCGGCGTGGTACTCCAGACCACGCCGCCCGCGGCGCGCGTGATCGACCTCGCGAAGCGGGCTGAGACGTACGGGTTCAGCCACGTCTGGACGTTCGATTCGCACATCCTCTGGGAGGAGCCGTACGTCATCTACTCCCAGATCCTGAACGAGACCCGCAACGTGGTCGTCGGACCGATGGTCACCAATCCGGCGACACGCGATTGGACCGTCACCGCCTCCACGTACGCCACGCTCAACGAGATGTACGGCAACCGTACGGTCTGTGGCATCGGGCGGGGCGACTCGGCGGTGCGGGTCACCAATGGACGTCCGACGACGCTCGCCACGATGCGCGATTCGATCCATGTCATCCGCGAACTCGCCAACGGTCGCAGCGTCGACTACAACGGCTCGACGATCGCCCTGCCGTGGGCGTCGAAGAGCAGGCTCGAGGTGTGGGGCGCGGGTTACGGCCCGAAGGCCCTGCAACTCATCGGCGAGACCTGCGACGGCTTCATCCTGCAACTCGCCGACCTGTCGATCGCCGAATGGACGATCGGCGCGGTTCGCTCCGCCGCCACCGCAGCGGGTCGCGACCCCGACGACATCACGATCTGCGTCGCGGCACCCGCCTACGTCGGACCGATGGACGACATCGAGTACATGCGTGACCAGTGCCGATGGTTCGGCGGGATGGTCGGCAACCACGTCGCCGACATCGTCGAGCGCTATGGAGAGTCCTCGGCGGTGCCCGCGGCGCTGACGGACTACATCAAGGGCCGTGAGGCCTACGACTACAACCAGCACGGGCAGGCCGGCAACACCCACACCACGTTCGTCCCCGACGAGATCGTCGATCGGTTCTGCATTCTCGGCCCGGTCGAGGTCCAGCTCGAACGGCTCCACGCGCTCGCCGATCTCGGCGTCGACCAGTTCGCCGTCTATCTCCAGCACGACGGCAAGGATCACACCCTCACCCAGTACGGCGAGCACGTCATCCCTGCGCTGCGCGATCAGGCCCTGGCTCTTTCGTGATCGCCAGGGGAACCCGTCGCGCCGCTCTGTTCGTCGTCGCCCTCGTTTGTGTCGCGTCATTGTGGGAGTTGTACAAGGTCGTGGGGCCCACCGACGGTGCCGAGGTCTTCGGTTGGCGGCTCGTCCCGAGGGCCAGCGACCGCGCGATGCCGCACACGTGGGAAATGGTCCAGCGGTTGTTCGATCCTGAGGTGCGCGGCCAGGACACGCCGATCTGGTTGGCCGTCGTCGGCTACAGCTGGTACACGTTCCGGATGGCCCTCGTCGGTCTCGTGCTCGGCGGGACGTTCGGGGTTGCCCTCGCGATCGTGATGGCCCGCTTCAAGGTGATCGAGCGCGGGCTGCTGCCGTACGTGATCGCCTCGCAGACCGTGCCGTTGATCGCCCTGGCGCCTCAGGTCGCTGCGATCGGCGGCAACTGGGACCTGCCGAAGTGGACATGGGTGGCTGCGCTCGGAGCATTTCTTGCGTTCTTCCCGATCGCTGTGGCCACCCTCAAGGGCCTGGGTTCAGCTCCGGCTGCCTCGCTCGAGTTGATGGACAGCTACGCGGCCGGTTGGTGGCGCACGCTGGTGAAGCTCCGGCTTCCGGCGGCGGTACCGACGATGGTGCCGGGGATGAAGCTGGCGGCAACCGCCGCCGTGATCGGCGTGATCGTGTCCGAGATCTCCACGGGTGTGCGGGGTATCGGCTTCGCCTCGTTGACCTATGGCCAGAAGGCAACGAGCGACCCAGCGCAGCTGTACACCGCAGTGTTCGGAGCGGCGACGCTGGGACTGCTCATGTTCGGCCTGGTCGTTGCGATCGAGGCGGTTGCGATGAGGAACCGCCCGCAGGAGGCAACAGCATGAGCGCAACAGCATCACTGTCGGCTTCAGCGGCCGTTGTGGTCGATCGTGTCTCGATGGCGTTCAACCCGGGAAAGTCGAATCAGGTCGACGCCCTGATCGACATCGATCTGCCGATCCGTTCGGGTGAGTTCGTGTCGCTGATCGGGCCGTCGGGGTGCGGCAAGTCCACGCTGCTCCGACTGATCGCGAATCTCATCGAGCCGACGTCGGGCACGGTGCTCGTGAACGGCAAGTCGGCCAAGCAGGCCCGACTCGACCAGGACTACGGGATGGCGTTCCAACAGTCCGGCCTGTTCGAGTGGCGGACGGTCCGCAAGAACATCGAACTGCCGCTCGAACTCAAGGGGTGGGACAAGACGAAGCGTCGGGCGCGTGCTGACGAAATGCTGGAGCTCGTGAAGCTCTCCGACTTCGGATCGCACATGCCGTGGCAGCTGTCCGGAGGAATGCAGCAACGCATCGCCATCGCCCGAGCGCTCGCCTCCCATCCGCCGCTGCTGCTGATGGACGAGCCCTTCGGTGCCCTCGACGAGATGACTCGCGAGCACATGCAGGCTGAACTGCTCCGCATCTGCGCTGCGGCGCAGACCACGGTCGTGTTCGTCACGCACTCCATCCCCGAAGCGGTGTACCTGTCGAGCCGAGTCGTGGTGATGTCGCCGAGGCCGGGTCGCATCACCGACATCATCGATGTGGATCTCGGCTCCGATCGCAACGAGGACACCCGGGAAGACGATCTCTTCTACAAGAAGATCACCGAGGTGCGCGAGGCCCTGCGCGGCGTCGAAGGACATGGGCAGCCCGGCACGGTCAACGGGCGTGGAGTGGAGGATCGATGAGGGTCCTCCACTCGATCTGGAGAGTGCTCGTCCCGCCTCTGATCGTCGGGGCGCTGTTCGTCGGTACCTGGCAGATCATCGTGCGAGCGTTCGACCTCCAGCCGTTCCTCCTGCCGGCGCCGTCGGCGATCGCCTCGACGCTCGGTGACAACTGGAGCAAGGTCGTCGACGCTCTGCTCGTCACCGGGGCGAACGCTCTGGCCGGCCTCCTCCTCGGCGCGATCTGCGGTGTGGCCCTCAGCTTCGTGCTCATGCGATTCAACGTCGTGAACGAACTGGTGACCCCGCTGGCCGTGGCGCTCAATGCCATTCCGATCATCGTGCTGGTGCCGGTGTTCAACAACATGTTCGCCAGCACCACCGAGATTCCCCGTCGGTTGATGGTGGCCTTGATCGTGTCGTTCATCGTGCTGCTCAATGTCGCCAAGGGTCTGCGCCAGGTCAGCGCGACGCACATGGAACTCCTGCATTCCTATGCGGCGTCACCGTCGGAGATCCTCCGAAAGGCGCGGATCCCGAATGCGGTGTCGTATCTGTTCACGGCGTTGAAGATCGCCGCGCCGGTCGCCGTGATCACGGCTTTCGTGTCCGAATACTTCGGCGGCAGCCAGAACGGGCTCGGGTACGGGATCACGTCCAACGCCGCGATCTCCAAGACGGCTGCCGCATGGGGCTACGTGGTCGGGGCCTGCCTCCTCGGTCTCTCGTTCTATCTCGCCGCCGTTCTGCTCGAGCGGCTGGTCTCACCTTCTCCAGGATCCATCAACCAACAAGCACGGGGTGCGAGCCCCGGGGGAGCAACAGCATGAACAAGCAACGTGTCCGATTGGCGACGGCGGGAGTCGTCGCGCTTGCGCTCATCGGTGCCGCCTGCGGCAGCGATGAAGATTCGTCGAGTCCGGCCGACTCGACTGCGAGCAGTGAAGCGTCGGGTGAAGCGCCGGCCGCCACCGAAGCGCCAGCAGGTGATTGCGAAACGCCCGAACCGGTCAGCCTCCAGCTGCAATGGTTCACCCAGGCGCAGTTCGCCGGTTACTTCGCGGCGAAGGACAAAGGTTTCTACGAAGACATGTGCCTCGACGTCACCATCGTCGAGGGCGGCGTCGAGATCGTCCCGCAAACCCAGCTCGCCAACGGCGACGTCGACTTCGCGCTGTCGTGGGTGCCCAAGGCACTCGCCAGCAGGGAGGCCGGCGCGAACATCATCAACATCGCCCAGATCTACCAACGCTCCGGCACGCTGCAGGTGAGCCTCGTCGACAAGAACATCACCTCACCTGCCGACTTCGAAGGCAAGAAGATCGGCAACTGGGGCTTCGGCAACGAGTACGAGATCTTCGCCGCGCTCGCAGAAGCCGGTCTCGATCCGGCCACCGATGTGGAACTCGTCGGTCAGCAGTTCGACATGGTCGCGCTGCTCGACGGTGACATCGACGCCGCGGAGGCAATGACCTACAACGAGTACGCGCAGGTCCTCGAAGCGGAGAACCCCGAGACCGGCGAGCTCTATCAGCCGGAGGACTTCAACGTGATCAGTTACGAAGAGATCGGCGTCGGCATGTTGCAGGACGCGATCTGGGCTGACGCTGCCCGCCTCGAGAGCGACCCGGCCTACAAGGACCAGGCGACTCGATTCGTGGCAGCGTCGATGCAGGGCTGGACGTTCTGTCGTGACAACGCCGAGGAGTGCCGCGACATCGTGGTGGCAGCCGGCTCGACGCTCGGCAGCAGCCACCAGTTGTGGCAGATGAACGAGGTCAACAAGCTCATCTGGCCGTCACCGGGTGGCATCGGCTACATCGACCAGGCAGCCTGGGACCGCACGGTCGAAATCAGCCAGAACACGCCGAACCTCGACGGGGCAACGGTCTTGACCGCGCCGCCGACCGACGGTGCGTACACCAACGAGATCGTCGAGGCTGCGTGGGCGATGCTCGCCGACATGGGTCTCGACCTCTTCGGTCCTGACTTCGCTCCGATCGAGGTCGTCTTGAACGAGGGTGGTGAGTGATCGACCACTGACTGACGTCAGCTGATCATTCGGATTGTGTGAACGGTCTGCGTCGACTCGGCGCAGACCGTTCACGCGTTCGACCCCTGACGTCCCTCGTTGGATTGCAGTCGGCGCAGTGCTCGTGCGCTAGCTTCTCGTTCGCTCACGTAGCGGGGCTGGATCCGCGTGAGCCACGGCCGAGGCCGTGTGGGAGATGCATCGACATCCGTCGGTGTCGACCGACGCAGGGAGATCATCGTGTTCGAGACCATCGCGGCCGCGCCGCAGGGAATGTTGGCTGCTGAAGGCGGCTATCAAGAGTTCGTGCTCGGGGGCGGTGAGAAGGCGGTCCTCTACTTGTCGATTGCCGCGGCCTTGACGGCCATCGCAGTGGGATTCCAGCTGATGCGGGGGGTGCTCGCTCAGGACCAGGGCACGCCGAAGATGATCGAGATCGCGACGGCGATCCAGGTCGGCGCCGCGGCGTATCTGCAACGCCAGTTCAAGACGATCGCCGTCATCATGATCCCCGTCGCTGCGATCGTGTTCTTCACCTCGACGGAGGTACTCAAGCCCGACGGTTCGTCGGCGCTGTCGTTTGCGCAGTCGGGCACGTTCCGAACGCTGGCGTTCGTGTCAGGAGCGTTCCTGTCGGGGCTCACCGGGTACATCGGCATGACGCTGGCCACGAGAGGCAACGTTCGCACTGCTGCTGCCGCCAAGGCAGGCTCGCTGCCGGCGGCCTTGAAGGTTGCGTTCCGAACGGGCGGCATCGCCGGCATGTTCACGGTCGGCCTCGGCCTGCTCGGAGCGACGCTGATCATCCTCATGTTCCAGAACACCAGCTCGGCGATCCTCATCGGTTTCGGGTTCGGAGGGTCGCTCATCGCGCTGTTCCTGCGTGTCGGCGGCGGCATTTTCACCAAGGCTGCTGACGTCGGTGCCGACCTCGTCGGCAAGGTCGAAGCGGGCATTCCCGAGGACGACCCTCGCAATCCGGCGACCATCGCCGACAACGTGGGAGACAACGTCGGCGACTGCGCCGGTATGGCTGCTGACCTGTTCGAGTCGTACGAGGTCACGCTCGTGGCGTCGATCATCCTCGGCGTTCCGGCGTTCGCTGCGATCGGCGCGAACCCGGCACTCGGGCTCGTGTTCCCGGTGGCGGCCCGAGCGGTCGGTGTCATCGCCTCCATCGCCGGCGTCTACGCCGTGCGCGCGAAGGAGGGCGAGACCAACGCGCTCAAGCCGATCAACCGTGGGTTCCTGACGGCAAGCATCATCACCGTGATCGGCACGGCGCTGATCGCGCTGCTCTACGTCGGCAACGACAATGCCAACGAAGGTTGGAAGTGTCTCGGTGCTGTCATCATCGGACTCGTGCTCGCCCAGGCGGTGAGCCGCCTCACCGAGTATTTCACCGGTACCGAATACGGGCCGGTCCGCGAGATCGCAGCTGCCACTCGAACCGGGCCCGCAACGACGGTGCTGTCGGGCACGGCGTCGGGCATGGAGTCATCCGTGTACGCCATCATCGCCATCGCGATCGCCATCGGTTCAGCCCTGGCCCTCGGTGGCGGCAACCTGCAGTTCTCCTTCTATCTCGTCGCCCTCACCGGCATGGGCATGCTCGCCACCACTGGTGTGATCGTCTCGGAGGACACATTCGGTCCGGTGGCCGACAACGCCGCCGGCATCGCCGAGATGTCGGGCGAGTTCTCTGGCGAGGCCGAGAAGATCATGGTCAGCCTCGACGCCGTCGGCAACACGACCAAGGCCGTCACCAAGGGCTTCGCCATCGGGTCAGCGGTCATCGCGGCGGTGGCCATCTTTGCCAGCTACATCGAGACCGCCGCCAACGAGACACTGGGGCCCGGCGTGGTCAAGGAGTTGAACAAGACAGCCCGCGGCGTCTTCGACGCGATCCCGATCAATGTTGCGGACCCGAAGGTGTTCATCGGCCTGCTCATCGGTGGATCGGTGAGCTTCTTGTTCTCGGCCCTTGCCATCCGTGCGGTCTCTCGCACGGCCGGTGTGGTCGTGCAGGAGGTCCGCAACCAGTTCGCCGACGGCAAGATCATGTCCGGCGAGCGCCTCCCCGACTACGGGCCGGTCATCGACATCTGTACGAAGGCGTCGTTGCGCGAACTCGCGACGCCTGCGCTGCTCGCCGTGCTGACGCCGGTGATCATCGGATTCGGTATCGGGTATCTCGCGCTCGGAGCCTTCCTGGCTGCGGTGATCCTCACCGGTCAGCTCATGGCCAACTACCTGTCGAATGCCGGTGGGGCCTGGGACAACGCCAAGAAGTACATCGAGGACGGCCACGAAGGCGGCAAGGGCTCGAAGTCACACGAGGCTGCCGTCATCGGCGACACTGTCGGCGACCCGTTCAAGGACACCGCCGGCCCGGCGCTGAACCCGCTGATCAAGGTGATGAACCTCGTGTCGCTGTTGATCCTGCCGGCGATCATCGCCCTGTCGAACATCGACGAGAACAACCCGGTCGTCTCGACCCCGAAGCCGGCCGGCCTGGCGATTGCCGGTGTGTCACTCGTGGTGCTGATCGGTGCGGTTGCGTATTCCAAGCGTGGTACCGAGATGGTCGCCGCCACACCAGCCGCCGAACCCGTCGAGGCCTCGGTCTGACAACGGTCGGCGGTCGATGTGCAGGTGGGCGTTGTCAACCGCGGGGCCAGAGGCCGTTGACGCTCCAGCCGATGTCGGCGAATCCGACCGCTTCGGCGACTCGCGCGCTCGCCACGTTGTCGGCGGCATGGAGATAGGTGGGCACCGCGCCGTCAGCGAGGATTCGGCGGGCGGCCGTGGCCACGAGACGTCGGGCGATACCGCTCCCGCGTGCCTGCTCCTCGGTCACGACCGAGAGCTCGTGGCCGTAGCGATCGTGGATCTTGATCCCGACACCGGCAATCGGGCGTCCGTCGTCGCTGAACGCCACGAGCCGCGGCCCGTTGAACGGGGCAAGCCATGCTGGCAGCTCGTCGGTCTGGTGCTCGAACCACACGCCGAGATCTGCGATGTCCGGATCGACGCGTGAGGTGGTGCGGAACACTCCCGCGCCGAACGCGGCCGGACCGACGCCGAGCACGGCGCCGAGTTCGTTGCCCAAGCCCGGCCGGTCGAGACCTTCGACGAACGCAGCCTGGACCGCATCGACCCTGTCGGGCGGCACGGCGATCACCGTGCCCTCCCCGTTGCCGACCCCCTGCAGCGGTCGGACGGTGCCGTCCCAGGTGGGCTCGAGCCGAGTCGGGTCGCCGATCACGTTGATGCCGGGCGCCGGCGGTGGCCACATGCCGACCCATGAGCGCAGATGCAGCTCCAACCGCTCGGCGATGTCGTCAGGCATCCCTGCACGCTATCGGTGCCTACATCGCCGGCCGGAACTGCTCGGAGCGCGTGCAGATCTGGTTGCGGAAGGCGCAACTGAGCCCGCACAGACTGCTCACATGGCGGCGTCGGCAACGGCGAGGGCGGCGTCGAGGATCGCGAGGCCGTCGCGAACCACGTCGTCGGGTGTGGTGCACGGCGGCACCACATGGACGCGGTTTGCCGCTGACAACGGCCACATGCCGTGGGCCTTGCACTCGGCGACCACGGCAGCGACGGTCGACGGAGGTGCGGTCTCGCGGGTGGCTGGATCGGTGACGAGTTCGACGGCCCAGAACACGCCGAGCCCGCGGACTTCGCCGACGCTCGGGTGGCGCTCGGCGATGTCCCGCAGCGCTGGTCCGATGATGTCGTTGCCGAGATGGCGGGCGTGTGCGAGGACGCCCTCCTCCTCGAAGATGCCAATGCTCGCGACGGCCGACGAACACGCGAGCGGGTGGCCCGAGTACGTGAGTCCACCGGGGAACATCTTGGTGTCGAAGTGGTGGGCGATCGGGCCGGAGATCACCACGCCGCCGAGTGGGATGTAGCCGGAGTTGACGCCCTTCGCGAACACGATGAGGTCGGGCTGAGCGTCCCAGTTCTGCCACGCGAACCACTGCCCGGTGCGACCGAAGCCGGCCATCACCTCATCGGCGATCCACACGATGCCGAACTCGTCGCAGATCGCCCGGAGGCCTTCGAGGTAGCCGGGCGGCGGCACGAGGATGCCGTTGGTGCCGATCACCGATTCGAGCACGATCGCCGCGACCTTGTCGGCGCCCTCCATCAGGATCGTGTCGCGGAGATGCTGGAGCGCCCGCTGGGTCTCCTGCTCGGGTGACGACGAGTGGAAGGCCGACCGGAACGGATACGGCCCCCAGAACTTCACCAGCCCCGGCACCGACGGCTCGTTCTCGAGACGACGCGGCTCGCCGGTGAGCCCGACCGTGAGCGCGGTGCCGCCGTGGTAGCTGCGGTAGGCCGACAGCACCTTCATTCGTCCCGTGTAGCCCTTCGCCATCCGCACGGCGTTCTCGACGCCCTCGGCGCCGGCGTTGGTGAAGAACACCTTCTCGAAGTGTCCGCCGGCTCGGGCTGCTCCGTCGCGACCGAGATTGGCCTTCTCGACGATCAGCCGTGCGGCCTCGCTGCGCTGGTCGTTGGCGAACGGCGGCGCCACCATGCACAGCGTGTCGAGCTGATCCTTGATCGCCTGGATCATCTTCGGGTGCTGGTGCCCGAGGTTCATGTTGACGAGCATCGACGTGAAGTCGATCCACGTCGTGCCCGTGTCGTCCCAGAACTTCGAACCGAGCGCCCCGGCGATCACGGTGGGGTTCAAGGCGCCCTGTGCCGACCACGAATGGAACACTCGGGCACGGTCGTTGGCGTATGCGTCGTCGAGCAGGGCTGATTGCTCGAGGGTGTGGGTGACGGATTCGACGGCGGTCATGTGGCGAATCGTAATCGGGCGGCCGGCGCTCATGTGTGGGCGAGCCCAAGAGCGGTGGATGGCGTGTGACGCAGCATGGCACATCGATGTCACGCACCACTTGTGTCCGTCAGCTGACAGCGCCGCCCTTCCCCTGTCTCTACGGTGACCGGCAATCCCACCAACAAGGAGTAATCCTCATGCGTTCGATTCTTCGAATCCCTCTGGTTGCGGCTGCGGGGCTGGTGTGTCATGAGTGACCTTCAGGGTCCGGGGTTTGTACGTGAGGCATCGCGGTCGATAAGTGGGGGCATACGTCGCAGTGACGACAATCTCGTCGATGGCCGGCGGTACTTGTGGCGGTCTCGATGGGCAGCGATCGGTGCTGCGGTTGCGGTGACGTTCGGTGGTGGCGGCCTGTTCGTCGCGAACGCAGCGTCGAGCGCACCGTCGTCGGTCGTGTCGATCGATCCCGTTCGTATCTTGGACACGCGTGATCCGGTGAACATCGGCTTGCCCGGTCCGTTCGTGTCGGCGGCGTCGCAGAAGTTGCAGGTGACCGGATCGGTGGTGCCGTCCGGGGCCACGGGGGTGTTGTTGAACGTGACGGTGACGGCACCGTCCGCGAATGGATTCTTGTCGATTCGCCCTGGTGATGCGACCGGTGCAGCGTCGACGTCGTCGCTGAACTTCAACGCCGGCCAGACCGTGCCGAACTCGGTCCAGGTCGCCCTGCCGACCGCAGGCGCGAATGCCGGACAGATCGACATCACCTATGACGCGTTCGGGGCGTCGGGTCCGACCACCGACATTCTGATCGATGTCGTGGGCTATACGAACAGTTCCCGGCTTGATGCACTGCAGGCTGGAATTGATGGGGTGCAGGCGGCGAACGCAGCGCAGCAGACGCAGATCGACGCGAAAGCCAACAGCGTTGACGTCTACACGAAGGCACAGGTCGACACGGCGATCGCGGGGAGAGCCAATGCCCCGTTCGTCCAGACGGGTTCCAGCGCCAACGATTCCTTTGTGGGTTTCCTGGGCGCCCCGTTCTCCCTGGACGACTACTGCGGCGATGTCGACGGATGTCGGATCACACTGATCCGCGAGTTGGGAGGCACGCGCTTCCTGTACGGGCCCATCACGTTCCAGATCGCCGGAAACCAGTGGTGGACGTTCGCGAACGGGGACGCCGGCAGCGCCGCGGCCGGAACAAGTGCGAATGGCGGCGCCTTGGTGATACTCGGCAATCAGACGACCCCATTCTGCTACCTGTCCGACTGGGAAAGTTCCGGGAACATCAACACCGGAGATCAGAACGGCAACTTCACGGTGATCCGGTTTAACACCACAGGGATCGCGCAGACATGCACGATCAAGGTCGAGGACTGAATCCATCCTGACCACCAATGCGCAGCCCCACCGGGGCCGAATAGATGCGATTGGTGCATGTCAGCCAGATCCGCGCCTGTGACCACGGCCGCCGCATTCGGTGATCTGGGCCCCGGAAGGTTCAGCTCTTCCTCCGAAATTCCAACGGCGGTCGGTCGATGCTCGGCCCACTACTCAGCAAGGTTTGTGATGACATCTCCCATCACCCTGCACACCTGCGCCCGCCAAATCGGGCAGTCCTGCATCGATCGCGTAGCAGACCCAAGCTTTTCGCCCGTCTGCCAGTCAGTGTTGCCGTTGAGGAGAAGGCCGAACACATCGCCTAATCCTGTGAACGACCGCCCGCAAACGTCGAGCATGCTGATGATCACGTGAGAAGGATCACCGTCAGCCGACCTGCCCGAGCCATCCAGCAAGTCAGGGAAACTCGTCATGTATGGGTCTGATGTTGCGAACGATCCCAGTGCCCGACGGCGTGCTCGATGCACTCGCGGCGCACATGGCGACGTACGAGCCCGGGTTGCTCGGTGTGATCTTCACTGACGGCAAGGGCGTGCCCGACGCCTTCAGATAAGCCTCAATTCTCTTTCGCAAATGCACCATCTCGCTCCCTCGATTCGTCCACTAGGAGTTTTCCTATTTCAAGAGCAATTTCCTACTTGTCTAGGAGTTTTCCTATTGCTATGTCGTTTTAATGGTTGATGCGCGTGAAACCCTCGAGCGACTGATGAACGACCGCGGCGACAGCAGCGTCGCCCTGTCGCGGCTGCTCGGGCGCAATGCCGC
>ENA-OFDP01000568-OFDP01000568.1-metagenomes-genome-assembly--contig:-NODE-568-length-16256-cov-3.808839_pt1 | contig 16256 bp, 18 predicted proteins | sample MGYA00153389_OFDP01 | MGnify analysis MGYA00153389 | reverse complement strand
TGCGCTTGCTGTTTTCATCCATCAAGCCCGCCAGCAACTCCTGATCCAAACTGCCCCAGTTCACACCAATACGCACCGGCTTGTTCCAGCGCAACGCCGCTTCGATCATCTGCCCGAACTGGCGGTCGCGTTTGTCGCCTTTTCCCACATTGCCGGGATTGATGCGGTATTTGGACAAGGCCTGCGCGCAGTCCGGGTGCTCGGACAACAGCGTATGGCCGTTGTAATGAAAGTCGCCTATCAATGGCACATCTACGCCCATGCGATCGAGTTGCTCACGGCCGCAGAGCGCAGGACATGGGCATGCAGGCGAGCCAGATCATGCTGTCGTGCAAGGTCAGTGGTGTGCAGGACCTGATTTCGGTGTACCGCGAACTGGCGCGGCGCACTGACCACACGCTTCACCTGGGCCTGACCGAAGCTGGCATGGGTACCAAGGGCACGGTGGCATCCAGCGCCGCGCTGGCGGTGCTGCTGCAAGAGGGCATTGGCGACACTTCCTAAAGCAATTCCCGATTTTTGATGTACTCCCGTATAAGCCCAACAAGGACGGCACAGCATAAAGTCAAGATCTGCCCAAGGTGTATCTTCTCCATAAATTTCTGAACCTTTAATTCGTTTGGTTAAATCGTTACAATATGGACAAAGATTTCCGGCTAATATTTCTTTCTTCCAGGTATCCAATTTTAAATGTTTAGCCACTCGATCTATTTCTCCTCTTTTGATTTTATGATTGTGAAGGTGGTAGCAAATTACTGATAATTCCACTCAATTCGGCATGACCCCGCCCTAAGTCCCGCACATAAGTATTCCCGCAGCCGAGTGTAGCTAGTTTTCGCATGAAGGCAATCGCACTCTTATCTGTATCATCACCAATATAGACAGTCGAAATTGTGCCACTTAACAACCCCGCTGCGGCAATGGCATCCTGCTCGTTGTTTGGCTCACCATCAGAAATTACTACTGTCTGACTGGGATTGAGCTTGGCGATTTCTTTAAGTCCTAAATCTAATGCTGTCCCGCCACCAGTCGCCCACAATGCACTGGGATTAGGGATTTCGACACAGAATGAATCGAAGGTGAATAGGCGATAGGATTGCCAATCTAGTGCCTCTACAGCCTTTCTCAAGACATCAATTCGACGATCTTTACCTTTACATTCCATCGACATCGAACCACTGGTATCGAGCAATAAACATCTAATATCAAGATTACCAGTCCCAATCCGTTTATGATAATTGGCGGCAATACCCGTCTCTGGTAGCTGAGAAGCCGCCTGAATAATTGCTGATAAGGGATTGATTAAGTTGGTCATAATTTTGATTGGTATCGTTGCAATAGTTGGGTATCGATCTGATTTCTGAGATCGTGGGTAGAGAAACATTTAAACTTTGTAGGCAGCTCGTCGCATAAAAGTCTGCCAAAGTTTCTAAAAGCTGAGATACCACTTGGATCTAAATCTGGAGCTTCAATCGAGGCTTTAAACTTCCAAGGGTTCCCAGTATGATAGTAGGTAAACTTCCAACCATTAGTCTTGAAACTTTGTTGGAGATACAGTCTGATATCCCCATTTTTCTCCCAGATCGACAATGAGAATGAGTCATATTTATAAGCTCTGAAGAAGTCTAGATTTTTGAGTAAACTAATAACTGTTGCTTTAGTGCAATCGTTATCAATAGGAGCTTGACGATTGTTGATATTGTCTAAAATCTCTTCCTTTGCCTCTTGCCAATATTTATTAGTTGCAGCTTGAATGGCGATCGCCCGTCGCGCCACTTCTTTAGTTACAGCTTCGATTAATTGAAGTAACTGATCGTCTGGTAAAATTGATAGATCCATAGTAAGTATTTGAATATAAAGACATAAAAAAGTACCAACCGCTAATTATTGCGATCGGTACTGAATAGTCGATTGATAAAGGTTGAGTTGTGAATTACTATAAGTTGATGCCTTTGAAAATGAAAGTTTGTTACCAAGTAAAGAATTCGTAATAGACTTCTAGCAGTGCTTCACTAATAGAAAATTGTCGGTTCTCAAATTCTCCGTTAAGCAAACAAATAAAGTGTTGACGAGCAGCAATTAGTTTAGAGAACATAGAAATCCTTAATAGTGGTTTGTAGTTAATTAACCGATTTTGAGATGGGTGCCTCTGGGCTGGAGCTTGGCAAGAATTACACCATCGATAACTAATTCCTCTAAACCAGATTCGAGCAACTGTTGCCGGATGCCATCTGTAGATATTTTGTAGCTAGTTTGGATCGTGACAAAATTAGCTGGAAAAGCCTGAGGATCGATCTGTCCGTTAGTCCAGAGGGTTTGTTTACCACCATTTTTGACTAGCTTAATAGTCGCCGATCGACCTTTAATAGCCGAGCTATCACGATTTTCGAGGATCTTCTTGAGATAAGCCTTGAAACTAGCAAGTGCGTTCTCTCTAACTTCAACCTGTCGAGCGAAATACTGTTCGCGAGATTTCAAATAATCAATTTCACCTTGCTTGGCAGCAACTACCGCAACTACCGCATCGACCTTATCCGCAATTTGTGCCTCTAGCTCATCGAGCTTTTGCAGTATTATGGCTGAATCGGTGACACCCTCTGTTGTTTCTGCTTCGATCGCTGCCATAATCTGCTCGACTAGATCGTCACGATCGAACTCTAAATCCATTAATGAAGCCATAATTAATCCTTAGTATTAGTGAAGATAAGAGAAGCCCCAGTCAAAAAGTTGTGACTGGGGCTAATATTTAGGTTAGAGACTCGACAGGAAGACTATGGGTTAGCAGGGAAATTCCAAAACATTTTGGCGGCACCGCCAAGAATAATTAGAATTAATCCACCAACAATAGTTCTTAATAGAAATTCTTGATTACTAATTCTTGTCGATAACCCATCAACTTTGGTATCAAGGGTATTGATTCTGCCACTGAGCTTTTCATCAAGAGTGCTGATATCACCCTTGAGTTCAGACAAGTTCAGTTTCAATTCATTTTGACCTTGCTCAATTCGTTCAAGGCGTTGGTCGATTTTAGTCAGAACATCTTTGAGTTCAACTTCGATCGTTAGAGACATAATGTTATCCTGGTAGGCAGTATGTGATTTTGACAGTTTTGAAGAGTCCAGCAAATCGCCATTTGCTGGACTCTTCCATTTTACCTAATTACTCGCAGTAGCCACCTCGCGCCAGGTGCTAGTAGGCAAGTACAGCACACTGGAACCGAGTCGCTCGATCTCAGTAGCGCGATCGTAACTCTCGATATCTTCAGCCGTGCGAGCGACAGCATTGAGCATCCCAAACTTACTCAAATCGCCGCTACGAATCAGATGATTAAGCACTAAACCCGATTCGTTTTCAGTTAATCCAATCGCCTTGCTGGTCACTTCAACCGCTTTAACAGGATTGCCTGTAATCAAACTGGTTTTAGCGATTTTCAAGTCGCCGACAGCATTACGGAAGGTAGATATGGAAATGGCATTCTGGACTAGATCGCGGAGCTTGAGCTTGAAAGCATCATCGATCGCTTGCAAGGTATCGATCGCATATAAATCGTTGTTCTTAATGACGCGACCAACGTGATTTTTGCGCTGGCGATGGTCTTTGAGTATTAGTCCGTTAGTGCAAACCAACCGATAAATAAATGGCTCGACACTAACGGAACCATTACCGATTTCACTATTCGAGAGAATAAAACCCGCTTGCACTGGGTCGCCGACTGAAATCGCTTCCTCAATGTTTGTGTTGATGACCTTCAAGTACATCCGCGAATCGGTGACTTGACAGCTCGCGATTTTAATTCCATCACCCATCTCAGCGAGTTCTGGTAGCACCATTGCGAGGATATCGTTGTTATCGACAATCCGATAACGATCGCTCAATACAGCCCGCATTTGACCCCGCAGAGTACGGATCAGACTCGTTTCTTCTTGGCGTTTTTCCAACCAGTGGTTGACATTATTCGCCAGTAAGAAAGGTGAGTCCTTCAACATCCGGTCGTAATAGACCTTGGGGATACTCAGCTTAGATGCCATTTGTGCATGGGCGTAACTAGTTGCTGGCATCATTTCTGTCCCAGTATTTACATCTAGTTGAAACTCTCCAGATGGTACCATTGTTAAACTTTTGGTACTGGCATGGAAATCGCGTTTACTCTCTTGTTGTGCGATCAGTTCTTGAGCTAATTCGACAAGTGTGCGTCCAGTTTTCATGATGTTAAGAATTTAGTTGTGATGAAAAAGAGAAACCACCAAGCTGAAACCAACTTGGTGGCAAATATTGAAAGTGATGAGGATTAAAAACCTTGATAATAAGCTTCACGATCTAGCATCAACTGTTCGTCAAATGCTAGTTGTTCTTCCTCATCATTAAAACAGTTGAAACTAGCCACTGTAATGATTTCCTCAGTAAATGGAACTGATATAATTAGATTATTCATTGCGAACAACTAGTAATTGGATAGGCGAGTGATTTTGAAAAAAGACAAAATCACTCGCAAACAATAGACGAGCGGATCTACGGACTCGCTCGTCTATTGTTTATAGGTGGAGAAAGCATTTGTTTGACAATCTTTAGCAATCGATCGGCATCAAGACTCGGCATTTGTTCGATATCACCACCAGCACTAAGCGTTGGCTCGATTTCCAGGGGAGCGAGTAACAACGTCGGCAATGAGAAATAACGAGCAGTATGGATAATCCGCTCTGCTTTATAAGTACCAGCGAGATCGTAATCTGGTAACACCACCAACAAGACTCGCCCCAGCCGCTCTTTAACCACTCGAAGCTTATCTAAAGCAGTTTGATTAGAATAGTCACCAGATTCCAAACACAGAGATGGGATGCCGCGACTGTGGGCGATCTCGACAGACTTTTGACCCTCTACCACTAGGACGAGGTTAATCTTGCCTGGATAGGGGAGCAACCGTGATAGTCCGTAGGGTGTCCAAGGATTCAACCCAGCACCATCAATCCATTCCTTACCATTGAATGATTGAGGAAAGATTACTTTGTCCGTGCAATAATCGATCCGAACTACCCTTTGCTTGTCGGAATACCAGTAGACTGTCCGCCCCCTAACCGTTTCAGCTAACTGCTCATCTTTCATCAAGGGAAAATGGAGTTGAGCTGGATGAATGCGGGGAATGATGACAGGACAAGGCTCTGACTTGACTCTTCTGGCGAACTGTTTAAAGTTTGGTACCAGTCGAGCCATAATCTCAACCCGATGTTCTCTGGTAGGCTCGTTCCAACACATCCAAGCACCTGCGGGGGAGAAAGTAAGATTGTGCCCGTTGCAAACAGGACAATAGTAACGTTCTCGGTAGCGGCGGTAAGGTGTCAAAGCATCCTTATAGTCGGCGAGAACGATTGGTTGGCGCATTGGTTAGAAGGGGATTTTGTCATACTCATCAGCATCGATTACCGATGACTCAATATCGATGGCGGGACTGCTATTGGTTGCTGAAGCAGCCGCAATCGGTTGAGCGGGTGTGGCGGTAATTTGAGGATGAGCTTCTGTTGGACTCAAGACAATCGTGCCAGGGGTAGGATCGGCTAAAAGCAGACGGGGACGAGGGTTCATCATCCCTACGACCAGATCGGCAAGATCTTCATCGGTACCGATAAAGAAATCTTGCCAGTTATCCACTGTGGGAGCGACATAACCATCGATATAGCAAGCAGGTGACTTAACTTTATCTCCGACGCTCTTACGGATAATGTGAGGCTGAAATAGACATAGAGCATTAAAAATCTCATTCCGAGGACTGAAGAATACCTTATTTGCCTTTGCTTGGCACCGAGCTACAGATATACAAAATTTCTGCCACTGGTCTGACAATGTGGCTTGTTGTGCCCCTTTAGCGACTAGTTTTAGGGGAATGTCGTGCAGCGGTTGCTTACGATCGTCGAAGAACATTACCAGATAAATCTGGAAGTTCCCGATATTCTCATCACCCCGATACTGACGACTCCATTTGCCGATGACAACCAGAGTCTCTTCCTCCTGAGATGCCTTGCGATCGAAATTTCCCAACTGACAGACAGGAGCTAGGGTCATACGGGGTTTTTGGAGCAAGACACCCACTTCAGATTTACCGGAGTTATAGGTATACTCAGTCAGTTTTTCGGGAGCTAGGTCGTGCCAACCTGCTTTATCAGCTTGGGATAGAGGTACAAAATATCCGCACTGTTTGGGATCTTCTCCACGCAAGGCTTGGCAGTAAGGAAATGAGAAATCTGTAGCGGCATATTGGCGGCTCAGGTACTTGTTTTCGGCGTTAGTGGTCATCAGTTTTCAGAGGATAAAGTGAATATTGACAGCACAAAAAAGCACCAGTTGGTGAAACTGATGCTTTTTTGAGGCTATTAGGAGAGCGAGAGATTACTACGACGGTTATTCCTCGCTTTTACAAAGCGAAGCGGTAGGGTGTTAGCATCGACCGCCTAGCGGCGCGCAAGCTTCGAGAACATGAAGCACTAAGAATCTGGTGCCTTATCAACCAATAAAAAAGCACCAATCGGGATTGGTGCCAGAGCGATCAAAATAGGATGCGGAAGATATTTAATCTTCTTTGTCTTTGCGCTCTAGGCGAATAACTCGTCTTTTTAGCAACCGAGTTTGTCTTGCAGTATCAGACATCTCGTAATTGAGATCGTCATTATACGACATCAAAGATTGGAAACCTTCGCGAATGATGATGTTTTGACTACCTTCAACACTATCGATCCGATGACGGAGAGCGACTACATCTTCTCGGATCGCATTGATATTTTGATTCATCGCAGTCATCCCCTGAATAACCTGAGCAAGCTGACCTTCAAGACGATCGAAACGTTCTTCTGACATAATAGTGTAGGAATAGTATTTTGGTTTTGAAGATAGCCAGCTAGTTGACGCTAGCTGGCTATCTCTATTTTATCTCGAAGTTAACAGTCTTGATGTCATCATCTCCTCATAGGCAGCGGCTTCTAGTTCGTGCTGTCGCAGGTGAACCAGAAAATCCAACCCATAACTCATCGACTCGCTCAAATAGTTGAGATCGAAGGCAGCAGGGTCTGAATAACGCTGCATTCCGCGAATCTCGATCTCATGCCAGTAACCAGGGACTCGTTGGCTGGGACGGTAAACAATCTCGCCACAGATGCCCCAAACTAAGCGTAATCGAGCAATCCACTCATCTCTCTCTGGTGGAGTGTTGTAGCCCAAATAAGCTAGGAATGCTGGCCGATCGGCGGTGGCATTGCCCCAGCCGTGAATATCTCGAAAGGCTTCGCAGATGACTAAGCCTGGGAGTAATTCGGTAAACTTGAAATCTTGAACTGGAGCGGGATCGGCTAACATAAACAAACCTCGTGAAGGGTATATAGGTCGTTAAATCGATCTTTTGGATCGATCGAATCAAAAAGGGCTAGAAGTGATTTCTCATTTCTAGCCCTTAATAATTTCAAGGCAATTAGGTCGATCTGCCGACGAGTGAATTACGCTGTCAAGATGTCGCCTTAGCTCATGACTACTATGCGTAGCAAGTAGCTATGAGGGTTACTAGCCAGTTTTCACTTGAGATCTAGTCAATTGACAGAGATTTTGTATCATTTATCGGCAATGACTGGACGGAAGTTCGGTTTACACGGAGAAACCTCTAAAACTTCAGCTAAATCATGTATTGCATTTCTATGAATGATTTATTAACGCCGATATCAGCTCAGGAATAGTTTAAAAGCTAGGGGTAAAAGAGTAGGTGGGCTATTTAATACAGTTGCTAGACCGCGCTCAAGACAGTTCTTTGAATAATATCATCACCTGTAGTTGACAACATACTTTTGATTTGTTCGGTCGCAAAAAAACTTCATTAACTCGACAGACTTGAATTAACGTCACATAAATAAATCACATTGAGACATATCAGCCATTAAGCGCAAAACAACTTCATTAAATAATATTCCTCAGCTATTAAACTCAAAATATATTTTGCTTCATTATCAAATATTAGCCATTAAGCTTGGGTTTTTTCAAAGAATCTATTGTTTAATAGTGTACATCAACTATTTTCATCATCGATTAGTAAGGCATGGCTGAAAAAGTATCTATGAAGGAATATGCTTTTCGAGAAGCATGTGCCGAATTATTGTCAGCTAATCTGAGTAAAACTTATCGCGTTCAAGATGACGATCCGATGGTTGATTTTGCTAAGGCAATCGATCGGATACAGGAGATAAAAGATTCTATTCCTCATGCGGTAATGGAATCTTTGGATTTTGTAACAACACGTCTATCAACACAATTTGAGTTAGTTAGCAAGCCAATCTTACAAGCCTTGCCAGTACAGCAAGCGCAACTGGAGGCATTATCCGATCGAGTTGGTTCGGTTGACGATCGACTAGCAAGGATGGGGCAAAAATTCAATCAACGGAGAGATCCGTTAGTCAAACCAGAATGGAAGAATATCGCCACCACTACCGCAATATTTTTCTTAGCGATCGTGACTGGGTACAACTACTGGTTATACAGTCGCAGCATGGCATGGGCTGAGTCAAAAACTGGCATAATCGCCAAACAAATTGTCGATCGCAACCCTAAATTAGTCGAGAGTTGCCGTAAATTAACAGAAAAAGATCGTAAGGCATTAGTAAAGATGCAGACAGTACCAACTAAAATTTGTTCTGCCTTTCTATAAATCTTTCTCCGAACGAATTATTAACTACTAACTATTAACCATAATAAGCGTCCATCATGATCGTATCTAACTCTCGGAAACACTCTAAACCCAACTTAGTCGATAAAGTGTACTATGCTTTCTCAATAGAATTCTGGCTGTCGATCGCGACTGTTGGGATTGTGGCTGATTGGGTCTTAAAATTTGGTAGTAACTCACTATTGATTACCTTAGCCTGGGCGGGAATCCTTGGCACTTACTTAGTCTTCACCAATCGGACAGCAGGAGAGCTTTGGTACAAGTTTCGTTCCGTTAAAGCTCCCCAGCATGTAGCCTTGTTGGTGGCTGGAATGACAATCTTGGGCAGCCTATTTGTACTTAACTGTGCAATCGATCCGGCTCATGCAATTATTCTTTCCAACGCAGGCGAAGCAAAAATCAAATCATTGTTAGATGGTACGGCATTTGGCGTTGTCCCTACTGTTGCATTGGCAACATTTGCTACAGGAGTTATCCTGATAATTAAAGTTATCTTTGCGCTAGTTTTTCTATTTTCACTTTATGGTGCTTACCAGAAATATCAAGAGCGTGCAGAACTTCAAGAAATTGTTCAAAATCCGATTGTGTTAATTGTTGTTGCGGCTGCAATAGACGCAATTTTGGCAGTAATCCTCCCATAAAACTTGCAATATTAGCCTAATCTTTATTGAAAGTAACTTTACTTCAATTAATAACTTACAAAAATAATTTGTGTCATACGATCGCAATCCAATCAGAGTTAACCGCATTCTAACTCGCAAGCCTGGGATTGCTGGAATCCCCCAAGATGTCTTTATCAGTACGATTTTTGTAGATTTACTACTTTATTTACTGCTGGTGCAGATGCTTCACTTGAGTTGGGATTTAGTGGCTTTGATTACATTGGTAATCGATGGCACCTGGATACTCCTTACACTCAGGGGGGTCTGGCGATTGGTGGGACTGGCGATTAAACCTATCAGTTATGTCCGCTCGAATGCAAAATACAATCCTAGACTTCCAATAGCAGATCGTCATGGTTATTACTCGAATCAAGCCAGCCAAACAAGTTCGTTTACCAGGACAAAAATCAGAGATTCTAATTCCAATCGAAGGTGAATTAAATCTGGTCACTCACATTGACTTTGATGTTAATGGGAGACAGTTTGGGGCGTATTTAATTCAGATTACCGAACGTAAATATCGGTTGGTGTTTGGATTTCATTGCGATGGAATTCACCCTAATTTACCCTGGCAACGTATCGATCCAATTTATGACAGATTATCCTCTGGATTTAAAGATTTACCAGAGGAGGAGATTCTCACCCTGCACATGAAGTCTTTTGTGGATAACACCGCAAGGATGCAGGAGTTATCCACAACGGTACAGAACTGCAAGTCAGATGTATTAAAATACATCATGATGACGGAGCAAAAGCGGCTGCAAACGCTGACAGATAAGGGACTGCGGAAACCCAAATCTCTGACTTTATTTGCTACTTTCACATTCGATCCCGAAGCTGATGTCAAAGATGACAAGATCGAAGGATTCACCAAAGGGATCTACAAGATATTTAGTAAGTTTTCTGGTGCGGCAAATATCGCCCAAGCGCGTGAATTTAACGATTTTCTAGTTGCTGGAGTTAACGCATTTTACTTGTGGGAACAGATTCTCACTAATAAAATGGGACTGGGAGTAGAGCCATTTTCCGCTCAAGAATTATGGGCAGACCTTTGGGGTAGGGTTAATAAAACTCCCGCGCCCCCGTTACCTCAACGTATTTATTTTGATGGGAAAAAGGCTACGGAGAACATTTATCGTCCCTTGCATCCGCTGTCGATTTTGATCGATGACGAGAGTAGTCTACCCAAAACTGATTATCGTTGGGTCAATGTCAAGGATAAGTTTATCGGGGTGATGGCGATGTTGGATCAGCCCGATAGTTGGGATCATAAATTGGATGCCCTCAACTTTATCTGGTCTAAGCTTGGACAGGACTCTATTTACGATATTGAGTTAATCACTCAAGTTCGGAAAGTAAGTCAGCAGAAGACACGCAAGAAGCTCAAGGACTTGACCGACGAACAGATCTACAAAGCTCAGAAAGCTGATGCTGAAGGCGATGTCAATGTCGGTGCAAACATCGATATGATTGAAGCGATCGACGCACAAGAAATTTTACACCGTGGCGGGGTTGAGTTAGCAATTTCCTCAATCTATTTAGTTCATAGAGACACAGTAGATGAATTAGATCGTGCTTGCGATTTCCTCAAGACGATGTTTTTGTATCCCGCTCATCTCCACCGCGAATACACTTATCCGTGGGTAACTTGGTTGCAAACTTTTCCCGTATGTTGGGACATGGCTTTATCTCGTCCCTTTGCACGAGAGGGGAAAGTTTTTACTGATTATGTCTTGGGTTGCGTTCCCCTGGCGTTAATTAGTACTCACGATCGGTCGGGATTTGAATTAATTTCTGACTCTGGCGGCGTACCGATCTATATCGATATCATTAATAATCATCATCACATCCTCTGGATCGCAACGACCAGAGCGGGTAAATCTGTTGCCATTACAGGGATGCTCAATGGTGCTTTAGCCAATAATATGCCTGTCACGATTATCGACTGTCCGCCGACCAAAGAAGCAGCAACTTTTAAAGATTACACAAAACTGCTTGGGGGAGCATATTTCGATATTGGTACCGAGTGTTCTAACATTTTTGAGTTACCGAATCTATCTCATTTAGAAGAAGTCGATCGGATCGATCGGAAGAAAAGCTTTGAGGACGCATTGCTTGACGTACTCCAACTGTTAGTAGTTGGCTCGAATCCCGACGCTTTCGAGCCAATGTTGCGGGATTTAATCAGATCTTTGCTGACTCTAATTCTCACCAAGTTTTTTGAGGCACGGGAGATCCAGTCTCGATATCAGGTGGCAATTGAAGGTGGTTTAGAGAGCGAAGCATGGCAAAAGTACCCAGTCCTGAAGGATTTTATTGGATTCTGTTCGCCGGAACGAGTGAATATTACTGAGGTAGATCAACTTAAAGCCCTGAGCTACATCGTTACTAAATTGCGCTCTTGGACTCAAAGCCGGATCGGTAATGCTTTTTGTCACCCATCTACATTTAAGTTGGACGCTCAGTTATTCACAATGGCGGTGCGGGACGTAGGTAATGCTGAAGATATGGCAGTAATCGCCACCGTCGCTTACACCACTGCACTCCGAAGAGCTTATGGACATAAAGCTTCGGTCTTTTTTATGGATGAGGTAAGTACCCTCGTCAAATTTAAGACTCTTTCACTGATGTTGGGGAAGACTACAGCGATCGGTGCTAAAGCAGGAATCAGAGTGATTTTAGCAGGTCAAGAAGTCCACTCGATCGAGACTAGTGCGGGGGGCAAACAAATCCTCGCCAACTGCGATATCAAATTAGTTGGACGCATCCAACCGGAATCGCTCGATTCGATTTCTGAAGTTTTGAAAGTTCCGACCGAGCTACTGGCACCAAACCTCACAAATTCATACACTCCGAACACGGGCTGGGGTTACTCTAATTGGTTGTTACTAGACGGTCGGAGTTTCACATGGACTAGGATTTACGCTAGTCCTGGTACCTTGGCAGCGGTGGTCAACAACGTTAAAGAAGTCGATCGTCGCCAAGAACTCTTGGAGCAAGCCGACCATCCGATCCTCGGACTGGCTCAGTATGCTTCAGAACTGTTAGCTAACTAACTTTATTCAATCCGAACATGAATAGAAAATCAATCGCCTGGGTAGTTTTAACTACACTTTTGCCACTTAGCCTGAATCTAGGTTACTCCGATCCAGCATCAGCAGCAGCCCCAGATCCAAATATAATTACCAACAGCATCGATCGGCAATCAAATTCGATCGATCCATCAACAGTAGTAACTTCCAGCGATCCTACAGCTCCTGTGATGCCACCATTTAATAATATTCCGATAAATAGCACTGTACCGATCGCCCCAACATTTGTACCGCAAGTAACTACCGCTGTAAATAATGCGGGAACAACTGCGATTAACAATGCCACGGGAACCGTCTTGACTGCTCCAGCAACAGTAGCTGGCGGACTTGCGGCAAATCAGGTTAATGGCATCGCACAAGCCGCAAATCCACTCACGACAGGTGCCGTTAATGCTGTGGGGGGGATACCTATTTTTGGTGGCATATTCTCCCCAATGTTATCGTCGCAAATAACCGCTTGGCAAACTCAAGGCGTTCAAGCGGCTACCCAATGGGCGATGACTGGCGCGAACAACTTGATGACCGACAGCGGTTTAGCTGGCACAATTGGTAACATCGGGGGTGGTTTAGCTCAAGCTTTTTCGGGAATTTTTGGTGGCGGGGGAAATAATAACCAACAAGCTACCAATCAAGCAGCACAACAAGCAGCGCAACAGAGTACGATGGCTAGTTTTAATACGGGGGCTGGCGCGGTCGGCACTGTAGGTGCAAATAGCTCGACTCCAGCTTATTTGATGGACGGTTCGGCGCAGATGTTAGCGTCTAATATCGGACAGACAGGCGATATTTTTAGTACGGCAGCATTTGTTGGTGGTGTAGAAACGACAGCGAATGCAGTTTACTACGCCAACCCTGGAACGGGAACTCAAGCGAGTAATGCTAGCGTTACCACTCAAGGGACGGCAGCTACGGCGGGAGCAGTTTTATCCCCAACTGGAGTCGCCGCCCAACAAGCTCAGGCGATCGCCGCAAACACCACTGCTGGCAGCATGGTTGCGGCATCTAACAACCGTCAAAACAGTTCGCTCGAACAATTAGGTGTGATGACTACCATGTTGGCGCAACTGGGGAGTATGAACGCCACACAAATCCAACAAGGCAGCACGAACACGATCTTAGCTGCGGCACAAGCCAAGCAATCAGCGAGTGCGGCACAGTCACAAAACGATAAAGATAAAGCGACGATCGCGGGGAGGATAGCCGCTCAAAATGACTACAATAACTCGATTGGTGCTGTGGCGATGATGACTCAGATTGTCAATCCAAATCGTTACGCTTCCACAACAACTCCTTAATTAAAGTGCCTTCAAAATCCCCGCATTAATAATTATGCGGGGATTTTGTACTTCAACAATAAATATGAATTTAATCGATCTGAATTTAGTAGATTTACAGTTGGCTGCTGCTTCTGTAAATATTGCAGCCGATGTTAACAATGGAGCAAACTTAGCAATTGGTGTAGCTAAAACATTTTGGTCGCAAATCTTTTCGATGGGACTATTTGGTAGAATCACCAAAGCTTGTCTGTATATAGCTGGAGCTGGATTTATCTACAAAGGTTGGAAATATTCAATAGAGCTGGGTAAAAACTCTTTAGACCTAGAAAAAGTCATCACATCTTTACTAACACTTATTTTAATTTTTTCACTTTTAAATAACAGCGGGGCACTGGCAATGTACACGGTATTGGGATTGAGAAATTTCACTAGTAATGTCAGCGATACATTAATGCTAGGAGTTTCCCAGGATTTTCAAAGCCGCTCGGCAGTTCAAAGACTCAGCGATAAGCTTAACGCTCAACCAGTATTTGACATATTTAAAGAGCAATTAAAACAGTGTGATACTTCACCGAGTCCTACTTGTATGCCAAGTGCAGTAGCTAATTTAAAACAAGGATTAATCGCTCAAAACATCACCGATCCAACTATTCTCAGTGTAGTCACTCAAATTGAAGCAGATGTTTCAGCTAATATAAGTTCGACAGATCCAGCGGCTAAGAAGCAGCAGATTGGCAGATTTGGGAAAATAATGAAAGCCATGCAAGATCCGCTGGGCGAATTATATGCAGCATTTCAACAGATTATTAAAGTTCTTTTAGTAGGAGTAGCGATTGCTTTTTTCCTAGCTATTGAAATTGCCATGTTAGTGTTAGGGTTAACTTTTCCTGTTAATATCACACTTAGCTTGTTCAGTGCAGATCCGATGAAAAGTTGGTTTGGTAATTTTTGGACACTTGTAAATGCCAAAATTTGTTTTAGTATCATCACTGGCATCGTAGTTTACTTACAATTGTGGGGGGAATCAAACGGGTTAGCTGCATATACTTTTGTAATCGAATTATTACTCGCAGTTTTCTCTCCCTTTGCCACTTATTTTTACTGCCAGGGATCTGCTTTAGCTTTTGCTGGAGCTTTGAATATGTCGGCTGCGGCGTTTGCGGGTGGAGCAAAAGGAGCTGTATCAGCAGCAGGATCGGGATCTAAAAGACTTGGTGGTGCGATTGCCAATGCTGCGAAAAATTCGTCAATTGGGCGAAACATCCAAGTAGCCGCTCTAAACAGACCAAGACGGACGGATAGACGTTAAAGATTACCCGATTATTTATACTGATAAAATCTAGTAATATTCAATTACTATGTCTAAAAGATACCCCGTTATTAAAATCCCAGCCTTAATCACAAATACTAAGCCTACACAAATCCAGCAGATTGTTTCTGAAGATGTTGCTATAGTTGTAGATCTACCGCAAACATCTAAAGGTAGGCTTTTACGGCAATATACTCACGAGGTTGGGTATGGATTATTATTTATATCTGCCTTAATTTTTGCAGTGGCGACTGCTGGATATCGACAGTTATTACCTTTGAGTTTAATCACTTTTTGTGTTTCTATTATTAGTTTTAACGATCCGATGTCTGGGGCGTTACTCCCTCAACAAGTAACTGTCCAAAAGATGCCAAAGATAATCAACAGGAGCGAGACTATCCCTGTTGATTGGCAGTCAATCACCCAAGGGCAAATTATGCCTTATGGAGCTAAAGCTACTGCCCAGCAGGGGGTATCCGAGCGTCACTTCGAGTCATATTTACGGAAATATTTCGGAGCTGTTTTACATCCTGGGTATGAATTTAAAATCAATGAGGATTATCGTTACTCTAGTGACTTTACGCTGATATTGCGTAATGGACTGAGTTTAATTGTAGAGATCGATGAACCTTATGAGGGCAAAACCAATAGTCCTCACCATTGTACGGATACTGGTAAAGATGATAATCGCGATGACTTTTTCCTGGCGGGAAATTGGATCGTGATTCGATTTTCAGAGTTGCAGGTTTGCGCTTACCCAGTGCAGTGCTGTCAGACTATCGCTCAAACCATCGAATCGATCGATCCATCTGCCAACTTCATTCATCAATTTAGCGGTATCTATAGCGAACAACTCCCAGAGGATCGCCGTTGGAACACCCAACAGGCAATTCAGATGGCACAAACAGGATATCGCCTAGAATACCTCACGCGTTACGGATTGTGGCAGTCGAATGACCATCAACAATCATTCAGTTCGGCAAGGAAAGTACAGCACTTTGAGGGTTAATGGGGTACAGTTATTTTTATCAGCCTTATTCAGAACTGGACGGGTCTCCCGCCCAGAAGGGAATCTGGAATCTAAAGTGTCCCTCATATACCTGCGAACCGCTGTAGAAGATTGCATTTAGTCCCAACCATATTTCTATCTCATTGCTGCGACCACCTGGTTTAGCTAGTGGAATTAGTGGTTCTATTAGTTTCCACTGCCATTCGGTCAAGTTACTA
>ENA-OFDP01000566-OFDP01000566.1-metagenomes-genome-assembly--contig:-NODE-566-length-16272-cov-3.338595_pt1 | contig 16272 bp, 12 predicted proteins | sample MGYA00153389_OFDP01 | MGnify analysis MGYA00153389 | reverse complement strand
TGTTCCCGCCCAATTTCGTCCGCTGGGAATTGCTGCTGGAGGGCATGCTGGAGAGCATGCAGATCGCCGTGCTCTCCACCACGCTGGCCATTCTTCTCTCGCTGCCGCTGGGGCTGATGGCGGCGCTCGGCGCCCCGGGCTGCCTGTGGCTCGGTGCCCGGCGCCACGGCCACTCCGCGCTCAACGCGCTGGCCTACCCCGTGCTCACGCTGCTGCTGGTCGCGGTGGTCGTGATCGGTGCACCGGTGGTGGAGGAGTTGTTCTACCGGGGTCTGCTCCAGCGTTCGCTCGCTGCTCGGTTCAACGAGGGTGCCGTGCTGCTGGCGGTTGCTGTCGTCTTCGCAGCCGTGCATTTCCGTCCAGTCGAGTTCCCCGGCCTCTTCGTGTTCGGGCTGATCCTCGGATGGGCGGCATTGCGGACGCGGCGCCTCGGGCCCGCAATGACGATCCACGTGGGATTCAACCTCACCGGTCTCTTGCTGGTGCTGTGACGTGAGCCGTGCGTCTCGCTTTGCCATGATGGTCCACTTGATGTCGAACAACGAGCACACGCGATGAGCGATGACACCCGCCCCACGGAGGTCGCGCCGGAGATCCCCGAGGGTCCCGAGTTCGGCGAGTGGTTCGATCGCGAGTTCGTCGACGTCGCTCCGACCGACGAATCGTCCAGCGACGACTCACCCAGCGACGACTCACCCAACGACGACGGCAGTCCGACGACACCAGCACCGCAGACGCGCGCGAAGCGAGTGGCCGTCCGTGTGTTCCAGCGTCCGATCGACTGGTGGCGGCGACCGTGGACAACGGATCGCATCGTTCGGGTCCTCGTCACCTCGGCCACCTTGGTCACCACGACCGTGGTGGTCATGATGGTCATCCACTTCAACCCGTTGTCGCCGGCACGTGACCTGATCTTCGACGACACCACGCCGACGGGTGGTGACATGGGCGCTCACGTCTGGGCGCCTGCGTTCCTTCGTGACCACTTCCTCCCGGACTTCCAACTCTCCGGTTGGACCATGGACTGGTACGGCGGGCTTCCGCTGTATCGCTTCTACATGGTGATCCCGGCGCTCGCCATCGTGGCGCTCGACGTGATCTTGCCGTACGGCATTGCGTTCAAGCTGGTGGCTGTGTCGGGGCTGTTGCTGTTCCCGTTGGCGTGCTGGGCGTTCGGACGCCTCGCCAACTTCCGTCACCCGATCCCCGAACTCTTCTCGGTGGCGGCGTTGTGTTTCCTGCTCGACGAGAGCTTCTCGATCTACGGCGGCAACGTGAAGTCGACGATGGCCGGGGAGTACTCGTTCTCGATCGCGCTCACCCTCGCCGTGCTCGGCCTCGGCCTGCTCGCTCACGGACTGCGCACTGGCAGGTTCCGGGTCTGGGCGGCGGTCGTGTTGTCGCTCGCTGCGGTGTCACACGGCATCGTGCTGATCTTCGTCGCGGTCAGCGCCATCATCTTGTGCCTCGTCTGGCTCGATCGTCGCCGGTTGGTGTTCGCCGTGACCACTGGCGTCACCACGTTGCTGTTGTCGGCGTGGTGGGTCGGGCCGTTCCTGTTCGGTCACGAGTTCATGACCGACATGAAGTACGGATTCCGCCCGGAGGGTGCGGCCGACTCGTTCTGGGACATGTTCTTCCCGCTCGCCGCGCCGCTCGACTTCATCATCACTGCGCTGGCGATCGTGGGTTTCCTGGCGATGGTTCTGCGCCGCCACCTCACGGGCACGGCGATCGGACTGACCTGTCTGACCTTCGTGGCGCTCGTGTATCTCACACGCGACAGCCTTCCTCTGATCGGATTGCTGTGGAATCCGCGCCTCCTGCCGTTCGTGTACCTCACCCGATACCTCCTGATGGTCATCGGCGCGCTGGAGCTGATCACCTGGCTCGTCAATGCAGCCAAGGATCGGCGGGCGTCAGCGCAACTCTCGGCGGTCGAAGGCGCGCTCGCTGCGGGAGCGATCACGCTGTCGTGTCTCTTGGTGTTCGGATGGATGTACGACTCGCTCCCGGGCGGTGGTCGAGTCACCGATGGCGAGGCCTCCGTGTATGCGTGGGGGCCGTTGCGCAAAGGCCCCGAATCGGGTCGCGCCGTGGCTGACGGTTGGGCCCGGTACAACATGCTCGGCTACGAAGGCCGACCGAAGTACCCCGAGTACAACGAGCTCGTCACCACCATGGGCGACATCGGCGACGAACGTGGTTGCGGCCGCGCCCTGTGGGAGAACAGCGGCGACAACGGCGAATACGGCACCACGATGGCGCTGATGCTGCTTCCGCACTGGACCGACGGGTGCATCGCTTCGATGGAAGGGCTGTTCTTCGAGGCGTCAGGCACCACGCCGTACCATTTCCTCACGGCGGCGGCGATGTCGAAGCAGTCGTCGAACCCGGTGCGCCAGCTGCGCTATGTCAACAACGACGCAGCGATCGGCGTGCAGCACATGCACGATCTCGGTGTGCGCTACCTGATGGTGCGTACACCCGAGGCGAAGTCCGAAGCGTCTGCGCAGAGCGATCTCGAATTCGTCACGACGTCGGGTCCCTGGGACATCTACGAACTGCGTACCGCCAGCTTCGTCGAAGCGCTCACGGTGCAACCGGTGGTGGTCGAGGAACGAGGTGGCGACCAGCGCGAACGGAATCTCGAAGTGGGCACCAGTTGGTTCCAGCGCCAGGACGAGTGGGCGGCGATTCCCGCCAACGACGGCCCCGACGCGTGGCAGCGGGTGCCGGTGGAGATCGACCTCGACGTTCGGGTGGGTGAACCCGACGACCGGAGCCGCAATGTCGACTACGTGGTGCCGACCGAGCCGATCGACGTCGTCGATCTGCCCCCGGTGGCCGTCAGCAATGTCGACATCCGACAACAGTCGATCAGCTTCGAGGTCGACGAGGTCGGCGTGCCGGTGCTCGTGCGAGTGAGTTACTTCCCGACCTGGAAGGTCGAGGGTGCCGACGGGCCGTACCGGGTGGCACCGAACTTCATGGTGGTCATCCCGACCGACACCCAGGTGCAGCTGACGTACTCGAAGACCACGCTCGACTGGGTCTTCTATTCGCTGACCCTGTTCGGTATCGCCCTGTGTATCTACTGGCGACGCAAGGGCGACGTCGTGTACGCATGTGACCGCCCCGACTGGGGGTCAGCCCCGTCGCTGCCTTCCGAACCCGACCGATAGTCTCGCACGGTCATGTCTGTGCTCGATTCCATCGTGAAGGCGTACGACATCCGAGGCACGGTCCCCGATCAGCTCGACGCTGACGTGGCCCATGCGCTCGGAGTCGGCTTCGCCACCTTCGTCCGTGCCGATCAGGTCGTGATCGGTCGCGACATGCGGCCGTCGGGGCCGGCGTTGGTCGAAGCGTTCTCCCGAGGCGTGATGGAGCAGGGCGTCGACGTCATCGACATCGGACTCGCCTCCACCGACCTGATGTACTACGCCGCCGGCGTGCTCGACATGCCCGGCGCGATGTTCACCGCATCGCACAACCCGGCGGGCTACAACGGCGTCAAGCTCTGCCTGTCCGGAGCGCGACCGATCGGCATCGACACCGGTCTCCCCGATGTGCAGGCAGTTGCCCAGCAGGTGCTCGACGGCGCTGGACCCCGCCAGGCCGTCACCTGCGGTGCCCGCACCGAGCGCACGCTGCTCGACGATTTCGCCGACCATGTCATCAGCTTCATCGACCCGGTCGAGATCGGCTCGTTGAGGGTGGTCGCCGACACGGCGAACGGGATGGGTGGACTCGTCGTGCCGGCCGTCTTCGAGCGACTCGACAGTGTCGAGCTCGAGGTCATGTTCGGTGAACTCGACGGTACGTTCCCCAACCACCCGGCCGACCCGCTGCAACCGGCCAACCAGCGCGATCTGCGAGCCCGCGTGGTTGCGGGCGGCTTCGACCTCGGTCTCGCGTTCGACGGTGACGCCGACCGGGTGTTCGTGGTCGACGAGACCGGCAACGGGTTGAGCGGATCCACGACGACAGCGATCCTGGCCGCCGCCACGCTGCGTCAGCATCCTGGCGCCACGATCCTGCACAACCTGATCTGCTCCAGAACCGTGCCCGAGGTGGTGAGCGAACTCGGCGGTACGCCGTTGCGCACCAAGGTCGGTCACTCGTTCATCAAGCAGATCATGGCCGAGACCGGGGCAGTCTTCGGCGGTGAGCACTCGGCGCACTACTACTTCGCCCGCAACTTCAACGCCGACAGCGGCCTGATCGCGTCGCTGATGGTGATGGCCGAGGTCGGCCGGTCGGCCCAACCGCTGTCGGTGGTGCGCCGGCCCTACGAGCGCTATGCAGCGAGTGGTGAGATCAACACCCAGGTCGACGATGCCGCTGCGGTCATCGAACGCATCAGCGAGCAGTACTCCGAGTGCGGTCAGGACCGTCTCGACGGCCTCACCGTCGACTGCGGTGACTGGTGGTTCAATCTGCGACCATCCAACACCGAACCGCTGCTCCGCTTGAACCTCGAGGCGGCCGATCGCTCATCGTGTGACGACGCCGTCGGCACGCTCCTCGCCCAGATCACCAGCTGAAACGAACCCGGAGAACCACCATGTCACTGTCGCCCGCGCTGCTCGAGATCCTCGCTTGTCCCGAAGACAAGGGCCCGCTGTACTACGTCGAGGCCGAATCGCTGCTGTACAACCCGCGTCTGCACCGTCGCTACGACGTTCGCGACGACATCCCCGTGATGTTGATCCCCGAAGCAACGACGGTCGACGACGCCGAGAACGAGCGCTTGATGGCACTGATCGAGGAGCATGCGATCCTGCCGACGTTCGATGTCGATTCAAGCGCCAACTGACTCGTGCCGACATCAAGGTGTGTGCGCGCCGTCACGGCACGTGACCGGAAAGGTACTGTTGGAGCGATGATCGCACAGCGCTGGATCCGCCGAGCCGTCGTCGTCGTGCTCGTGGGGGCGTCGACGTTCGTCGCGTCCACGTCGTCGCCGGCCGCCACGTTCGCATCGGCCGCAGCCTTGGCGTCCGCGGCGGCTTTGGCGTCCGCGGCTGCCTTAGCATCCGCTGCTGCCTTGGCATCTGCTGCGGCTTTCGCGTCTGCAGCCGCCTACAGGCGTCAACGGCCCCGCCGGTGTCAAGTCGACGAGTGCACAGGGGCTCACGTTCGATGTCGACATCCTCGGTCAAGGTGGGGTTCCGGCCGAAGTGGGCGGTGTGAACACCCAAGTGCTCGCCGTCGTCGCGAACGTCACCGTGGTCGGTTCCACGCTCGATGGTTTCCTCTCGATGTACCCGGCGGGTGCCGCGCCGGGTCAGTCGTCGCTCGTGAACTTCGCACCTCGCGAAGCGGTGCCCAACCTCACCATCATCGGCATCGGCACCGGTGGCCAGTCCACGATCTCGTTGGTCACGCCGCAGGGAGCCGGCACGGCGCATGTGTTGATCGACGTGTTCGGCTGGATTTCCACCTCGCAGTACGCCGACACCGCCGATTCCGGCGCCCGGTTCCGCCCGATCCCGCCGTCGCGGCTGCTCGACACCCGTTCGACGCCGGTTCCTGCCGGCTGGCCCGGTGGCAAGCCGATCGGCACGATGGAGCAGTTGAGGCTCCCCATACGTGGTGCCAACGGGGTCATACCCGACTCGGCCGACGTCACCGGCGTGATGGTCAACATCACCGCAGCCAACAACGCTCCGGGCAGTCAACCCACGTTCTTGTCGGTCACCCCCTCGGCGACACCGCCCGGCGCCGAGCCGGCGACGTCGGTCACCAACGTCGCTGCTGGTCAAGTCAAAGCGAACATGGCAATCGTGCCCGTCGGCGCCGACGGCTCGGTGCACATCTTCAACAGCCTGGGCGCCACCAACGTGATCGTCGACGTGCTCGGCTATCTCGAACGTGGCGCAGATGCTTCCACTCTCACCGGCCGAGTGATTCCGCTCGACGCGCCGTTCCGTGCCTTCGACACCCGTCAGGCTGCATTCGCCAACACGCCGCTCGGTTTCGGAACCAAAGAGGAGTGGAGCTTCAAGTCCTTTGCCGAGTCGGTCAGCCTGAACGGAGTGGCGATCGGTACACAGTCGGCCCTGATCGGCAACCTCACCGGCACGGGGCTCACGCCGCTCCGGCCCGGTCAACCGGTCAGCACCTACATGACGATCTATCCCGGCAACGGGGCGCCGCCGAACAGTTCGAACATCAACGTCACGCCCGGACGTTCCGTTCCGAACATGTCGCTGCTCAGCTACGGCACCGTCGGTACCGACCCGTACACCATCTCGGCGTTCAACTTCGATGGCTCGATCCACTATCTGCTCGACGTCTACGCCGTCGTATTGAAGTAGCCCGCGCAAGCACACCTGGACGTCGCCCCGCAGACGCCCGCAGCGTGGGTACACTCCCGTCACCGAATCGCCGGGCTGATTCGACCGGTGCCTGAAGGCCCCTGCCCGGTTCCCACGAACCACGGAGGCTTTTCCATGTCCGACACTCTGACACCATCCACCGTCGCGTCCCGCAAGGACTATCGCGTTGCCGATCTCTCGCTGGCGCCGTTCGGGCGCAAGGAGATGATCCTCGCCGAGCACGAGATGCCCGGCCTGATGGCCCTGCGCAAGGAGTACGGCGCCGCCAAGCCGCTCGCCGGCGCCCGCATCTCCGGCTCGCTGCACATGACGATCCAGACCGCGGTGCTGATCGAGACGCTCACCGCACTCGGCGCCGAGGTGCGCTGGGCGAGCTGCAACATCTTCTCCACCCAGGACCATGCGGCTGCAGCCACCGTCGTCGGCCCGAACGGCACGGCGGACGATCCGCAAGGTGTGCCCGTGTTCGCCTGGAAGGGCGAGACGCTCGAGGAGTACTGGTGGTGCACCGACCAGATGATGACCTGGCCGGACGCCGCCGATGGCACCACCTACGACGGTCCCAACATGATCCTCGACGACGGCGGAGACGCCACGATGCTGCTGCACAAGGGTGTCGAGTACGAGAAGTCCGGAGAGGTCCCCGACCCCACGTCGGCGTCGAACCCCGAGCTGGCGATCGTGCTCGGTCTGCTCCAACGCACACTTCGGACCGACCCCCAGAAGTGGACCCGCATGGCGTCGCACATCAAGGGTGTCACCGAGGAGACCACCACCGGCGTCAAGCGCCTCTACAAGATGATGGCCGACGGCGAGCTGCTGTTCCCGGCGATCAACGTCAACGATTCGGTCACCAAGAGCAAGTTCGACAACCTCTACGGTTGTCGCCATTCGCTGGTCGACTCGATCTCGCGGGCGACCGACGTGATGATCGGCGGCAAGACCGCCGTCGTGTGCGGTTACGGCGACGTGGGCAAGGGCTGCGTGCAGTCGCTGCGAGGCCAGGGCGCTCGCGTGGTCGTCACCGAGATCGACCCGATCAATGCGCTGCAGGCCGTCATGGAGGGCCTCCAGGTGCTCCCCATCGAGGACGTCATCGACACCGCGGACATCTTCGTGTCGGCGACCGGCAACGCCGACATCATCACCGCCGAGCACATGAAGGCGATGAAGCACAACGCGATCGTCTGCAACATCGGTCACTTCGACAACGAGATCGACATGGCGGGTCTCGCCCGTTCGGGCGCAACGCGCGACGAACTGAAGCCCGGCACCGATGTGTGGCGCTTCGACGACGGTCACCAGGTGATCATCCTCGCCGAGGGTCGCCTCGTGAACCTCGGTTGCGCCACCGGCCACCCGAGTTTCGTGATGTCGTGTTCGTTCGCCAACCAGGTGATCGCTCAGATGGAGTTGTGGAACAACACCGAGCAGTACCCGCTCGGCGTGTACGTGCTGCCCAAGCACCTCGACGAGAAGGTCGCCATGCTGCACCTCGATGCCCTCGGTGTGAAGCTCACCAAGCTCTCCGATGAGCAGGCCGACTACCTCGACATGGACCCCAGCGGCCCGTTCAAAGCCGAGAACTACCGTTACTGATCGGTCGGTCCTCACGGCGGTTCGGCGAAATCGGACTGCGGTCGACCCGACGCCAGGCTCGTCGCTGGCGCTTCCCTCGCCGGCCGTGCCGGAGAGTTCGAACTCTCTGGAGCCGCTCGCCTAGTGTGACGCCCGCCACTGTGGCCTGGGTGAGACGAGGGGAAGCATGGACAACGAGATTCGCGTCGGGCGATCGCCCGCACGGCACATCGATGACGGCCAGTCACTGCTGGTCGTCGACGACCTCAAGACGCATTTCGCAGTGGCCGCAGGCTCGGTTCGAGCGGTCGACGGCGTGTCGTTCTCGCTCGCTCGTGGACGCACACTTGGCGTCGTCGGCGAGTCCGGCTCGGGTAAGACCGTGCTCTCGCGTTCGATCATGGGTCTCAGCACGACGTCGAATGCCACCACGACGGGATCGGTTCGCTACGCCGGCGACGAGATGATCGGCAAGTCCTCCAAGCAGAAAAAGGCGCTGTGGGGCACCGAGATGGCCATGGTCTTCCAGGACCCGATGACCTCGCTGAACCCGGTGGTCACCATCGGACGCCAGCTCACCGAACACGTCCGCTACCACCTCGACATGGGACGCAAGGAAGCCAACGAGGTGGCGATCGCGCTGCTCAAGTCGGTCAACATTCCCGAGGCAGAAAAGCGCCTCGACAACTACCCGCACCAGATGTCGGGCGGCATGCGTCAACGTGTCTGCATCGCCATCGCGCTGGCGTGCGGTCCACGAATGCTCTTCGCCGACGAACCCACCACGGCACTCGACGTGACCGTGCAACACCAGATCCTGAACCTGCTCGCCGAACAGCAGCGAGACCGCGCGATGGCGATGATCCTCGTGACGCATGACCTCGGTGTCGTGGCTGGACGGACCGATGAGATCATGGTGATGTACGCCGGTCGGGTCGTGGAGAAGGCGCCGACCGCCGATCTGTTCGCCCATCTGCGCCACCCGTACACCCAGGGGTTGCTCTGGTCGATCCCCAAGATCACGCAGCCCAAGCACACCCGACTCAACGCCATCCCCGGCCGACCGCCGAACCTGATCCAGCCGCCGCCCGGCTGCAAGTTCTCGCCCCGCTGCGCCTATGCGCAGGACATCTGTCGCACCGAGGAGCCCCAGTTGCGTTCGATCGATTCCCCCGACCACGTCTTTGCCTGCCACTTCCCGGTGGGCACACCCGAAGGCGAGGCGGCGTTCCAGGCGAACATCGCTGCCGAGTTCCCACCGGCGCTCGCGGCGGTCGGCAAACTGAGCGCCAGCGAAGCGGTGGCGGGCTGATGGCCGGCTCCGGAACAGCACACCTGCGCCCTGCCGATGAGGTGCTCCTCCAGGTCAACGATCTCGTCGTCGAGTTCCCCGCCGGCCGCGGCCAATCGGTCAAGGCGGTCAGTGGGATCAGCTTCGACGTGGCGCGTGGCGAGACCCTCGGGCTCGTCGGCGAGTCGGGCTGCGGCAAGTCCACCACGGGCAAGGCAATCCTGCAGCTCCCGCGTCCGACGGGCGGGTCGGTGATCCTCGATGGTGAGGACCTCGCCGGGCTCGACCACGAGGAGATGCGGACCCGTCGAACGAGACTGCAGATGATCTTCCAGGATCCGATCTCGTCGCTCAACCCGCGCCGCATGGTCGGTGAGGTGGTCGCCGAACCGCTCAACGTGTGGGGCCCGAAGAACAAAGACGAGCAGTGGAACATCGTGGCGCGGATCCTCGACAAGGTCGGCATCGATCCCGGCCCGGCGCGCTACAAGCGTCCGCACGAGTTCTCCGGTGGCCAGTGTCAGCGGATCTCGATTGCCCGAGCGCTCGTCACCGGGCCTGAGTTGATCATCTGTGACGAGCCGGTGTCGGCGCTCGATGTATCGATCCAGGCGCAGATCCTCAATCTGCTCGAGGACCTCAAGGTGGAATACGGGCTCACGCTGGTTTTCATCGCTCACGACCTCGCAGTGGTGAAGAACATCAGCGATCGAGTCGCAGTGATGTACCTCGGCAAGATGTGTGAGATCTCCGAGGCTGATGAGCTGTACGCGAACCCGGCCCATCCCTACACCGAACTGCTGTTGGGTTCGAGCCCGGTGCCTGACCCGTCGGTGAACATCGAAGACATCCGGGTGATCGAAGGCGAGCTTCCGTCCCCGCTCGATCCACCGTCAGGCTGTCGTTTCCGGACTCGTTGTCCGTTCGCCGACGAGCAGTGCGCTGCCGAGGAACCACAGATGCGCCGAGTCGGTGAGGATCATTTCGTCGCCTGTCACCACCCGCTGATCGAACCGTGGACCGATGGCGTTGTTGCCGAAGCGGCGGTCCGGATCGCGCCGACGCCGGACACAGATGCTCCGACTGTGTGACGTACGTCATGTGTGCTAGACAAGCAATCGAGTCGTGCGGGTGGAGTCGTCCGCACGGCGGGGGGTGTTGATGGTGACATTTTCGCTCCGGCATCGTGATCGACTCATGGTCAACAACAACAACTACAACAACAACGAGATGGGGGATACATGCGACAGCGACGAGTACTGACAGCGCTCGCGATTCCACTGGTGTTTGCATTCGTGGCAGCTTCGTGCGGAAGCGATGACAGCTCCAGCGAGGTGTCGTCCGCACCGGAAGCGACCGATGCGAACGAGGACACTGGAGCGACCGAGGACACTGCGCCGACCGAAGCCGAAGCCGAAGGCGATGTCGACACGTCGGTCGTTGCCAATGTCGACGAGGTCGTCATGGGCGGCTCGGTCGTCATGGGCCTCGAGGCGGAGGCCACGGGCTTGCGTCCCTGGGAAGACAGCTGCGCGAGCGGCTGCTACAACATCATGCGCACGATCTACGACCAACTGATGGAAGAGCAGACGATCGGTGGATACGGCCCGTATCTGGCCGAAAGCCTCGAGCCGAACGCCGACTTCACGGTGTGGACGATGAAGCTTCGTCCCGACGTCATGTTCCACAATGGCACGCCGCTCACCGCGCAGACCATCGTCGACATGTTCCCGATCCAGCAGGCCGGCGCAGCAGGTTCGTCCGCGATCTCGTCGGCGAAGGTCACCAGTGTCACGTTGGTCGACGACCTCACGGTCGACTACACGCTCGGTGCTCCGTTCTCCGCGTTCGCTTCGTTCCTCGCAGGCGCACCGCTCGGTATGCCGTTCGACCCTGCAGCGGCAACAGCCGACAGCGCGGGCTACAGCGTCAACCCGATCGGCACCGGCCCGTTCACCATGCAGTCTCGTGACATCGACAACGAAACCGTCGTCGTCCGCAATCCCGACTACTGGCGAACCGACGATGCCGGCAATCAGCTGCCGTACCTCGACTCGATCTCGTTCCGCCCGATCCCCGACGAGGGCACGCGTCTCGACTCGCTGATCTCGGGAACCGTGACGGCAATGCAGTCGCTGCGTCAGGGAACGATCCGCGATGCCCGGGCAGAGTCCGGCATCGAGCTGATCGAGTACCAGGGCAACAGCACCGGTGGAGGCATGTACAACACGGCCATCGCGCCGTACGACGACGTGCGAGTCCGCCAGGGCCTCACCAAGATGAACAACCAGGAAGCGGTCATCGAGGCACTCGGCGGCACGGGCATCTCGCTACCGACGACGCAGATGTTCTCCAGCGACAACCCGTACTGGTCCCAGGCCGCAGCTGATGCCTACTCGGGCTTCGACTTCGAAGGTGGCAAAGCGCTGCTCCAGGAGTACATCGACGATCCGGCCCGTTCGGACGGCAAGGCTCCCGGCGAGAAGATCGACGTCGAGCTGTCATGTCCTCCCGACCCGACCTTGATCGCTGCCATGCAGGTGATCGAGCAGGTCTGGACCGGTTCGGAACAGGTCAACGTGTCGTTGACCCAGTTCGACCAGGCGACCCACATCAACAACGCTGTGAGCGACACCCACAAGGCTCACTGCTGGCGTTGGGGCGGCAATGGAGACCCCGCAAGCGTGATCGACCCGTTCGTCGCCGATCCCGAGACCTCGGTGGCGAACTTCCCGAACTTCGTCGATCCCGAGATGCAGGCGTGGGCCGCCGAGGCCAGCGCCACCGACGACTTCGAGACCCGCAAGGCGCTCTACTCGCAGATCATGGTGCGCATCAACGAGCAGGCCATCGTGTGGTACTCCGGTGGCACCGCGGTGATGGTGGCCCACGAGCCGAACGTCAAGGGCATCAACAACTGGACCTTGCCGTCCGGCGAGCTCGGCACGGGTATCCCCGATGCAGCGGTTCGTTGGCACGAGGTGTTCATCTCCGGGTGATCAGCTGACAATTCACTGACGTACCACGACGGACCCCGGGGAGAAGGAGTAATCATCATGCCCAAGACAATCGCATTCATACTGTTGCGATTGGTCGCCACACTGTTGGCGATCACGTTCTTGACGTTCGCGATGGTTGCGCTGCTCCCCGGGGATCCCGTCGACACGATCTTGGGCACCGGTCCTCGGACCCCCGAGCAGGTGGCCACCATCCGATCCGACCTCAACCTCGACGATCCCTTCCTGATCCGGTACGTCAGCTGGCTCGGAGAGGCCCTCACGGGTGACCTCGGCGACTCGTACATCACCGATCAGCCGGTATCGGAGACCATCAGCCAACGGGTGCCCGTCACCGCACAGCTCGCCATCATGGCAATCCTGATCGCCGTGCTCGTGGCGATTCCCGTCGGTGTACTCGGCGCGTACAAGCAGTCGAAGTGGCAGGACTCGACGAGTTCGGCCGCTGTCCAGGTGGCGTTGTCGATACCGAACTTCATCGTGGGCATCTTCCTGATCTGGCTCCTCGCCGTGCAGTTCAACCTGCTCCCGGCGTCGAACTGGAACCGGATCAGCGATGGCATCGGCGCCAACCTGCAGACCGCCCTGATGCCCTCGCTCGCTCTGGCGCTGGGAACGGCGGCAGTTTTTTCCCGTTTGGTTCGTTCCGACATGATCGGCACGCTGCAGGAGAACTTCATCCTGTCCGCTCGGGCCAAGGGGCTGAGCGACCGCTACATCCTGTTTCGCCATGCCCTGCGCCCGAGTTCGCTGAGCTTGATGACCATCGTGGGCATCAGCTTCGGAGCGCTGCTGGGCGGCACCGTGGTCATCGAGACGCTCTTCGCGATCCCGGGCCTCGGTTTCTCTCTCATCAATGCGATCAACGGCCGTGACATCATCCTGATCCAGGGGATCACGGTGTTCATCGCCGTGATGTTCATCCTCATCAACACCGTGGTCGACTTGCTGTATGCGGTGCTCGACCCTCGCATTCGTAGGAGCTGATCGTGGCCACCACCGAGAGCAACATCGATGCCCAGTACCTCGTCGATCCGGGCGGGGCGGTCGTAGCGCCCGTCGACGATTTCGTCGTGCCCCCGGGTGTCAAGCCGCCTCGCAAGTCGGCATTCGGCGTCTTCAAGGAGATGCCGATCGTGGTCAAGTTGGGCATGTTCTGGCTGTTCCTGATCTTCGCCGGTGCGATCTACGCGCAGCTCGACGTGCGTGTCTTCAACGGTTCGTTGCCGCTCGCCGATCCCAATCTGCAGCTCAACAACTTCAACCCGGCAACGGGTGAATTCGGTACTGCGACGCCGCTGGAATCGCCGTCGTGGACTCACCTGCTCGGTACGGATGCGCTCGCTCGCGACACCTTCTCGCGGGCGGTGCACGGCTCGTGGGTCAGCGTGACCGTCGCAATCGTTTCGGTCACGTGCGGCGTGATCGTGGGCGGCGTCCTCGGTTCGCTCGTCGGCTTCGTGCGCGGAAAGACCGAGACCGCGCTCATGGCGGGGATCGACGTGCTCCTCGCATTCCCTGCCCTGGTGCTGCTGCTGGCGTTGATCTCGATCTTCGAAGTTCGTGACCTGTTCGTGATCAGCTTCGTGATCGGTCTGCTGTCGATTCCCGCTTACATGCGTGTGTCGCGCGCGAACAGCCTCGCGATCTCCAACCGGGAGTTCGTCATGGCGGCTCAGGCGATCGGCACCAAGAAGCGCACGATCCTGTGGCGCGAGATCATCCCCAACGTCATGCCGACCCTGATTGCGTACGCAATGGTGGCGGCGGCGGGCGTCATCGTGGTCGAGGGTGCGCTGTCGTTCCTCGGTCTGAGCGTGCAGTTGCCCACTCCGACGTGGGGCAACATGATCAACCAGGCCCGTCGCGACATCAAGATCAACTTCGGCCAGGTGCTGTACCCCGCCCTGATCCTCACGTTCACGGTGCTGGCACTGAACCAGGTGGGCGACTTCTTCCAGCGCCGCAGCGCCCATCGCGGCTCGTCGCTCTGAACCCGTTACTCGTGGTGTCAGACACCAGGAGTAACACGCTGGCGCTCGCTGATCTGCAGGCGAGGCAGGAAGAACTGCACGAGCGGCCCGATACCGAGCGCGAACACTGCAGTTCCGACACCGATGGCGCCTCCGAGGGCGATGCCGATCAGGAGCACGGTCAGCTCGATGGCCGTACGGGCGAACCGGATCGAGATGCCTCGCTTGGCGAAACCTGTCATCAAGCCGTCACGCGGTCCGGGGCCGAGCCCGGCGCCGATGTACAGGCCTGATCCGATCGCGATCACGACCACGCCGCCGAGCATCATCGCCGTCCGAGCGACCAAGAGCTCGGGTTCGGGCAGCAGTGGCAACACGAGGTCGACGACGAGGCCGATCTCGATCGCGTTGAGGATCGTGCCGAGGCCCATCGTCTCGCCGAGCGGGATCCACAACATCAGCAGCACGACGCCGGTGATGATCGTCACCTGGCCAACAGCAAGTCCCGTCAGATCGGCGATGCCCGTGTGGAACACGTCCCACGGCGCGGCCCCCAGGTGGGCGTCGAGGATCAGGGCGATGCCGACGCCGAAGACAGCGAGCCCGATCACGCATCGGGTGATGCGCTCGAGGGGTCGGTCGGTGGGGACGAAACGATGCACCACGGCACGCTAGTGACCCCCCAACCACGTTCACGTTGCAGTTCCGATGGGGCGGGTCATCCGAATTGTCACGTGAACGTGGGGGCAGTGGTCGACTCAGCAAGTGTGGGGTACCCCTTCGTCACACTGGACTCCATGATGTTCCAGATTCGTTGTGCCGGATGCGATGCCCCGGGTGCTGCAGTGTGCACCACCTGCCGATTCGCTCTCCTCGGGCCGCGCCCCCAGCCGGGTTCCCATGGCATCCACGCCGCTCTGCCCTTCACAGGGCGCGCACGCAAGGTGGTCCTCGGCCTCAAGTACCGCAACCGCCGCCAGGTGGCGCGCCACCTTGCCGGCTTGGTGGTCAACGCCATCGTGGCCACCGGAGATCAGCGCCACGTCGACATCGTCACGTGGGCGCCCACCAGCGACGCCCGGAGACGATCTCGGGGATTCGACCAGGGCGAATTGGTCGCTCGACACGTCGCCCGCCAACTCGGTGTTCCGTGCCGCCGGCTGCTCGTCAGGTCGGGTGCGTCGACCACTCAGACCGGGCGGTCGCGGGTGGAACGGCTCCAGGGGCCGGAATTCCTCGCCCGACCCGGCCTCGACGGCCGCCGGGTGATCGTCATCGACGACGTCGTCACCACCGGAGCCACCCTCCGGGCAGCCGCAGCCGCACTGCGACATGCCGGCGTGGTCGAGCCGCTCCTGTATGCGGTTGCCTCGACGCCGGCTGGCGCGGCCACCGCCGCTCGCCGCTCGGGCCTCGCAGCGGCCGATCCCACCCTGGCGGCCTGACCCGTCTGGTCGCGTCGCACCGGTAGGCTGGGCGGCTGCATGGGCATCCTCGACCGCATCCTCCGCGCTGGTGAAGGCAAGAAGATCAAGGCGCTGGAGGGCATCGTGCCCGACGTCAACGCCTTCGAAGCCGAGATCAGTGCGTTGTCCGACGACGCGCTGAAGGCGAAGACGATCGAGTTCCGTCAACGCCTCGACAATGGTGCCGATCTCGACGACCTGTTGCTCGAAGCGTTCGCCGTGTGCCGCGAAGCCGCCAAGCGCACGATCGGCCAACGGCACTACGACGTGCAGCTCATGGGCGGCGCCGCCCTGCACTTCGGCTGGGTCGCCGAGATGAAGACCGGCGAAGGCAAAACCTTGGTGTCGACCCTGCCCGCCTATCTCAATGGGCTCACCGGCAACGGCGTGCACCTCGTCACGGTCAACGACTACCTGGCGCGCCGAGATGCCGAGTGGATGGGCCAGATCCATCGGTGGCTCGGGCTCAGCGTCGGGCTCATCATCCCTGGCCACAAGAACAGCCCTGCTGAGAAGCGCGCCAGCTACGAATCCGACATCACCTACGCGACCAACAACGAGATGGGATTCGACTATCTCCGCGACAACATGGCCCAGACC
>ENA-OFDP01000565-OFDP01000565.1-metagenomes-genome-assembly--contig:-NODE-565-length-16286-cov-2.195552_pt1 | contig 16286 bp, 12 predicted proteins | sample MGYA00153389_OFDP01 | MGnify analysis MGYA00153389 | reverse complement strand
AGCGACTTCAAGCCGAGTTTCACCCTCGACCATACCCTCTTTGCGGAGACGACGTTCAATCAATGGCGCTGCCATTGAAGCATTGGCTTCCATCGCCATTACGCCGGTCAAGGCATTGTCAAAGTCGCTGATAACAACAACAGGCACATCAATTTTAGGATAAGCCGGCATGGTGACCAGGCGTGATCCATCAAGCGCCAGCCATCGACCGCCAAGATGGAACAGGGTCAGCGTTGACATCAATAATTTCCTCTGGTTCCGAACAATGCGGTACCGCGAAGCGTCATCCGCAGCGGCTGATTTACTTCAACGGGTGCGACGAATAAGTCTTCGTCCGGACGGGTAACGGATAAATCGAATGCTTCGGTGACGAACATGCGTCCATTGCCACGAGCTGTGCCCACTAAAATGTCATTGGCAGCATCGCGAGGCACGGTTTGTTGTTGCAAATTGATTTTCCGCTCGGACCATTGATTAATACCAAGGCCAAGCACTTCTGCACGTTGCGCGAGTTGCGACACCATTTCAGTGAGTGACTTGATCTTGTCGTGGCATGAACGCTCGAAATAATTAGCCTCTTGTGCCGCACGATCAGCTGCATTCACACGCTCCCGCGCATCACGAACTGCGCGTTCGGCTTCCTGCTGTTTGGCTTCAAGCGCCATCAGGCCATCGGTCAGATCACCGATGCGGTTGCCACCCTCTTCCAGCCGCGCTTGCGCTTCGGCCATCTCGGCACGCTCTTTCTCGATGTCGGCCTCGATCATGCCTAGCTCTGCGCGAATCGCGCCACGACGCGATTCTGCCTGCGAGGCCGCCTGGGAAAGCTTCAGTGCCTCCATCTGCAATGCGTGTTCGCGATTTTTTGTTTCCTGAATCTGACTTCGCAGATGACGCAACTCGTCCTGGGTTTCATTCAACCGCGCTTCGCTCTCCCGTTGCTGCGACTCCAGCACATGACGTGCTTCGATCTTGCCCGGGAGTTCCGTCTTCAGCGATTCAATTTCACGTTGACGCTGCAAAACGCCATGCAATTCCGACTGCGGGCCGTGCAGCACCAGTCCGTGCTGGCTGTATAGATGACCGTTGGCTGTTACCAGCAATGCACCGAAAGGCAATGACTTCATTTGGTTGCGCGCATCGGCTTCATTTTCGAGCACGAATACGTTTGCCAGACACTCATAAACAAACGGCATCACTGCGGCGTTGTCGGCGGTAACCCAATCCGAAAGTGCGGTCAGGCCGGCAGTCGCTTTAGATTGCGTGCCGCTATTTTCCATGTACAGCGCCACACTTCCTGGTGGCGGGTCGCCGGCTGCGCGGTCAATGACCGAGGCATCTGCAACTTTTATCGCATTGAGTTTTACGCCCAGCGCTGATTCAAGCGCATCTTCCCAGCCCTGTTTGATCTTGATCGATTGCCAGAGACGCGGAGCGTTATCCAATTGATATTTGGACAACCACATCGCCAGCCGATTATTGTTGTCCAGACGGGCTTGCTGATTCTGCAACGCCAGCAAGGCGGCCTCGATACGTGCCAGCTCTCTTGTCGCATTGCCGATAGCATCTACAGATATTTTTCGCCGCGATTCGAGCTCGCTCAATCGCTTTTCGGCATCTGCCAATTGCTCCTCAGACTGCAGCAGTATCTCCTGGGCTTCGGCGCGTTCGGCTTCCACCTGGTCGAGCGCGTCTGCATCGGGCACCACCAGATTCATGTTTTCGGTGGTCAAACGATTCTTGCGCAGTTCCAGTTGCGAAAGGATTTTCAGCGCATTTGATTCGCGTGCCTCTTCAATTGCCTGAGTCTGCTCCGCGGCGCGCACTTCGTTTTCGCTGGCACGAACCATATTGGTCGACTCACGCAGCTTTTCTTCAAACAACGGCACGTCATTGCGCACAACCTCGGCACGCTCGCGGGCTTCGCCTACGCGGTCGATGCCGCTGGCCAGTTCGCGATGCCAGCGATCGAGTTCATTTGCCGTCGATTCTCGATTGGTCTCAACTTCGGAGATTTGCATCCCCAGTGCGGCGATCTGCGCCGTCAGGCGACGTCGGTTGTCGCCGAGATAATTAATCTCCTGTTCCAGCTGCACAACCTTGGTGTTTGCCTCGAACATCAAAGCTTGTGCGCTAGTGAGCTCATCGGTTTCGGCGTAATGGTCCTGGCGCAATTTATCCAGCTCACCTTCGACCTCGCGCAATCGCGCAGTTTCGCCTTCAAATCCAGACTCGGTCTTGATGATTTCGTTGGCGTAGCGTTCTTTGGATGCCTTTACTTCGCGCTGCTTGGTGTAAGCCCACAAGTTTTCGTTGAGCTTTAATTCGGTATTAAATTCGTTGTATTGCGCGGCAATGGCGGCCTGATCGGTGAGCTTGACGACCTGCTTGTCCAGTTCGGAGAGAATGTCGCTGACACGATTCAGGTTTTCCTTTGAATCTTCCAGGCGCGACTGGGTTTCGCGTCGACGCTCACGGTATTTTGAGACGCCAGCGACTTCTTCAAGAAATACGCGCAGCTCTTCCGGTTTTGAAGTAATGACCCGCGAGATCATGCCTTGCTCGATGATCGCGTAAGCACGCGGGCCGAGGCCTGTTCCCAAGAAAATGTCAGTGATATCGCGACGACGCACATGCTGGCCGTTGATGTAGTAATCCGAATTGCCGTCGCGTGTGAGTACGCGCTTGACGGAAATTTCGCTGTACTGACCCCATTGACCACCAACGCGGCCCAGCGAATTATCGAACACCAGCTCCACTGCAGCGCGACCGCCGGGTTTCCTCGTGCTGGTACCGTTAAAAATCACGTCTTCCATTTTTTCGCCGCGCAGATGTTTGGCCGAGGATTCACCAAGTACCCAGCGCACGGCATCGATCACATTGGATTTACCACAGCCATTGGGGCCGACGACACCAACGAGTTGGCCGGGTACGAGAATCGACGTGGGTTCCACGAACGATTTGAAACCAGCGAGTTTTATTTGTGTCAGACGCACGCGTTTTCCTGTTTTTCAGCGAGCGGCTGATTCTGCGCCGCTCAAATTGCACAAAACCCGCACCAACGTAGCGCCGGGCGGGTTCCGTGAAATACAATGAATACAATTTTAACGTATCGACATAGCCAAAACCATGAAGTCACCGCGAAAAACAGAATCCACGTCAAAAGCTGACGGTAAGTCATTGAGCAGAAAAGAAACCTCGTTGGGGCTTACGAAATTGGGTGACAAAGCTACAGCGCCTGCCGCAAAAACGCTGGAAACATTTCCCAATCCGCAGGCCAAGCGCGATTTTGTAGTCCATATGCAGATCCCGGAATTTACCTGCCTCTGTCCCATTACGGGTCAACCGGATTTTGCGACGCTTTATCTCGACTACATCCCAGACAAACGCTGCGTAGAATTGAAGAGTCTGAAGCTCTACATCTGGTCATTTCGCGATGAAGGCAAATTCCACGAGGCAGTGGCCAATGAAATTCTCGACGACATTGTTAAAGCGATCGCACCGCGCTTTGCCAGATTGACGGCAAAATTCTGGGTACGCGGTGGCATATTTACGACGGTCGAGGTCGAGCACCGGGCCAGGCGATGGAGACCGACGTTGCGGCTCGATTTGGGGATGTTTCCAGAAGAAAGCAGTGTAACGTCACGGGGTTAAGCCAGCCTCACCCGTTTGCGGCTTTGCCGCTTTGGCTCGGCTGACCGACTGAAATCAAAAGGGCAGGTCTGGCCAACGTTGCGACCAAATTATTGCAGAAGCGATCCATGACGTTGATCGTACTGGCAATGCTGAAAAAGGGGGATGTACCGGGTGCAGACAATCGAGCAGATCGAAACGGCACTCGCGGCATTAAATGCACAGCGCAGCGTGCTCGGAGGTGAAATCGTCGATATGATGATTGCGCCGTTGCAACTGCAATTGCTGGCGTTACGTCAGCCCGAGCCTGCGCCGATGGGCGAGCGCAAGCTGGTGACTATCATGTTTGCAGATATCTCCGGGTTTACGGCAATGTCTGAATCACTCGATCCCGAGCAAGTGCGGCGCTTGATGAACGGGTGTTTCGATGCGCTCGTGCCTTGCATTCACCGCTACGGCGGCACCGTGGACAAATTTATCGGCGATGCAGTCATGTCACTCTTCGGTGCGCCGGTCGCCCAGGAAAACCACGCGGAGTCTGCGGCGCGCGCCAGTCTGGAAATGCTTGGCGTGATCGCACAGTTCAATCAGGCCGAGGGAACCAGTCTGGGCATCCATATTGGTATCAATACTGGCCTGGTCATCGCAGGCGGGATGGGCTCACAGGACCATCAGCAATATTCGGTTATGGGCGATGCCGTCAATCTCGCCGCGCGGTTCGAAGATGCATCCGAACGCGGCGAAATCCTGATCGGCGCGGCAACCTATCGGCTGATCGCACCGCTATTCGATGTCGAAACGCGGGCACCGATCGCGTTAAAAGGGAAAAGCGAGCCCGTGCCGAACTTTCGATTACTCGCGCCGACATCAGTGCCCGGGACACTGCGAGGTTTACCAGGGTTGAAGTCGCCGCTGGTCGGCCGCGCGCGCGAGCAGTTGCGCTTGCAGGAAGCTGTTGCCGCGCTTAGTGAAGACAAGGGCAAAGGCGCGCGTTACGCCATCCTCGGTGATGCAGGGATCGGCAAGAGTCGCCTCATTTCAGAAATTCGCCAGACGCAACACGCAGCGGTTAGTTGGGTTGAAGGCAGGGCGCTGTCATACACCACCCAGATGAGCTTTTTTATGGCCCGCCAACTGCTCCTAAACGCGATAGGCATGCATAGCGGCGCTGATGTGGCGGCAATTGACGCAGCACTTCGTCGAAGCGTCGAATCCATCAGCACTGCTGTGGATGCGTCCGACGTGTACATCACGCTCGCGAGACTCCTCGACCTGCCCTCAGCGCGGGCAACAACCACCTTCGACGGCGTCACTCCCCAAGGATTGCGCACGCGAATGTTGAGCGCCTACACGACGTACATACGCGCCCGCGCGCATGACAGCCCATTAGTGATGGTTTGGGAAGATTTGCATTGGGCGGATCCATCTTCGCTGGCGTTACTCGATTTGCTGTTGCCGCTCTCGGATGAGGTACCACTGCTGTTATTGCTCGCATTGCGGGGCGATGAAAATCCGGCGCTCAACATCATCAATAATGCAGCGACGAAATTTCATCAACGCTTCGAGGTATTTCGCCTCACGCCGTTGTCAGACACGGACAGCGAACATCTACTGGACAATTTGCTGAACGTGAAACACTTGCCACGCGTAATCCGGCGATTAATACTCGACAAGGCAGAGGGCAACGCTTTTTTTATCGAGGAAATCATACGGTCCCTGATCGATGCGGGCATGTTATTCCACGAAGGCGAGGATATCCAAATGACCGAAAAAATCGATAGTCTGCGCGCTGTCGATATTCCACCCACGCTGCAGGGCGTCATTGCTGCTCGTATAGATCGTCTCCCGATACTCGACAAACAAACGCTGCAAACAGCTGCCGTGATTGGACGATTGTTTCAGCGCCCGGTATTGGCCCAACTTTACAAGAATGAAATCGAAGGCGCAGAAATAATCGATGCGCCCCTGTTGCATCTGCTGGAGCGCGAATTGATTCGTCAGGGAGACGGTGTCGATTACATATTCAAGCATGCCGCGACCCATGACGTCGCCTACAGTACCTTGTTACTCGAGCAGCGCAAACGTTTGCATCAATCGACCGCGGAAGCGATCGAAACGTTGTTCCCCGATGACTTCGATGAACTGGCGCCAACTCTGGGTGCGCACTATAAAAATGCAGGTCTGCCACATAAAGCAGTACCGCATTTGCTGCGCGCTGCGGATCGAGCGAAAAAAACATATGCCAATGCCGAAGCAATTTCGTATTACACCAGCGCCCTGGAACAAGTCGATCGCGCCGCGTATGGAGATGCCACAGCTCAATCCAGCGCAGCGATCGGTATTTGCGAACATCTGGGTAACATGCTCGTCTTGACGGGGCAGCGTGACGAGGCGCGGATTATGTTTCAACGCGGGCTCGATGCATTGGGGGATCGGAATGCGATCACGCGGTGCCGGCTGAACCGTTTGATGGCGAACGCGTGGATTCTTAACCGGCACAGAGCCGAAGCAGAACGATTCCTGCTCGCAGCGCAGGTTTCATTGGGCGAAGAAAGCCCTGAGCATCAGGCTGATTGGTGGGACGAGTTCATCGAGCTAGGCCTCGAACGGTTATGGTTCATGTATTGGTTCTTTCAGTCGGAAGGCCTGATGCGTGAGCTGGTGGATGGACTCGAGCCGAGTATTAACCGCTATGCAAACGCGACGCAACGCTGTAAATATTATCGTAGTCGAGCACTTTACGAACTCAGCCGCTGTCACTGGTATCAGCCCGGAGAACATGTCGTGGCTCTCGCTGACCAAGCGGTCGCGGCCGCAAAACAAGGCGCAACAATGGTCGATCTGTGTTTTGCGCTATTTGGTAGCGCGTTTATTCACCTTTGGCGCGACGAACTCGACACCACTTTGTCGCTTCTATCGAACATGATTCCGCTCGCAGAACGTTGCGGCGATGCCGAGCGGCTGGTGATGGGCGTGAACTACATCGCGCTCACGTACCGACGCCTGCGTAACGTCGAGCAGACGCAGCTATTTGCAGAGCGCACATTGATATTGGCGACGGGAGCGGACATGCCGACCTATGTGGGCATGGCAAAAGGAAATCTTGCGTGGGTTGCACTTCAACGCGGCAATTCTGCGCTGGCTGAACAGTACGCACGCGCGGGGTTGACGTTACTCGCGCCACCGATTCCGGCGAGCTGGGCAGTCACGATGCCGCTCGTGGCGGCTCTCCACAATCGCGGCGAAACTGTCGAATCGGTAGCGCTGTTGGAAAAGACCCTGGCTGGACTGCAGAGATTCGCGCCGCCAGTGGAGGTTGCAATCAAGGCGGTGACTGCCGCCAACAACGCAAAAGATATGGAAGCCACACGCAGCCGCATTGGTGACGTACTGTCTGCCGCGGAACAACACAATTACCTCTAGTTCACCCATGAAGGCAAACAAAGGAGATGTCATGATTCTCGTCGTCGGAGCAAGCGGTTTACTGGGTGGCATGATTGTGCGAGGTCTGCTGGCGCATGGCAAAAAAGTGCGGATTTTGACGCGCGGCAACCCGTCCGTGGCCGCACTCATCGCAGCGGGCGCTGAGCCGGTCGAAGGCGATTTAAAAGACAAGGCTTCGCTGTCACATGCGCTCGACGGAATAACAACGGTGATAACAACCGCGAACGCCGCGCAACGCCACGGCGGCGGCGACGGAAAAGACACCTTTGAAAGTGTTGATCTCACAGGCAATCAGAATCTGATCGATGCTGCGTTTGCCGCACGCGTGAAACAATTCATATTTACATCCGCCTATACTGCGGACCCAGAAAGCCAGATTGCCTTCGTTTCTTACAAGGGTCGCACCGAGCAGGCGCTTGCCCGCAGCGGGATGATTTACACGATCCTCGCGCCGCACATCTTTATGGAAGTGTGGTTCGGCATGGTGATCGGCACTGCGTTGCAAACCGGGCAGTCTGTAACTTTGGTTGGGCAGGGCAACCACCGTCATTCGTTCGTCAGCATGGCCGATGTTGTCTCGGTCGCGCTCGCTTGTGTCGACAACCCGGCAGCCTTCAACCAGCGCATTGCAATCGGCGGCGCAGAAGCGGTTTCATGGACGGAGGTTGTAAACCGAGTTTCACAAGTGATCGGCCGACACTTGACGATCGCCTACGTGCCCATCGGTTCGCCGTTACCCATTCCACCGGCAACCTGGGGTTTGATGTATTCAACGGAGATGTATGAAGCAGTTATCCCGGTGGACGTTGTCACCCTCAAGTTCGGGCTGACACTCACACCAATTGAGGACGTCGCGAAACGGCTGTTTGTGCAGAACACTAACGGGCCAGGCTAGCGAGTTTTAAGGGGTGTCTTTGTAACTCGTTCACAAGGCCAGGTGATAGTCCATCGATTTTTGTGCCTAAATAAATCATGGATCCGCGTCTGGCGGGCTTCCCAGACCGAAAATTATTGAAACGGCACGCCAGACGGGGACTTTGTAGTGGGTCGGTCATCTTCTGCACCGTCTCGAACCAACCCCACTGCGACCCGTCTGAATGCACGGGCAGGTCACGTGCCTTGAGGTAAAATTTGGCTCCCATATAGACAAAAGGAAAAAATGAAAACCATTCTCGGAATAGCCGCGGCCGTGTTGGTCGCCTCAGCCACAGGTACCGTTCACGCCCAGTCCCAAAACACTACGCCTTGGTACGCTGGCGGTGCGCTTGGAGGCACAAAGTCGAATGTCAATGCTGGCGAAGTTAACACCTACCTGCGCTCGGTGGGATTTGGTTCGCCATCCACTTCGGCAGATGACAAGGATACCGCTTACAGATTCCTTCTCGGTTACCGGTTTTCTCCCGCTGTTGCCGTCGAAGGCTTTTACGCCGATATGGGTAAGTACAACACTCGGAGCAACGTGACGAGCCCTTTTGTTGGCACGATAAACGCTGACTATAAAGCCAAAGGCTACGGTATCGATTTAGTGCTGTCCGCACCCTTCACGCCAGAATTTTCTGTCTTCGGACGCGTCGGTGTGATCCAGGCAAAGACCGAAGCAACCTTCAACTCAAGCGGTAGCGTCGGGCTGCTCTTCAATCGGGGCAGTAAAAACAAGACAGGGCAGCACTATGGGGTCGGCCTGCAATATGACATCAGTCCCGTTGTAGCGTTGCGCGGCGAAGTAGAAACCTACCGTAAACTCGGTGACGATACGACTGGTGGTGAACTCAAGGCAGATGTACTGTCTATTGGCGCGATCTTTCGTTTTTAGTTTCTGACTTTGCAGAGTTTCGAGAGCCGCATGCAGTCTTTGCATGCGGCTTTTTTGCGCCCTCTTTCCGCGGGGTGCGCGCGTATTCAGGGTTCCGCAATCGTCGCAAATACGCCAGCAGAAACAATCATCGCGCCGCCTATCCAGTCCATCGTCCGCGTGATTTCACCTGCGAGATAGTGTGCCGCCGCCGCGGCCACGATTAGCTCAAACAGCAATATCACCGCCGCGCGGTTGGCAGAAAGACGCGAAAGCCCGAACTGAAGAATCATACTGGTGCTGATCAGTACGACGCCCACCACAGCCAGTAAAAACAGATGCGGCGCAATCAGGCTTAACGTTTGCTGTCCAGCAGGTGTGAGCACTATCGCCACTGGAAGTGCTACCACCAACACGCCGATACAAACCGACAGCGACTTCGCTTCAGGCGAGACCGCGACCGCACCTTTCACCAGCACATTGCTGAGCGCGAATGTGAACCCTGCGCAAAGACCCATCCATTCATATTTATTGCGCGGCAACGGCAGCCCGAGCTCAGGCCGCCAAAGCATTACCAGCGCACCGCCAAGGGCGAGCAACATGACCCCGTAACCTGTCAGCGTCAGCCGCTCTTTCAGGATGACGTGCGCGAGCGGTACCGTCCAAAGTGGTGCCAGGTAAAACAGCAGGACAATTCGCACGACCTCGGCTTCCATAATCGCGACCAAATAAGCGACGTTGGTAATGCCTGCACAGATGCCGATGGCAAGCAGCCATTTAGCGTGATATAAAAATTCTCGCCAGGCACGGCGAAAAACCAACCCGCCGAGTATCAGCGCGAAGAAATAGGCCACGAATGTCGCGACGGGTACCGGAAGGCCAGCCGCTTCAATGGCGCGAAATGGGTACCAGAGAACGCCCCATGAGGTAGCGCCCAACATCAGCGCAAGAGTTGGTGTCCAAGAGGACGTGAGAAGTGACACGCGGCGCGTAAGCATGGCGGGGATCGTTAGAACTTATAATTAAGTGCAAAGCGGAACGAGTAGCTTTTATGCATTCTGAAAGCCGCCGCCATTCTATCAATCCACCTGACTAATCTCGCACGCAAATGGCAAATGAACTCTCATTCACTGGCGAACGATTCCACCCCGATCTGGCAGGAGAAATGTGGGCCGAACACTGGCATCGATATCACTTCGTCTTGCCGCTTGTAGCCGGGAAGACCGTGTTGGATGTTGCGTCTGGCGAGGGTTACGGCAGTGCGCTCATGGCCGCTGTTGCAGTCGACGTGAGTGGACTTGACGTATCAAGCGCCGCGGTAGAGCACGCCTGTACTGCTTACGCCAAGCAGCAGAATTTGCGTTTCACCCAGGGTGGCTGCGCAAAGTTGCCATTTGACGACGACGCTTTTGACGTTGTGGTCTCGTTTGAAACACTTGAACACATTCATGAACAAAACGAATTCGTCGCTGAGGTAAAACGGGTTCTGAAACCAACCGGACTGCTTATCCTATCGTCACCGAACCGGGCAGAGTATTCGGACGCTCGTGGCTACAGCAATGAATTCCATGTCAAGGAACTCTATCGCGCCCAGCTGCGAAAGCTGCTGGGCGAACGTTTCAAGCACATGCGCTGGTTTTCGCAACGCAACGCCTTTGTCTCGATGATTGTCCCTGATACGGGTGAAGGAGCGATTGTTGCCGGTACGATTTGCGGCGAAACGCTAACGGTGTCAAAAGCCAGTCCGGATACGCTCGCAGCGGACCTACCCGCGTTGTACTTCGTGGTTGTCGCCGGCAATGATGACGTCGCTATGCAATCCGTCGCGGCACGCATATCGGTGTTTGGCGACAGTGAAGAGTGGGCGTACAACGATTACCGCAAAATCTATCAGGCATCCGTCGCCAGTTGGGGGCGCGAACAGGCGCTTAGCGCGCGCTGCGCTGAGCTCGAACAACAGTTATCCGCGCTTCGCGGACCAGCCAATGCAGCAGCTACAGACCACGAAGCACCGAATAACGAAAATTTAAAATAGGCGGCATGCGTGCGTTTACAAACTGCCAAATGCACATTCCAACTGTCGTTACTGCATCCGATCTACACTTCTGACAATCTCTAATCTGGCCACCCAATGAATTCCGAAGAAAGCATCATCGAAGCCGCGTGGGAAAACCGCGCCAACATCAACCCACAAACTGCAGACGCCGAAATTAAATTGGCAGTCGATACAGCCATCGACAAGCTTGATCGAGGCCAATTGCGCGTCGCCGAAAAAATAAACGGTGAATGGGTGACGCACCAGTGGCTAAAAAAAGCGGTGTTGCTTTCGTTTCGTCTGGAGGATAACCGGCTGATGAGAGCGTCACCCGAGCAGTCGGCATTTTTCGGCAGCAACTTCCCGCAGTTCTACGACAAAGTGCCCACCAAATTCGAACGGTACACAGAGGACGACTTCAAGGCGGGCGGATTTCGTGTGGTGCCGCCAGCGGTCGCACGACGTGGTGCCTTCCTGGCTAAAAACGTGGTGCTGATGCCATCCTACGTGAACATTGGCGCGTACGTTGATGAGGGCACCATGGTCGATACCTGGGCCACCGTCGGCTCGTGCGCACAGATTGGCAAAAACGTGCATTTGAGCGGAGGCGTGGGAATCGGCGGCGTTCTCGAGCCGCTGCAGGCCAACCCCACCATCATCGAAGACAATTGTTTCGTCGGCGCGCGCTCAGAAGTCGTTGAAGGCGTTATCGTTGGCGAAGGCTCGGTGATCTCGATGGGTGTTTTTATCGGGCAATCGACCAAGATCTTTAACCGCGAAACCGGAGAAATTTCCTACGGTAAAGTGCCGCCATACTCGGTGGTGGTGTCTGGCAGCCTGCCCTCTGCCGATGGCAGGTATAGTCTCTATTGCGCTGTCATCGTGAAGCAGGTGGACGCAGGGACGCGTGCGAAGACGAGTATTAACGAATTATTGCGAAGCTGAAATTCATCAGCACGAAAGGGAGAAAAATATGGCGGTGTTGACCCGACTATTCGAGCTGATGGCGCAAAAGAAGGCATCTGACCTCTTCGTGTCAGCCGGTGCGCCGATCCACATAAAAATTAACGGTAACAGCGTCCCGGTCAATCCGCAGGTAATGAGCGGCGAGGACACCAAGCGGGTCTGTTACGAGATTCTCAAGCCGCATCAGATCGAGAAGTTTGAAAAAGATCTCGAGCTCAACTTCTCGACGCAAATTGAAGGTGTTGGTAATTTTCGGGTCAACATGCTGTGGCAAAAGGGTAGCTGCGCCGCCGTCATTCGCTACATCGAAACCAACATCCCGGAGTTTCGTTCACTCATGCTGCCGCAGGTGCTGGCGCAGGTGGTGATGGAAAAGCGCGGTTTGATTCTCGTCGTCGGCGCGACCGGCTCGGGGAAATCAACCACGCTGGCCTCAATGCTCGATTTTCGCAACAGCATGAAGCAGGGGCATATCCTCACCTTTGAGGATCCTATCGAGTTCATTTTCAAATCCAAAAAATCAATTGTCAACCAGCGTGAAATCGGCAGCGATTCGCATTCCTTCGGCGAGGCCATGCGCAATGCCATGCGCCAGGCCCCGGACTGCATCCTGGTCGGCGAAATCCGCGACATCGAAACCATGAAAGCGGCAATGATGTATTCGTTGTCGGGCCACCTGTGCCTGGCGACGTTGCACGCCAACAATAGTTACCACGCGCTCAACCGCATCATCAATTTCTTCCCGCTCGATCAACGTGCCATCCTGCTTTCCGATCTCGGTGTCAGTCTGCGGTGCATCATCTCGCAGCGGCTGGTCAAGAACGTCGAGGGCGGACGCTCGGCGGCGGTGGAGGTGCTGATGAACACGACCAACATTGCGGAGTTGATCGAGCAAGGCAAAGTCGGCGAAATCAAGGAGGCAATGGAAAAATCATTGACTCCGGGATCACAGACCTTTGAGCAGGATTTGTTCCGCCTCATCAAACAGGAAAAAATTACTGTCGAAGAAGGATTGGCCAACGCCGATTCCGCCACCAATCTTTCACTGCTGATCGGCAATTCAGGGATGATACCCGTCTACAAGGATGGCCAAGCGCCACCCGAGAAGAGTCGCCCGGGCTCTGCAAGCTTCAGCGAATTCAAGATCAGTTAGCTGTCGCCGAAATGTGTGTTACCAGTAACGAGCGTGCGGTCTGCCGTTGACGTAAACAAAATAAGCGCGAGGCGCCCAGACACCGGCGTGCCCCCAGCTCTGGCCGGTGAGCCATAAATCCTGATACGCATCGCGCCGACCCTGGCGCTCGGCCATTCTGAGTTGTCCACGCTGCATATAATCAATCACTTGATCCGGCACGCCATCTCGCGAAAGCTTCGCGTACTGAGAAGCCATCACATCGTAAGTGGTTCTGGATTCCTGTATTTTTCCAATAATGGCTGCAGCGTCCTTACCCTCTTTCGCCAGCGCAACGATCTGCTCAAGAGTGACAGGGTCGCGCTCTGGCAAACCCAGCGACGCACAACTCGAAAGTACAACCAGCACGCTACCCAATATGACCGCATTGGCCCGTTTTACGTAAACGTTACAAGCGCGTAAAATATTACTCATGACATACCTCCAAGAAATTCGGCGTTCCCCACGCCGTTGCGCTTTTCGATCTGAGAATTGGATCGTCGTGAAGCGCCGTGGTTCCCAACCAGGTTTTCTCCCCTGCGTTGGGTGATTCTAACGCGGAGGGTTGCTTGTCGTCCCAACCGCTGTAGGACATCTCCGTCAATTCTTGAAACATGTCCGACGGCGAACGACGCCTATGTAGCAGCATATGAAGCTGGATTTAGTTGCCGGAGAAAAAAATGACAAATTTATTCGATAACCCAATGGGCACCGACGGTTTTGAATTCGTCGAATACACTGCGCCGGATACCGAAGCACTTGGCAGGTTGTTTGAAGGCATGGGCTTTTCGGCCGTCGCACGCCACCGCAGCAAGCGCGTCACGCTCTATAAACAGGGCGGTATCAATTTCATCGTCAATGCCGAGCCGGACAGTTTCGCGCAGTCGTTTGCACGCGTGCATGGTCCGTCTGCTTGCGCGTTCGGCATTCGCGTCAAAGACGCCGCTGCCGCATTTAAACGAGCCATCGACTTGGGCGCGAAAGCATACGATGGCCCCGTCGGCCCGATGGAATTAAATATACCGGCGATCCAGGGAATAGGCGGCTCTTTGCTGTACTTAATTGACCGCTACGGCCCTCGCACCATTTATGACGTCGATTTTGTGCCGGTGCAGGGAGCTGATCCAGATCCTAAAGGCGTGGGCCTCGAATACGTGGATCACCTCACCCACAACGTCTACGAAGGCCGCATGGACACCTGGGCGGAGTTTTACACAAAGCTATTCAACTTTCGCGAGATCCGCTACTTCGATATTAAGGGCAAGAAGTCCGGGCTTACGTCGCGCGCGCTCACCAGCCCCTGCGGCAAAATTCGTATTCCCATCAATGAGCCTTCCGACAAAAAGTCGCAGATCCAGGAGTATCTGGACGCGTACAACGGTGAAGGCATTCAACACATTGCGCTGGCCTGCTCAAATATCTACGAAACGGTCGAAGCGCTGCGCGCACGCGGTGTCAAATTCCTCGATACGCCAGATGCCTATTACGCGCTGGTCAACAAGCGCGTGATCAATCACGGTGAAGACCTGGAGCGCTTAAAGAAAAACAAGATCCTCATCGATGGCGAAGGGCTAGATAAGGAATCAAACGAGGACAAGCTGTTGCAGATATTTACAGATACGGTCATCGGCCCGATTTTCTTCGAGGTGATTCAGCGCAAGGGCAATGACGGATTCGGCGAAGGCAACTTTAAAGCACTGTTTGAGGCCATCGAGGCCGATCAAATCGCTCGCGGTGTGCTCTGATCATGGCTGATCTGCAATACCAATCCGGCTTCGGTAATCAGCATTCAACAGAAGCCGTAACAGGCGCCCTGCCGCAGGGACAGAATTCGCCACAGAAGACGCCGTTCGGTCTCTATGCCGAACAAGTCTCTGGTAGCGCTTTTACGGCACCACGTGCGGAGAATTTGCGTTCCTGGCAATACCGATTGCGGCCCTCCGTTCAACATTCCGCTTTTTTGCCATTGGCACATGCCTCACTGCGCACCGCACCTTGTCGCGAAGTTCCTGCCAATCCCAATCGGCTGCGTTGGAATCCGTTATCCATTCAGCCTGACACCGACTTTATCGACCGCCTGGTGACGATTGCTACTAACGGCGATGTACGAGCGCAATCAGGTTTGGGGGTTCATTTGTACGCAGCGTCACGCTCGATGACGCGGGTGTTCTACAACGCCGATGGCGAATTGCTGATCGTCCCGCAGGCTGGCATGCTCACGCTGAAGACAGAGTTCGGCGTGCTGGCAGTGATTCCGGGCGAGATCGCCGTGATTCCACGCGGCGTGAAATTTCGCGTAGAAATTTCAAGCGACGTGCGCGGCTACATTTGCGAAAACTACGGCGCACCGCTGCGCCTGCCTGAGTTAGGACCGATCGGTGCCAACGGTCTCGCAAATGCGCGGGATTTTCTTTATCCGACGGCGTGGTTTGAAGATGTCGCTTTGAGAACGGAAGTAGTCGCCAAATTCGGCGGCAGTCTTTGGCGCTGCGAATACGAGCATTCACCTCTAAACGTGGTGGCATGGCATGGCAATTACGCGCCATACAAATACGATCTCTCCAGGTTCAATACCATCAACACTGTTAGCTTCGATCATCCCGACCCTTCGATTTTCACGGTCCTCACCTCGCCGTCAGAAATACCCGGTACAGCAAATATTGATTTCGTCATCTTTCCACCGCGCTGGATGGTGGCCGAAAATACCTTCCGCCCGCCGTGGTTTCACCGCAACCTCATGAGTGAATTCATGGGCCTGGTTTGTGGCGAATACGATGCCAAGGCCGAAGGCTTCAAGCCCGGCGGCGCCAGCCTGCACAACACCTTTGTGCCGCACGGGCCGGACAGCGACGCCTTTGCCAAAGCCAGCAGCGCAGTGCTGGCGCCGCAAAAACTGGACGACACGCTGGCCTTCATGTTCGAAAGCCGCTACCGTTTCGTCCCCACTGCCTGGGCCATGAACGGCGGTGCGCTGGACAGCGGGTATGCCGCTTGCTGGGCCGGCCTGAAGGACGCGTTTGCGCCATGAACACACTCGACTCTACCCATGCCCCTGAACTGAACAGTTGGGTTGCAGCGGCCAACCAGGCCAACACCGACTTTCCGGTGCAGAACCTGCCGTACGGCAGGTTCAGGCGTCTGGGCAGCGAAGATCCCGCGCGCGTGGGCGTCGCCATCGGCGACCAGGTGCTGGACTTGCGGCTGGCCAGCGAGCTGTGCCCCTGGCCTGATGCGGTGTCGCAACT
>ENA-OFDP01000561-OFDP01000561.1-metagenomes-genome-assembly--contig:-NODE-561-length-16410-cov-3.752614_pt1 | contig 16410 bp, 13 predicted proteins | sample MGYA00153389_OFDP01 | MGnify analysis MGYA00153389 | reverse complement strand
ACCGCAAGGCCCAGCCCTAAACCGACATTGTCCAACTGCTTGGCGTGGTCATCCCGGAAATAGGCGGAAAAAACGCGTTGCTGATCCGTTTGATGGATACCCACACCCGTATCCCACACTTCAATCAACCAGTCCTCTCCGCGTCGGCGCACACCGGCCAGCACGCCACCGGTTTCGGTGTAGCGCAGCGCGTTCTGGGTCAGGTTGAACAATGCCTGGCGTATCAACGCCGGTTGTGTGTGCACCTGCGCATGCTGGCTTGGCAAATGACAGCGCCAGGTCAAGCCACGCTGACGTGCATCACCTTGAAACAACACGCTGAGCTCGTCAAACAGATCATTCAGGGACAACGTGCTGGCGGCATCTACGCGAGTGCTCTGGATTTCAATTTTCGTGAGGTCCAGCAATGCGTTGAACATCAGGTTGATGGAGCGCACACAGCTTTGCAAGTCCACCAGCAGCGGCTTGATGTGGGGTTCTGCGCTCTGACGCACGACGCTGTCCAACAGCAGGCCCATGGCGTGAACCGGTTGCCGCAAGTCATGACTGGCCGTGCGGAGAAACTCGGTTTTGTCAGACAACGCCGCCTCTGCCTGCTCCTTGGTCACACGGTACTGCTCGGCCAGATAGGCGCTCTGCTCCTCCAGCTGAACCTGTTTGACCAGAAACTGATGCGTTGTCTGTGCGTGGCGAAAAATAATACCGCTGTACAGCAGCAACAAGGGCAGCAAAAACTGCCAATGGTGGGGAAACACCCAGTAAATCGCCGCCACTGCCACCAGCCAGCCACACACAAAAAAGCGCAGAAAAAACCCGATTACGGGTGCCAGCGCGGTGGCGCATGCCGCCGCAATGGCTGCCAACGACGCATACAGCAGCAAAGAAAAATCGAACGGTGCGGCACGGCCGATCAACAAAACCGGCGCAGCCCACACCAGCCCATAGCCCACCGGCACATCGCGTGCAAGGTTCCACCATTTGGCCACCCACAGCTCGTCGGACAATAGCAGGCGATCGCGCGCCATTTGACGGCGACGCCAATGCAGGAAAACCGCCATAAAAAACACCACTGCTGACCAGATGGCGAGCCGCGTGGGGTCATGGCTGTTGGCGTAATACCAGGTAAGGATAGGCGGAATAATGACCATGCCCAGCTCGGCCGACATACGTGCCGAGATCATCTCCAGCAGGCGGGCTTTCCCGCTGGGGCTGATGACACCTGAACCAACATTGATTGACTGCATCGCACGATGCTAGCGTGGTGCTGCCCCGGTAGTGGTACGTGTGCAACACCACGCTGAGGCCAACCCGGTTGGTATCAATCCGGCAGCACCGCCGTCACCTCAATTTCGACCTTGGCCCGTTCTTCGACCAGCGCCGCCACCTGCACGCAAGTCATGGCGGGAAAGTGGCGGCCCATGACTGTGCGGTAAGCCTCGCCGAGTTCATGCAGCCGATTGTTGTACTCCACCCGATCGGTGATGTACCAGGTCATGCGCACCATGTGCTCGGGGCCTGCACCTGCTTGCCTCAGCACGTCCACGATGTTGCGCAGGGCTTGAGCGGTCTGGGCAATGAAGTCGTCGCTTTCAAAGACTTGCTGACCATTCCAGCCAATCTGGCCGCCCACAAAAATCTGCGTGCCACGGGCGGCGATGCCGTTGGCATAGCCTTTGGCGGGAGCCCAACCGGGGGGATGTAGGTGTTTCATGTGTGTTGTTTGGCGGATTGATTTTTTGAACGCAAAGGACGAAAAATGCAGACAAAACAAAAATGAATCGGCTGTTCTTTTGCGTACTTTGCGTAACCTTTGCGCCCTTTGCGTTGATATCTCGTGCATGTCAAAAATTTTAGACAGGCCGCGCTCGTAACTTAAACCTTTGCAGCTTGCCCGTCTCCGTGCGCGGCAAGCTGGCCAGAAACTCAATCTCGCGTGGGTACTTGAACGGTGCAATCGTGGCTTTCACATGGTCTTGCAGGGCTTTGACCATATCGACATCGCCCGCATGGCCAACCTTCAACACGCAAAACGCTTTCACAAGCATCCCGCGCTCTTCATCCGGCTTGCCGATCACCGCGCATTCGGACACGGCAGGGTGTTTGAGCAGCGCGTCTTCCACCTCAGGACCACCTACGTTGTAGCCGGCGGTGATGATCATGTCGTCGGCTCTTGCCTGGTAGAAAAAGTAACCGTCAACGTCTTGCAGACACGCATCGCCAGGGAAGTTCCAACCGTTTTTTACGTAGTTTGTCTGGCGTGAATCGTTCAAATATTTGCAGCCGGTGGGGCCGATCACGGCTAGCTTGCCCACCGTGCCGCGTGGCGCTTCCTGACCGTCGTCATTCACCACTCTGGCGGTGTAGCCGGGCACTACCCGGCCAATTGCTCCGGGCCGCACGTCACTCCCAGCTGACGAGATGAAGATATGAAACATTTCGGTGGCACCGATGCCGTCCAGCAACTCGATGCCCGTGGCCTCGCGCCACAGGGTGCGCGTAGCGTCGGGCAATCCTTCACCCGCACTCACGCAGATGCGCAGCGGCGAAGCTTTCAGCGTGTGGGCAAAAGCCGCCATCTGCCGGTAAAACGTGGGCGCGGTGTAGCAAATGGTGGCGCCCACAGCGGAAATTACCCGGCACATGACTTCGGGTGTGTACGCAACATCCGGGAAGTAAATCGAGGCACCGGCCCACATGGGAAAGACCAGCAAACCACCCAGGCCAAAGGTGAAGGCTAACGGCGGCGAGCCGATCACCACATCATCTGCAGTGGCGCGCAGCACGTGGCGCGGCCACGTTTCGCACGCGGCCAGCACGTCGCGGTGGGTGTGCACCGCGGCTTTGGGCTGGCCGGTGGTGCCAGAAGTAAATGCCATCAGGGCAATGTCGCCGCCCGATGTGGGGCAAGCGGTGAAGTCAGCCGGGTGCGCGGCAGCCAGCTTGCCCAGGTCTTGCGGGTCGTTGGGCGAGCCAAACACCACGATATGCGCCAGCACAGGGTGGGCCTGCTGCGCGGTCTGCAATTCATCAAGTAGCTTGGTATCGCAAATGGCAACAGTGGGTTGCGATTTGTCGATGATCTGGCCCAACTCCTGCGCGCGCAGCAACGGCATGGTGGCCACGCTGATCAAACCAGCCTTGACCACCGCCAGCCACGCCAGCGCCATGCCCACAGAGTTGCCACCGCGCAGCAAAACGCGGTTGCCCGGCACCAGGCCCAGGTCGTGCGTGAGCACGTGGGCGATGCGGTTGACGCGCTCGTGAGCCTGCGCGTAAGTGAAAGTGACATGTGACGAGCGCAGGAACAGTCGCTGTGAATGCCCGTTGGCTGCGGCTTGATCGAACAGCACTTGCACCAGGTTGAGTTGGTCCGGCAGCTGCAACTCTGGCAGGTCGTAGCGCAGCTGCGGCCACTGCTCGGGCGGGGGCAAACGGTCGTGGACGAAGCGGTCGAGTTGTGCCGTGTTGTGTGCGCTGCGGGTCATAACAGTTACCCCTTTAGAACAGCCTTGCCAATGATGAGTTGCTGCACTTCGGTGGCACCTTCGTAAATACGCAACGAGCGGATGTCGCGGTACAGGCTTTCCACCTTGGTGCCCACCTGCACGCCCAAGCCGCCGTGCAGTTGTAACGCCATGTCGATCACGCGCTGGGCGTTTTCCGTGGCAGTCATTTTCGACATGGCAGCGGCAACGCTGACATCTCGTCGGTTGTCGGCCTCTGCGGCAATACGAGCAACATTGCCCGTGCGCTCGCCTTCGTCCCGTAGCCAGGCCGCGCGGTAGGTGAGCAGCGCCGCCGCATCGACCAGTGCGGCCATCTCGCCCAGCTTGGCCTGCGTGAGTTGAAAGTCCGCGAGTTTGCCGCCAAACATGGCACGCTGTTTTGAGTAACTTATGGCCTCACAAAGCGCCCGACGCGCCATGCCGAGAGCAGCAGCCGCAACAGAAGCGCGAAAAATATCAAGTGTTTGCATGGCTAGCTTGAAGCCGCCGTTTAGCTCACCCAATTGGCTATCGGCAGGTACTACGCAGTTTTTAAATTCAAGCGTAGCCAACGGGTGCGGCGCCATCACTGCAATGTGTGCGCTGGTGTCCAGTCCTGGTGTGTCCGCATCGACAATAAAGGGCGTGATGCCGCGGGTTCCTGCATCCAGATCTGTCTTCACAAACGTGACATAAAAATCTGCAATACCGCCGTTGCTGATCCAGGTTTTGCTGCCGTTGATGACCCAACCGTCATTGGCAAGCGCGGCGCTGGTTGTCATGGCCCCGACGTCCGATCCTGCATCCGCCTCGCTCAAGGCAAAAGCGGCAATTTTTTGACCGCTGGCCACATGCGGCAAATAACCAGCTTGCTGGGCAGCTGTGCCTGCCAGCGTGATGGCACCGCTGCCCAGGCCCTGCATGGCAAACGCAAAGTCAGCCAGTGGGGAATGAAAGGCGAGCGTTTCTCGCAAAATCACCAGGGCACGTGAATCGAGTTTGCGCAGCGCACCGCCGAACTCGGCCGGCACGCAATAACGCAGCCACCCGCTACGACCCAGCAACTCCACCCATTCGCGGCAAGCGGCGCGGTCGTCGGTTTCAACAACCCGTTGAACAGCTGCCCAGTCGACCAGGTCAGCGCCAAGCGCACGGTGTACATCATCGAAAAACGGCAATGCCAAATGTCGGGTGTCAGGAGTCATTTCATTAATTTCTAGTTTCCCTGAAACACAGGCTTTTGCTTGGCTGAAAAAGCATCATAGGCGCGCGTAAAGTCTTGCGTCTGCATGCAAATCGCCTGTGCCTGGGCTTCGGCTTCAATGGCCTGGTCCAGCGTCATGGCCCATTCCTGGTGCAGCATGGTTTTGGTCATGCCATGCGCAAAGGTGGGGCCGCTTGCCAGCTCATGAGCCAGTTTTTGCGCTCCGACTACAAGATCATCTGACTCATGCAGTGCGTTAAAAAATCCCCATTGCAAACCTTCTTGCGCCGTCATAGCGCGGCCGGTAAAAAGAAGCTCTGACGCGCGACCCTGGCCGATCATGCGCGGCAGCAAGGCGCACGCCCCCATGTCGGCACCAGCCAGACCAACGCGGGTAAACAGGAAAGCCGTTTTGGCTTGTGGTGTGCCCAGTCGCATGTCGGCAGCCAAAGCCATCATCGCGCCAGCGCCTGCACAAATGCCTTCAATCGCTGCAATGATGGGCTGTGGGCACAGGCGCATCTGCTTGACCAGGTCGCCCGTCATGCGGGTGAACTCCAGCATTTCGGTCATGCTCATTTTCGTCAATGGGCCAATAATTTCATGCACATCACCACCCGAGCAAAAATTGCCACCTTGGCCCGTTAACACCACCGCTTTCACATCTGTTGCGTAGTTGAACGCGGCAAACAAATTTCGCAGCTCCTGGTACGAGTCAAACGTCAGCGGATTTTTACGCTCGGGCCGGTTTAGGGTTATGGTTGCCACGCCCGCTTTAAACGCATAGGAAAAGTGCGCGGCACTGTAGCTGGCCATGGCATCAAACTGCTGTCGCATCGGGTTGGTTGGGGTCACGTAGTGCTTCATACAGTTTCCAAAAGTTTTGCGTGATGGTGTTCCTTAACTTTGCCAAGCAGCTTGTACAGGGCGTCAACTTCTTTGGCAGTCAACACTGCAAACGCCGACACAATCCAGTCCTCATGCCGTTTGGCCATATCGGCAAATGTTTTGCGGCCTTGCACCGTTAGCCGCACACAGTAAGCGCGTCGGTCGCCATCAACATCCAAGCGCTCTACCAAGCCTTCAACCACCAGCTGATCGGTGATGCCCGTCACATTGCCACCTGTGACCATCATGCGCCGCGACAACTCGTTCATCTTCAGGCCGCCCGGGTTTCGCTGCAACTGAGCCATCAAATCAAAGCGCGGTAATGTGGTGTCAAATTGCTCGCGCAAGCTATTGCGTACCTGCTTTTCAACCAGCTGGGTGCAGGTCAGCAGGCGCAGCCACAACCGTAGAGCCTGTGGGTGCTCACTATGACTTTGTGCTTCCATGTCCATAAAAAGGCCTCCTTTTGCTATTAATAAAGTAGCTATTTGCACCCGTATTTACTGGGGTAAAGCCTCTTTTTGTCTGGAAATTTCACGGCTTACTTCACGGTATAGCTGATCCCGCCCGCTTTCATACGGTTTGGGCCAGGTCACGTGGCGGCTTTGCATCTTGGCCGCTTCATGCAGCGTCCACGCTGGGTCAGCCAGGTGGGGCCGAGCGACAGCACACAGGTCCGCGCGGCCAGCGGCAATGATGCTGTTGACCTGATCGCTTTCAGATATGGCACCCACCGCCATGGTTTGAATACCCACCTCGTTGCGAATCCGGTCTGCAAACGGCGTTTGGTACATGCGGCCGTAAACGGGCTTGGCAGAGCGCGTGGTTTGCCCTGACGAGACGTCAATCACATCGCACCCAGCCGCTTTGAAGATGCGCGCTATGGCGACTGCATCGATATCAGTATTGCCGCCGGGTGCCCAGTCATGCGCCGATATGCGCACGCTCATCGGCAGGTGCGCAGGCCATACATCTCGCATGGCGCTAAAAACTTCCAGTGGGTAGCGGCAACGGTTTTCCAGGCTGCCGCCGTATTCGTCAGTCCGCACATTGGTAAGTGGCGTGATAAAACTCGACAGCAAATAACCGTGGGCACAGTGCAGTTCCAGCCAGTCAAAGCCTGCTGCAATCGCGTAACGCGTGGACTGCACAAACTCGGCTGTCACCCGATCCATCTCTAAACGTGTCATGGCGCTGGGCGTCTGGTTGGTTGGGCCAAAAGCCACTGCGCTGGCGGCAATCAACGGCCAGTTACCTGTGGCTAACGGCTCATCCGTCTGCTCCCAGCCGACTTGGGTAGATCCCTTGGGTCCGCTGTGGCCAAGTTGTAAACCCATCTTTGCACCATTACCGGACGCATGTGCGAAATCAACGATGCGCTTTAAGGCTTGCATCTGCGCATCGTTGTACAGGCCAGGGCAACCGGGAGTGATACGGCCTTCAGGCGAAGGCGATGTCATTTCGACGAAAACCAGCGCTGCTCCGCCCAATGCGCGCGCACCCAGGTGCACCAGGTGAAAATCCTGCACCAGTCCGTCGACGGCGCTGTAAGTAGCCATGGGCGAAACAACAACCCGATTTTTAAGCTGAACGTCGCGTACCTTGAGTGGCAAAAACATAGGCGCTGGGGCAGATTTTCCGCTTGCAGACTTTGCCAGCCACTGCTCATACCCTGCCAGCCAATCGGCATCTCGTACCCGCAGGTTTTCATGGCTGATGCGCTGCGAGCGCGTCATCATGGAATAGAAAAACTGCTCTGCCTCCAGACCACTGTATCGATCAACGTTTTCAAACCATTCGGTCGAGTTGCGCGCTGCGTTTTGTATCTTCAACACTTCAACTGAACGCAAGGCTTCATAGGCTTGCAGTGCCTCGGTCATATCAGTGGTTTTGGCAAAACACCGCGCCAGCTCGATGGCGTCTTCCAGTGCAAGCTTGGTGCCGCTGCCAATTGAAAAATGCGCGGTGTGCGCCGCGTCACCCATCAGCACGATGGGTACTGGCTTGCCGGCAATCGCCTCAAGATGCACCCAGCGCTCGCAGACCACACGCGGAAACTGTATCCAGATTGCCGAGCCGCGTACATGCGTCGCGTTGTTCATCAGCGGGTTGCCGTCAAGATATTTGGCAAACAGCCGTTCGCAAAACGCAATGCCGTCTTCCTGGCTCATCGCGTCAAGTCCGTGCGCCTTCCACACTGCATCTGGCGTTTCAACAATAAATGTTGAGGTGTCGGCATCAAACTTGTAAGCATGTGCGGCAAACCAGCCGTGCTCGGTTTGCTCAAACGCAAAAGTGAAGGCATCAAAAGTTTTCTTTGTACCCAGCCACACAAAGCGGCAGTCGCGCATTTCTACGTCGGGTTTGTAGGTGTCGGCATAACGGGTACGAACACGACTGTTCAGCCCGTCACAAGCAATCAGCAAGTCGGCGTTGTATTGCCGCGCTGCGGCTTGGTCATCCTGCACATCCGCTTCAAATACCAGCTCTACACCCAGCGCAATGCAGCGTTCCTGCAAAATGTTCAGCAGTTTTTTGCGTCCAATCCCGCAAAAGCCATGGCCACCCGAGCGCACGCTGCGCCCTTTAAAAAACATTTCTACGTTGTCCCAGTGGTTGAAGGCATCGCCAATCAACTGCGCACTCACCGGATCAGCCGCCCGCAAGTTGCCCAATGTCTGGTCAGACAACACCACGCCCCAGCCGAAGGTGTCAAACGGCCGATTTCGTTCGACCACTGTGATGACGTGGGCGGAGTCTTGCAGCTTCATCAGCAAAGCGAAATACAAACCCGCAGGGCCACCGCCGAGACAAACAATATTCATGACGCACTTACCCTTTGCCTTTTAATCAATCCTTCAATTGTTTAGGCTTAAAGTAAATCTGTCAAGCGATGGTTCAAATGACTATTCGACGACAGGGATTCGCGTGGCAGGCGGCGTGTTGCGGCTGCGTCCGCAGCGCACCAGGCCGTCGATCATCACCATGCCGACTCCGGGCAGGTCACCCCGGGTGATGCTGTCCAGCATATCGCTGCCAGCAGAGTGTTGGGCTTTGTCCAAAAACACAAAGTCTGCAGCGCGCCCTGTTTCAATCAGCCCGCAATTCAGGCCACGTATGCGCGCTGTGTTACCAGTGGCAAAGCAAAATACCAGCTCTGGCGCAATATTGCCAAGCGCCGACAACAACGAAATCATGCGCAACATGCCCAGCGGCTGAACGCCAGAACCTGCCGGCCCATCGGTGCCCAAAATCACGCGGTGCGGGCATTTCAATTGCAGTGCGGCCTGCGCCGCAGCAATGGCCACCTTCTCATTGCCGTTGTGCACAATTTCAATGGCTCGTGATGACTTTTCACACAGCTCGCATACATGTTGCTCAGACAATGATGTGTGGCCACCATTGATATGGCCGATCACGTCGGCATCGGCTTCCAGCACCGTGTCTTTGTCCATATAACCCGAGCCTGGCACTGATGGACCCCCTGTATGAATAGTGCTTTGAATGCCGTACTTGCGTGCCCAGCCGACCATTTCTCTGGCTTCGTATCCCGCTTTGACAGTGCCGAGGCCAACCTCCCCCAGCAGCGTCACGCCTGCGCCTGCCAGGTCTTTGAAGTCTTGTTCGACCATGCCTTTTTCAATGATAGGCGCGCCCGCGATCACCTTAACACCGCCAGGGCGAAAGTTGTCAAACGCGCGCTGCGCTGTGATGGCCAGTGCTTTGAGGCCCACGATGTCCTTCGGTCTGCCGGGTAGATGTACCTCGCCCGCTGAAATCATGGTGGTCACACCGCCGTGCATGGTTGATTCGATCCAGCCCAACTGATTCTGCCGTGGTGTCCAGTCACCAAAAACGGGGTGAACATGGCTGTCAATCAAACCCGGACACACACAGGTTTGCTGGGCATCAACGACGGTGGTTGCGTGGGCCTGGTCGCAGTCTTTTGCTTCGCCGAATGCAACGATCAATCCGTCAATGATGACGATGGTGTCGGCGTCCAGAATGGGATGGTCGATATCGCCCGACAGCAGCAAGCCGATATTTTTGATGACGACTTTGCCTGACGTAGCGCTGGTTTGGAGGTCTGCCATGGTCTGCCTTTAAAAGAATTTAAGGATTTATTAAAACTGATCGCAGCACGGTGGTGCTGATGAAAGACTGCCAAGCAGCAATCGCCTCAGGAGTTTGGAGGTTTTCACCCAGAAAAACAGACAACGTGTAGCGATTGGACATGTAAAAGTAGGCTGTCGCCATGATCAGCATGTAGATATTGCGAGGTGAAACATCCGTGCGAAAAAGGCCCTGCGCAATACCGTTTTGCAGCAGCTTGCCGACGGTGGCGATAGCAGGCGATGAATATTCGCGCGCGCGCTGTGACTTGGCAATGTGCTTGCCGCGCTGCAGATTCTCAAGGTTCAGCAGGGTGATGAACTCCGAGTTTTTGCGGTAATAAGACAGTACAAAGCCAATGACTTCATTTAAACCTTCGACAGGCTGGCTGTTGTTGAGCTTAAGTTTGAGCTCCGCGTCATTCATGCGCCGGTAAGCGTTTTCCAGCACTTCTATGAACAGGCCTTCCTTGTTGCCGAAATAGTAGTAAATCATCCGGTCCACAGATTTGGCGGATTTTGAAATCTTTTCGACACTCCCGCCGTCATAACCGTAGCGCGCAAATATGCGCGTGGCCGCTTTCAAAATTTTGTTGCGTGTGGAGTCACGTGCCCGGCTGGCAGGCGGTTTTGCAGGCATCAGGGTTTAGGTGAATGAAAAGTTGATTGCGCCAACAGTCAGGATACGCTACATTCAAAATAAATGTAGTGATTGCTACATATTTTTATAAAACTATTTAAAATTGGCATGATGGATGTCTGAGCACACCAAAACGGATGGCTTGCCAGAGCAGTATTCTCAGCCAGCTGAAAAAGTAGTGGCGGGAAAAATCGCGTGTAACGCCTGTCCGGTGCTGTGCCAAATATCTGAAGGCCGCAGCGGCGCTTGCGACCGGTACGCCAACATGGGTGGTGTGCTAATCCGGGTTGACCCTGTTGTTGTCTTGCGCCGTACGTTGAACAGCCAGGCATCACCACTCGTCGCCTTCAATACCGATCAGCAATGGAGCGGCGACCTGCTGAATTCCAACGACGTATTTGTGACAGGCGTGGGCTCATCCACCACTTACCCTGACTACAAACCCGCGCCATTTATCGTCTCGTCGCAAGTGGCGGGCGTTGACATGGTGACGGTGGTAACGGAGGGGATTTTCAGCTACTGCAGCCTGAAAGTAAAAATCGACACGGACCGTTTTTTAGGTGTGGAACAAGCCAACGTGCGTTGCAAGGGCGAAGTGGTCGGGCATGTGACGACGGCTGAGTATGGCTCGCAAATGTTGTCATTGGGCGGCGTGCATCACCTGACTGGCGGAAGCAAGAAGGAAGGCCGCGTGACGATGAACATGATGCAGGCCCTGGGCAACAAACAGGCGGTGGAGTTCACGATTGATGGCGGCTCGCAGTTAATCATCCAGGCTGGCAAAGCGCCTGTGGTCAACGGAGTTGAAGAAAAGCGCATGCGCGTCGGCTGCGGTTCAGCAGCAGTAGGCATTTTTGCCAAGCAGTTTCATGGCGTAACCGACGAGGTGGTGGTGGTGGATGACCACATCACTGGCGTGCTGACCGAGCACCAGGCAGGTCGCTGCCTGGACATGCGGCCGTCCGGTATTCAAATGAACGGGCGCAAGTCCACGCCGGGCCGTTACTTTCAGGTGGCCAACCCGGGTACGGGGTGGGGCGGTACAGACATCGCAGACCCACTTTCCATTATTGAGGGCTGGGACGCGGGTCGCGCCTGGCCCGGATTGCGGCTGCTGATGACATCCACCACGGGTGAACACGCCAGCTGGTACGTGCTGGACGATAGTTTGAGGCCGATTGAGAAACCGATGCCAACTGAGGTGCGAGTGGTGGTGGACCGGATCGGTGAAAACTGCGAACCATCTTTGTCAACCGTACTTTTTTTAGGCGGTGCGGGCGGCAGCTTGCGAGCCGGCGTGACAGAAAACCCGGTTTTGCTGACGCGCGCCATCAAGGATGCACTGGTCAATGTAACTTGCGGCGGCGCGCCTGCCTATGTGTGGCCAGGCGGCGGCATCACGGTAATGGTGGACGTGATGCGTATGCCCGACAACAGCTTTGGCACGGTGCCCACGCCCGCCATCGTGGCGCCTATTGAATTCAGCATGACGATGGACAACTACCGCGCCTTGGGCGGGCACATGGCGCACGTCCGCACGCTTGAAGAAGCTTTGAGCTGCGGCGCGGGTCATAGCGACGGCGCGCCGCTCAACTTGCAATGGCAATCCCCGCAAGCTGCCAATGTATGGCCTTTGGGCAACCCGCCCATGTTGGGATAAGCCAAATGCAAGCCCAACGCGCACAACTGCCTGACGGCCGCTGGCACTTTCAGCACGGGCCGATGGACATCATCATTGGCGCAACTGGAAACACTTTGCTTTTAGATCAGGCGCATGACCGGACCTGGCAGCGCTTCAAATGCATTTTGCAAGAGCTCGTGCAAGAGTTGCCTTTACTGCGCTGCCCGGTGCAAGGCGCGTGTCCGGTGTACGGCCCGATTGCCCGGCGCATGTGGCTGGCCTGCAAGCCGCATCAAGGCACGGTTATCACGCCAATGGCGGCAGTGGCGGGATCTGTGGCGCAAGAGCTGTTGCAGTTTTATCAGATCCCTGGTGTCAGGCGCGCCTGGATTAATAACGGTGGCGATATGGCCATTTATTTGGCGACCAACGAGTCGGTTCGCGTGGGTCTGTATGCCAACCTTGAAAAACTCAATGCCGAGCAGCTTCAAAATGGAATTGAGCTGGATGGACATTTTGAAATTTGCAGCGACTCCAATGTGCGCGGCGTTGCCACCAGTGGCTGGCGTGGGCGTAGCTTCTCATTGGGTATTGCAGACAGCGTGACAGTTTTGGCCCCTACAGCTGCGCAAGCAGATGCCGCAGCCACTGTGATAGCCAATGCCGTCAATCTTGACGATCAGCGCATCATCAGGCGGCCTGCGCACGAGATCAAAGACGACTCTGATTTGGGTGCCAGACTGGTAACTGTGAATGTGCCGCCGCTTGGGCCCCGGCTGGTGCAACAAGCATTGGCCGCTGGCTTGGCGTGTGCGCTGACGTTGCGGGCGCAGCATCTCATTTGTTCGGCGGTGTTGGTCTGTCAGAATCAACACATGGCGACTGATGCAATGAAGAATCTCATGCAAAATAAAGCGTTAACCCTTGCTGCTGTCGGCACAAGATATGCATGACTGCACCCCATGGCAAACATGATTGACATACGCCGTATCTTTACCCATGTGGAATCGATTGCCCATGAATTCGGCCCGCCGCCCGCCCAGCCCTTGCTGCGCGGTGCGATTGGTGTCGTCATGACCAACCCCTACGCAAGCCGGTACGAGGCAGACATATTGCCGATGATGGAAGCTTTGGGTGCAGTCGGCATTGACATGGCTGAACGCCTGCGCGTTGCGATGGACGTCAGCGCCGATCAGATTCAAGGCTATGGCAAAGGCGCGATTGTCGGTGCCAACGGAGAGCTTGAGCACGGCGCACTGTGGCATGTACCCGGCGGCTACGCCATGCGCGAGCTGCTAGGCTGGAAGGGTGATCGAAACGCTTATTCGCAAGGCAGTCCAGCGCACGCGCCTGCAGCACTGCGTCAAACCGCCAATGCCCTGGCCATCGTGCCATCGACCAAAAAAGTGGCTGCACCTGGTGCGGCGCTTGATGTGCCCATGACGCACATCAACGCCAGTTATGTGCGTAGCCACTTTGATGCAATAGAAGTCCGTGTCCCGGGTGCGCCGGCTGCCGATGAAATTGTTTTTATTCTCGCCATGAGCACGGGTGCCCGAATCCATGCCCGGGTTGGCGGCCTGGCTGCAAGCGCCATCAGCAAATGGGATGGCCTGCGTTAAAGCGCCGAGCCTAGCCGATCACAAGGAACAAGCATGAAAGCCCGGATTCGCAAGATCATTGTTCAAGTCGATGAAATTCATATTGAGATGGGCAAAGCCATCTCGCCACCGACCAGGCGCGCGCTGGCCATGGCTGTCATTCATAACCCACTGGCAGGCAGCTACACAGAAAACCTGGATGAGTTGATTGCCATCGGCGAAGAACTGGGCGGTTTGCTGGGTGACAAATGCGTCAAAGCGCTTGGAATAGCCCCCGGTGATGCGCAAAGTTATGGCAAGGCTGCCATCGTTGGCGAAGCAGGTGAGATTGAACATGCCGCCGCCATATTGCATCCCAAGCTGGGCGCACCGTTGCGTGTAGCCGTTAAAAAAGGCTCGGCACTCGTTCCATCCAGTAAAAAGCGCGGTACGCTAGGCACAGCCATTGACGTACCGCTTGGGCACAAAGACGCGGCTTTTGTACGCAGCCATTTTGACGCGATGGAAGCCCGCGTTTCCGACGCACCCCGTGCCAACGAAATTGTTGTTGCTGTGGTCGTGACTGACAGCGGCAGACCGCTGGCGCGAGTGGGCGGCTTGCAAGCGCATGAGGCCAAGGGCGTAGACGGTTTGCGCTAGTTCAGCGTTGTGTGAACACCAGTTTATTTTTTGTTAGTCAAACCCTTCAGGAGTTTTTTATGAAAATGCAACGCAGAACACTCACCACGATAGCAGTGGCAAGCTTGATGAGCATTGCTCTTTCCGCCCAAGCCCAAGGCATCATCAAAATAGGTGAGATCAACAGCTACAAAGCGCAGCCTGCATTTTTGGAACCGTACAAAAAAGGCATGGAACTGGCGGTAGAACAGATCAATGCTGCTGGCGGCGTGAATGGCAAAAAGCTGGAGCTGGTGATCCGCGACGACAACGCCAACCCTGGCGATGCAGTGCGCGCTGCTGAAGAGTTGATCTCGCGTGAGAAAGTTGATGTATTGACAGGCTCATTCCTTTCCAACATTGGTCTGGCGCTGACTGACTTTGCCAAGCAAAAAAAGTTTTTCTTTCTGGCGGCTGAACCCCTCACCGACAAAATCGTCTGGCAAAACGGCAACCGCTACACCTTTCGCCTGCGTGCATCTACCTACATGCAGACTGCCATGCTGGTGCCTGAAGCTGCTGCCATGAAGAAAAAACGCTGGGCCATCATTTACCCCAACTATGAGTACGGCCAGTCAGCGGCTGCCAGCTTTAAGACGCTGATGAAAGCCGCGCAACCTGATGTGGAGTTTGTGGCTGAGCAAGCAACGCCGTTGGGTCGTATCGATTCGGGCAGTGTGGTGCAAGCCGTGGCTGATGCCAAGCCCGATGCGATTTTCAATGTGCTGTTCGGTGCTGACTTGTCGAAGTTTGTGCGTGAGGGCAACACGCGTGGCCTTTTTCAGGGGCGTGAAGTGGTCAGCTTGCTGACGGGTGAGCCTGAGTATCTGGACCCCCTGAAGGAAGAAACGCCCAACGGCTGGCTGGTCACAGGCTACCCGTGGTACGGCATTCAAACGCCCGAACACAAGGCCTTCTTTTTGGCTTACTACGCCAAGTTTCAGGAGAACCCCAAGCTGGGCTCGGTGGTGGGCTATAGCGCCATCAAATCGTTGGCTGAAGGCATCAAGAAGGCCAAGTCGACGGACACCGAAAAGCTGATCACCGCGTTTCGCGGTTTGACTGTCATGACGCCGTTTGGCAAGGCTACCTACCGCGCCCAAGACCACCAGTCGACCATGGGCGCTTTTGTGGGTCGTACCAAGAACGAAGGCGGCAGGGGCGTCATGGTGGATTACCGCTATGTCGATGGCTCCAAGGTTCAGCCGTCGGATGATGAGATCAAGAAATTGCGTACGGCTGAGCAGTGAAAAGAGCATGAGAGGGCAAAAGGCTTTTCTCCTGCTACCTCTCCCGCTTTCGGTAGAGGGCTGGGGTGAGGGCCTTAGCGTTGCACAAACGTCTTCTCGAGCAGCCCCCTTACCCCAACCCTCTTTCCGAGGGGAGAGGGACCAAAACCCGCCTGTTGCAAATATGACGGCACGCGCACCCTCATGAGTTTCTCCGGCTTCATCGTTCAACTGCTCAACGGCCTGGCCGGTGCCTCGTCGCTGTTTCTGGTGGCTGCGGGCCTGTCGCTGATCTTCGGCGTGACGCGTATCGTCAACTTTGCCCACGGCTCCTTTTTCATGGTGGGCACCTACATCGCCTATTCGCTGGTTGCCAAGCTGGGAAGCACCCTTGGTTTTTGGCCCGCCCTGTTGCTGGCGGCGCTGGCGGTCGGCGTGCTGGGCGCGCTGGTGGAGGTGCTGCTGCTGCGGCGTATTTATAAAGCGCCCGAACTGTTTCAGCTACTGGCCACCTTTGCGCTGGGTCTGGTGATCAAGGACGGGGTGTTGTGGCTGTGGGGGCCTGAGGAGCTGCTGGGGCCACGGGCACCCGGTCTAGCGGGCTCGGTGGAAATTCTGGGCCGTCAATTTCCCCAGTACGACCTGTTTTTGATCGTGGCCGGTCCCACTGTTCTGGGCCTGCTGTGGCTGCTGCTCACCAAAACCCGCTTTGGCACCCTGGTGCGCGCTGCCACGCAAGACCGCGAGATGGTCAGCGCGCTGGGCGTAAACCAGGCCTGGTTGTTCACCGCCGTGTTTGCGCTGGGCGCGTTTCTGGCGGGGCTGGGCGGCGCGCTACAGCTGCCACGCGAGCCGGCCAACCTGGAGATGGACCTGAACATCATTGGCGCGGCCTTTGTGGTGGTGGTGGTGGGCGGCATGGGTTCGCTGTCAGGGGCTTTTGTAGCTTCAATTCTCATCGGCGTGATCCAGA
>ENA-OFDP01000559-OFDP01000559.1-metagenomes-genome-assembly--contig:-NODE-559-length-16447-cov-4.721999_pt1 | contig 16447 bp, 16 predicted proteins | sample MGYA00153389_OFDP01 | MGnify analysis MGYA00153389 | reverse complement strand
AGCGCGGGCTCCACGCCCGGGCCAGCGCCAAATTCGTCAACCTTGCCGCCAGCCTCGCCGTGGCAGAACAACGGACCCTGCTCATCGACGGCGACCCCCAAGGCAATGCGACATCCGGCATCGGGTTATCCAGAGACGACGTGACCCGAACGACATATGATGTCCTGATCGGCGAAAGCAACATCAGTGAGTCGCGACATCGCAAAGTTCAGTTCCCGACACTTGACGTGCTCCCGGCTACCACAGATCTCGCCGGCGCCGAAGTCGAACTGGTCGACCGCGATGAACGCGAAGCCATGATGCGAAAAGCAGTCGCCCTCGTTCGCGACGAGTACGATTACATCCTCATCGACTGCCCGCCCTCGCTGGGCCTGATCACCGTGAACATGCTCGCAGCCGCAGATTCGCTGCTCATTCCGGTGCAGTGCGAGTACTACGCACTCGAAGGACTGTCACAACTTCTGAACACGGTTCACCTCGTACAACGCAGCGTCAATCCGGAACTCGGTATCGACGGCGTCCTGCTCACCATGTACGACGCCAGACTCAATCTGTCCCGACAGGTCGCGACCGATGCACGGGAATACTTCGGACCGAAGGTTTTCGAGAGTGTCATCCCCCGCAACGTCCGACTGGCTGAAGCGCCAAGCTTCGGCAAGCCAATCATCCTCTACGACCTCGCCTCCGTCGGTGCCCAGGCCTATATGGCAGTCGCCAAGGAACTGATCGCTCGACATCGCGCAACACCCGTCGCCCCCCCGGGATCCACACGTCGCGCCGACCGCTGACCGCGCTCACCGCACCACTGCACCGACCGCGACAGACCCAAGCCGACCAAGGATCCACGATGAAGCCAGAACAACCACGACGCCTTGGCAGGGGACTCGAAGCACTCCTCGCCATGAAAAGCCCGGAACCGCGGAATCCACCCGGCGCGATAACGGAATCCATCGGCACGGAAGGACTCAAGAACCTGCGCCTGAGCGAGATCCGCGCGAATCCGTACCAGCCCCGAAAGGAATTTCGACCGGAAGAACTGGCGGAACTCCAGGCGTCGCTGAAGGCTAGCGGCCTCCTGCAACCGATCACCGTGCGCCCGGCTCCAGCTGGAACAGGCTACGAACTGATCGCCGGCGAACGTCGCTTCCGGGCAGCTACTGCACTGGGATGGACGGAAATCGCCGCCGTCGTGCGTACCATCGACGACAGGACGCTGCTCACGCTCGCACTCATCGAAAACCTGCAGCGCAGCGACCTGAACCCGCTCGAAGAGGCGGAGGGCTACAAGCGCCTCGTTGACGAGTTCGCACTCTCCCACACCCAGGTCGGCGAGGTGGTCGGAAAAGACCGCTCGACGATCACCAACCTGCTTCGCCTCCTGCAACTCCCGGCCGCTGTCCGCCGCCTCCTCAGCGACGGCACGATCTCGCTGGGACACGCCCGAGCACTGCTCGGACTCGGCGACGACCGTGCCATGACCGAGCTGGCACGAGAAATCGCCGCTCAAGGACTCAGCGTTCGCGACGTCGAACGTCGCGTGCAGGCGACACCAGGCAAAAAACACAGCACAAAGAGCGCAGCAACGCCGCGAACCGCCGCATCTGCCGAAGCTCGCGGTATTGAGGATCGACTCCGCAGACACCTTCAAACCGATGTCGGCGTTCACCTCAGCAAAGGCAAGAGCACCAGAGGCGAACTCCGGATTCACTTTTACTCGAATGACGACCTGAGCCGAGTGCTGGAGATGATTCTCGGCGCGGAATCGAACGAGTAGGAGGGTTGCGAAAAGGATACCGAAAACACCGTACAGATCGACGTGTAGACAATCCGGCGTTTGTACACAAAACTATAACTATATACGCTGCAATGACTTACACTGGTACATCAGCGTGTCTTACCAAGTTTTCCACACTGACTTCCCTCGCCGGCGCTCTTGTCATGGCCGCCTGCGGTAGTACGAAGAGCGCAGCAAACGATTCCGCCGCCGCCGCTCCTGCCACGCTGCGCGTCGCGCTGCTGACACCTGGTCCAGTCTCTGATCAAGGGTGGAACGGAGGTGCATTCGCCGGATTGAACATGATCCACGATTCGTTGGGCGCGCGTGTCAGTCATGTACAGACAAAGACGCCAGCTGAATTCGATGAGAATTTCCGACTTTACGGCGAGCAGGGTTACACGCTGGTCTTCGGACACGGCTTCGAGTACCAGGACGCCGCCGAACGCATCGCGAAGGGGTTTCCGAGGACGCAGTACGTCACGACCTCCGGGACCCGCACCAGCACCAATCTCACGGGCCTCGAGTTCGCTTTCGAAGACGGCGCATATCTCGCTGGCATCATCGCAGGAGCGGCAACGAAGACCGGAACGATCGGTGCAATCGGCGGACAGGAGATCCCGCCGGTCCGCCGGAGTTTTTACGCCTTTGAACAGGGCGCACGATCAGTGAACCCGTCGGTGAAGATGATCACCTCGTATGTCGGCAACTGGGACGACGCGAGCGCCGGCAAGGAACAGGCACTCGCGCAAATCGGACGCGGGGCCGACATCATCTTCCAGAATGCCGACGCGGCAGGACTCGGCATCTTTCAGGCGGCACGCGAGTCGAAGGGTGTCCGCGTCTTCGGAACCAACGGCAATCAGAACGCCGTCGCACCGGAGGTGGTGCTGGGAAGCGTCGTCATCGATCTGCCGCGCGCATTCCTGCTGGTCGCCCGCGAAATTCAGGCTGGTGCCTTCAAGCCGCGTGTCATCTCGCTCGGCACGGCGTCGAACGTCGTCCGGCTCGAACTGAATCCGGCGCTCCGGGGCACGATTCCGGCACCCGCGCTGCTGACCGTCGACTCAGTCACGAAACTGTTTGTCGCCGGAACCTTCAAGGCGCCCATTCCACCGATCGCCGCCATCAAGCCGTGAGCGATCCCGAGCGGACTGCCGGGACCGACGAGATTGTTGCGTGGCTCGATGATCTGCTGCAGACGTCGAGCACGCCCGATTACGGCGGTGCACTGAATGGGCTGCAGGTTCAGCATGCCGGACCCGTGCACCGGGTCGCGGCCACCGTGGATGCGTCCCTGCGAAGCGTGGAACTGGCGGTTGACGCCGGCGCAAACCTGCTGATCGTCCATCACGGTCTGTTCTGGGCAGGCGCCCAGCCGATCCGCGACACGATGCACACGAAGCTGAAGCTGCTGCTCGATCACGACATCGCGGTCTACAGCTCGCACCTGCCGCTCGATCGGCATGCAACGCACGGAAACAATGTGCTGCTCGCCAGAGAATTGGGCCTGACGCCTGCAGCCACATGGCACCCGTACAAGGGCGTCCCGATCGGAGTGGTGACGGAGTGCGACCTCCCCACTGCGGCATTGGCCGCGCGAGCACGCAGCTTCGCTTCCGCGCATGGGCATCACGCCGTCGTGACGCCCTATGCCGCGGCGCGACGGTCCAGGCGCGTCGCGATCTGCAGCGGAGGCGGTGCCTCCAGCGATTCGCTTCGCGAAGCACTGTCGATCGGTGCCGACACGCTCATCGTCGGTGAAGGACCGCATCACACCGCTGTCGATGCCGAAGAGTCAGGACTCGTCATCATCTACGCTGGTCACTACGCGACCGAGACACTCGGCGTCCAGGCACTCGCACGCGCGGTGGGCGAGCAGTGGATGCTGCCCTGGTCATTCCTTCCGGCACCGACCGGATTGTGAGCGCGCCGGCGCCACGGCTGGCGCTCGTCGGGATCAGAAGACAGTACGGTCCTGTGATCGCACTTGACGCCGCATCGCTCACCGTGCAACGCGGCGAGGTGCACGCCCTGCTCGGCGAGAATGGTGCGGGCAAGTCGACGATGATGAAGATCGTGTTCGGGCTCGAGCAACCAGACGCGGGAACGATCCACATCGACGGCGACAGTGCGCATATTCGGTCCCCGCGACATGCAATGCGTCAGGGGATCAGCATGGTGCAGCAGCATTTCGCGCTGGTCGACGCTCTGACCGTCGCCGAAAACGTCGCGCTGGGCGGTACCGCGCGGCTCGACCTTGATGCGACGCGTGCGCACATCCGTGAGCTCAGTGCAGCATCCGGACTGCCGATCGATCCGGATGCGCGCGTGCGCGACCTCACAATAGGCGCGCAGCAACGACTCGAGATCATCAAGGCCCTGTCGCGCGATACGACCATTCTGATCCTCGACGAGCCCACCGCAGTGCTCGCACCGCAGGAAGCACGTGAATTACTCACGTGGATGCGACGTTTCGCCACAAATGGCGGTACGGTGATCCTCGTCGCGCACAAGCTCCGCGAGGTGCTCAGCGTCGCTGATCGCATCACGGTGCTGCGCAAGGGACGCACGGTGTTCACCGGCCATGCGCGCGATACCACGGAGTCATCGCTCGCCGACGCGATGCTGGGCGGGCCGGACATGTCGTCGGCGGATGCCCGCGTCATCGGGGCGACGAGGGCGCACTCTCGGCAAGCCGTTCATTCATCATCGTCAGCAAAAACGCGCGACGTGCTCGTACTCACGGGCGTCGGCGTGGACGATGCACAAGGCGTACAGCGCCTGCGCGATGTGAATGTCACGGTACGCGCCGGCGAGATCATTGGCGTCGCTGCGGTCGAAGGTGCGGGTCAGCAGGAACTGCTGCGCGTGATGGCCGGACGAACGACACCGACGCGCGGCACTGCGACGCTGCCATCCGACGTCGGATTCGCGCCTGAGGATCGTCATCGCGACGCCATCGTGCTGGACGCGACGATCACGGAGAATGTGGCACTCAAGGGCGCAGGACGTCGGCACGGCATCATGCCGTGGAGCGCGCTGCGCGATGCAGCTCGCACCCTGATGCGGCTGCGTGACGTGCGCGCGGGCGATGCACAAGCCGCAGTCCGGACGCTCTCCGGCGGCAACCAGCAAAAGCTCGTGCTCGGCCGCGAGCTTTCTGGCTCGCCCGAGGCGCTCGTCGTGGAAAGCCCTACGCGCGGACTCGATATCCGCGCGACGGCAGACGTGCATGCCGCGTTGCGCGCGGCGCGCGATCAGGGAACGGCGGTGATTGTCTATTCGAGCGACCTGGACGAGGTTCTCGCGCTCGCGGATCGAGTGATTGTCGTGGCAGAAGGTCACGTGCGCGAAGTGGCCGCGGATCGCGACACGGTTGGCCGCGCAATGCTCGCACCACCGGCAGACCGATGATGCGCATTGCCCGGATGGTGCTCGACCCATTGCTCGCCGGCATCCTGTCGCTGCTGATGCTTGCCGCATTGCTGGTCGTCAGCGGGTATCCCGTGGCGGAGTCACTGACGGCACTCTGGCGTGGAGCGTTCGGATCGTGGTCCGTGATCGCATCCGGCACGCTGGTGCGCGCGACGCCATTGCTGTTCGCCGGACTCGCCATCGCAGTCGCGTTCCGGGCGGGCATCCTGAACATCGGCGCCGAAGGCCAGCTGCTCATCGGTGCGGCAGCAGCCACTGCGGTGGCGATGATCATGCCGACGTCACTTGGACTCGCCGGCGCACTCCTCGTGCTGCTCGCGGGAGGGCTTGCCGGCGGGGCATGGGCTGCCGTCGCGGCCCTGCTGCGCGTTCGTTTCGGCGTACTGGAAGTGATCAGCACCATCATGCTGAACGTGATCGCACTGAATATCACGGGCCTTCTCGTGCGCGGTCCCTTGCAGGAACCGACGCGCATCTTCCCGCAGTCGGCGCTGATCGATCAGGCGCTCCGCCTGCCGCGTCTGATACCGGGCACACGACTGCATCTGGGCGTGGCGCTTGCCGTGTGCTGCGCGCTTGGCCTGGCCTGGTTTCTTCGATACACCGCGCCCGGGTTCAGGCTGCGCATGACGGGGTCGAACGCGGCGGCGGCGGCAAGCGCCGGCGGCATCGATGTGCGGCGCGTGATGTTTTCGGCTTTCGTCATGAGCGGTGCGCTGGCCGGGCTGGGTGGCGCGGTCGAGGTGACAGGTGTGACATATGCGCTCTATGAAAACCTTTCGCCGGGATACGGTTACACGGCGATCGCTGTCGCGCTTCTGGCTCGCCTCAACCCGGCCTCGGCAATTGGTGCGGCGGTGGTGTTCGGCTCACTGGAGGCTGGGGCGAGTGCGATGCAGCGGGATGCACAGGTACCGGCGGGACTGGTCGGGGTGGTCGAGGCGTGCGTGATCCTGATGTTGCTGGCATCGGAATGGATTGGAGCGAAGGTGCAGGGAATGCGATCGTTGAATCGGGGGGGGACCCCGCACGACCAGGTTCTCGAGGCGAGCTCGTCACCAGCATGAGTTCACCCGTGCTCGCCGACTTCCTCGACGCCTCCGTCCGCAGCGCCACACCGCTCCTGCTGGCCGCCCTGGGCGAGACCGTGGCTGAGCGCAGCGGCGTGATCAACGTCGGTATCGAGGGGACGATCATCGCGGGATGCCTCGCCGGACTCGTCGCCGCAACCGTCGTCGGACCGAATGCCGCACTCCTCGCCGCGGGCATCGCGGGCATTGGCATCGCTTTGGTTTTTGTCGTCGTCGCCATCGGCCTGGCTGCCGATCAGATCATCACGGGCACGGCGATCACGATGCTCGGCCTCGGACTCACGAGCACCCTGTATCGCGTGATCTACGGAGACGGCGGCGCCGCGCTCTCGGCGCCGACGCTATCGGTGATCGGCATTCCACTGCTGCAGGACATCCCAATCGTCGGGCGAGCGCTCTTCCGTCAGCCACTCCCCACCTATCTGGCAGAGCTGATGGTCCCCGCCATCTGGTACTGGCTCCATCGCACGCAGTCAGGTCTGGCAATTCGTGCCACCGGCGAAAATCCCGGCGCGTCACTCGCCTCGGGAATCTCGACGCGCCGAGTGCAGATGATGGCCGTCCTGTTCGGTGGCATGTGTGGCGGGCTGGCGGGCGGCACACTCGTCCTTGCGCAGGTCGGCACCTTCACGGAGGGCATGTCGGCCGGACGTGGATTCGTGGCCATCGCGATAGTTGCACTGGGTAGATGGCACCCCGTAGGTGTTGCGATGGCGGCGCTATTTTTCGGTATGGCAAGCGCGCTGCAATTCTTCTTTCAGGCACTCAACCTGAACCTGCCGTACCAGATATTCCTCGCGCTGCCGTATCTGCTCACCCTCCTGGCTCTGGCCCTGACGCGAGGCGTTTACCGTGCGCCGGCCGCACTCGGGGCTCGAAAAGCAGTACGAGGGTAGCACATATGGACGAACCGAACGGCTCAAAGGACTGACCCGGGGCAGCTGTGTGTAAAGCGCTGCTCAACAGCCGGTGTAAGCGCTCGCCCACCGCACCGACCACTTTCCGGCGCCGTCTCGCTGCAGCATCTGGACGCGCGAGCCGTCGCCGAAATCCTGGCCGAGGAACAGCGTGGGTCGTCCCGACGCCCGCATCGAGACCACGCCGAGCAGGTCCACCGCGATCAGGTCATCCTCTGTCGCATACTGCGTTTCCGTCCAGACGGCCTTGAATGCCTTCGAGCCGGCGACACGCTCCAGCACCAGCACTGACCGCTCGACACGCGGCGACGCCTCCAAGTTGAGCCGACGCTCCACCACGGTGACGACGACGTCGACATCGCCCGGCAGCTTGAAGCGGTAGGCTTTCGACACGCCGAACGGCACGCGCCGCATCACGCCGCTGCTGTCCAGCGGCAGCAGGGCCGCCGCTTTGTTGATGTCCACCACGAGCAGCGCCGAATCGGTCCGCGCGATGCTACCGATCGAGTCGGCGTGCATGGGCTCGCCGACGCCATGCTGCAGGGCGATCCGCCAGTTGAGTGGTGGATTGCCGAGTCCATGCCGCACCGGCACTACCGGCCACGCGTCGCACCCGGCACTCACGGCGGTCTGCGCGCCAACAGCGTACTCGCCTACCGACACCGTGCCGATCAGACCCGACGGTGCGAACAGGTCGACCGACGCTGGCGCGGCATCGGACGGGAGCACCGCATTCGACGGCTTCGGGACGCTGTCGTCAAGCACGGGTGGCAGGACGACCTGCGCGGCACCGCCTTCCGCAGGCAGGTAGATCGCTGATCCATCCTGCGCGTCCCAGAACACGACGGACATGGGTGCGACCGCCGGCTCACCCGCCAAGATTGTCGAGTCGGATGGCCGAGTCGCGGAATCGGCCTTGGGCTGCGGTACATCCCTGCCACAGGTGACCAGCACCAGCGTTGCCACCAACACTGCCGCAGGCGCCTGAAAGGAGGTAAGACGACCCGTCACGCGCACCCGCTGATGTGGAGACATGTACAAACATACGAACCTGGTGAAACGGACAACGCAGGCTCGACCGGTTGTCGACGATGAATCTGCGCTCGGGCCCGCTCAGCTGCAGCGACCGGTCACTGCACCATGCAGTCGCTCCAGAACTTCATCACGCTGAACGCGCGTCCATGCGGCAGCTGAATGCATTGGATCGAGAACGTCCGGAGCTCCGTGTCCGGGCGCTCTACGATTGGTGAATCTCGGGCATGCAATCGAGGATTCGCAGCGTGACCATCGTGCCGCGAAGCATCTACTACGAGTGCACGGATCGTATCCGCTCGCGCGTGCTGATGCAGGAGGGCCAGCCCATTGCACTCGACACGATGATGACCAGGCATGCGCCGGTCGATGCACTCACCGCCGACATCCACGCGCAACTGCACGCCGTGACGCTTCACTTCGACGACGAGATCGAAGCTGATGAAATCCTGGAACTCGCAACCGTGGTCGCGGCCGTATCAGACGTGATCTGACCGCTCGGTGATCATGATGCATCCAACGTGGCAACGATCGCGATCACGCGGCGCGACGATGAAGTCCGCCAGCGACAAAAGCACGGCGAGATCAGACCGCACGTCGAACGACGTGTCCGACACATCCAGCGAGGGCTACTCGCACCGCGACACACCGCGACACATCGCGACACATCGCGACAGATCTCGGCATTCGCCTCGACTTGTGTGGCGCTGGTTACCAGACTCTCCGCCGCTGACCGGTGCGTGATACCCAATCTGCTACTCGGCGCGATCAGCATGCCGGCCGCCTTCTGGGGACGGCTGAACCACGCAAAGCCATTCACGCTCGCACGCGAGCTCGCTGCCCGCACAGCCACCCCGCGTTCGCAGCTCGCCACGCACACCCACGTGCTCGGCACCATGCTCGTCCCGCTGTTGCATGCCGCGCAGATAGTAGCGGTCTGGTACCTACGAGCGCGCTGTCGCCTCCATGTCAAACAGGCCGTCACCGATCTTCATGTCTCTGTGTCACCGTGCGAGACGAGAACGATTGGTGCTGCGCGGAACCATCCAGCAACGAGCGCAGCGTCACACGATTGGCGGAAGAAATCGGCCGACGAGATCCCAGTGCCACGCATCCCGGCGTTCACCAGTGCGCGGATCCTTCAAGGGCTTGACCTGCAGCCGGTGCACTGGCAATCCAACTGACGCACCGTACGCCAGCAGCAGCTCGCGATTCGTGCACACGAGGTGCGCCATCGGCGTGTCGAACCAGGTGTGGCGGTGCAGCCAGAGCCCGCCGTCCATCGCGTGGATCATCCCGTCGCGGCGGAGCACGAATTCCCTCCACCGCAACGGATCGTCACGCTCGCCGAGTCCGTCGGCGTCACGGTTCATTTCGCATCGAGCCAGTTGTCACCGAAACCCGTCGCGACCACCAGCGGCACGCTTAACGACGCCGCATGCTCCATCTCATGCACCACCATCGCGCGCACGGCATCAAGTGCATGCTCCGGTACCTCGAATACCAGTTCGTCATGCACCTGCAGCAGCATGCGCACGTCGGGCAGCCCGGCGGCGACGAGCGCGGGCGTCTCGAAGAACGCGCCCGTCTCGATGGCGAGGTCGATGCGCGTGATGTCACCGTGCAGGTGGGCAAGATGCGCGTCAAGGCCAAGCATGCCGATGTGCGTAAACGCGAGAAAACAGATGCCCGTGCCGATAAAGCACGTGGACGTGCGCCCGTGTATGAGCCTTCGGTGGATGCCCATATCCCTCATGCCGCCTCACCGGGCATGGAGCTTGATTTACGCGGTCTGCGCGTGGAAGAAGCCCTCGAAAAGCTGGTCGCGTCGCTGATCGAGCGAACGCTCGAGCCGTGCCGCAAGGCGATCAAGGACGCCGGGATCGACGCTTCGGCAATCGATGAGGTCGTTCTGGTCGGCGGTATGACCCGCATGCCGCGAGTGCGCGAAGTGGTGAAGGAATTCTTCGGCAAGGAGCCGCACACCGGGGTTAATCCCGATGAGGTCGTCGCCATGGGCGCGGCGATCCAGGCAGGTGTGTTGCAGGGCGACGTCAAGGACGTGCTGCTGCTCGACGTGACTCCGTTGTCGCTGGGCATCGAGACACTGGGCGGCGTGTTCACCCGGATGATCGATCGCAACACCACCATCCCGACCAAGAAGAGCCAGACCTTCTCGACCGCCGACGATAACCAGAATGCGGTCACTATCCGCGTCTTCCAGGGCGAGCGCGAGATGGCGGCGGACAATAAGGTCCTCGGCCAGTTCGACCTGGTCGGCATTCCCCCGGCGCCGCGCGGCGTCCCGCAGATCGAGGTCACCTTCGACATCGACGCCAACGGCATCGTCAACGTCAACGCCAAGGACAAGGGCACCGGCAAGGAACAGCAGATCAAGATCCAGGCGTCGGGCGGGCTCAAGGACGAAGACATCGAAAAGATGGTCAAGGAAGCCGAGCAATTCGCCGAGGAAGACAAGACCCGCAAGGCCGCTGCCGAGGCGAAGAACCAGGGCGAAAGCCTGGTCCATTCGACCGAAAAGCAGCTCGCCGAGCATGGCGACAAGGTGTCGGCTGAAGTGAAGACCGAAATCGAGACGGCGCTGGCCGAGGCCAAGACCGCGCTCGAGGGCGGCGACACCGAGACGATCAACACCAAGACCCAGGCCCTGACCCAGGCGGCGATGAAGCTTGGCCAGGCGATGTACGAGCAGCAGCAGGCGGCAAGCGCGGCCGATGCCGGTGCCGCCGGGGGCGAAGCGACGGCCGAAACGGCTCCGGCCGACGAGGATGTGGTCGACGCCGAATTTTCGGAAGTCGATGACGAGAACAAAGCGTAACGGCAATGCAAGTTGCCGTTCGTCCTGAGCTTGTCGAAGGACTGTATTTTTCTCGACCGAGAAGAGCACAGGGTTTCGACAGGCTCAGCCCGAACGGGTGGGTGGGGTTTGTTCGATTGTGACTGAAACCGATTATTACGAATTGCTGGGCGTCGATCGCGGGGCGGACGCCGCCGCAATCAAGTCCGCATATCGGCGCGAGGCGATGGAATGCCATCCCGACCGCCACGGCGGCTGCACCGAGAAGGAAGCGCATTTCAAGGCCATCAGCCAGGCCTATGAAGTGCTCAAGGATCCTCAAAAACGCGCTGCGTACGACCGCTTTGGCCATGCCGCGTTCCAGAACGGCGGCGGTGGCGGCGACCCGTTCGCGGCTGGCGGGTTCGACGGATTCTCCGACATCTTCTCGTCGATCTTCGGCGAATTCATGGACCCGCGCGGCCAGCGGCAGAATGCCGCGCGCGGAGCCGACCTGCGCTACGATCTTGAGCTGACGCTCGAGGAAGCCTTTGCCGGCGTCGGCAAGGACATTCAGGTCGAGGCATTGGCACGGTGCGACACGTGCGACGGTCATGGCTCGCGCGGCGATGCCAAGCCCGCGCGCTGCGCTAGTTGCAACGGTGCCGGCAAGGTCCGCGCTAACCAGGGCTTCTTCGTCGTCGAGCGGATGTGCCCGACTTGCGGCGGCTCGGGCCAGGTGATCGCCGACCCGTGTCGCTCCTGTGATGGCGAGGGCCGCGCGCTAAAACGGCGCAAGCTGCACGTCGATATCCCTGCAGGGGTCGATGAAGGCACCAGGATTCGTGTCTCGGGCGAAGGCGAGGCGGGACTTCGCGGCGCGGCGAGCGGCGATCTCTATCTATTCGTCCACATGGCGCGTCACGCCATCTTCCAGCGCGAGGCAACCAATCTGGTCGCTGACGCGCCAATCAGTTTCATCACTGCGGCGCTCGGGGGGGCGATCCATATCCCGGGGATCGACGGTCAAAAGATCGAGATCAAGATACCGGCCGGCATCCAGTCAGGCGAAATGCTGCGCCATCGCGGCGGCGGGATGAGCGTGCTCAGTGCGCGCGGCCGCGGCGATCTTGTGACCCACATTCTGGTCGAAACACCGACCAAGCTATCGAAGGAGCAGAAAGCGATCCTCGAGCAATTTCGCGGCACCGAAACCGGCGACGAATGCCCCGCCAGCAAGGGCTTCTTCAAGCGCATCAAGGACACGCTGGGCGGCTAATCGCCGCTTGTGTGAAAGACGGTCCCTCGTTAGAATTTTTAACTAGGGGGAGACGATGTCACTAATTTTCGCTGCGCTACTGCTCGCACCGGTGACCCCTCCGGCGCCGAACGTGCCGACCGAGGCCATCGCCAACCACCTCTCACTGCATGTCGCCAATCCTGAACGAAGTGTAGAATTCTACACCCGCCACTTCGGGTTGGAGCGGTTGCCGACGGGTAGCACTACCTCGACGACGCGCTGGCTGCGTGCCGGGTCATTCGAATTGCATCTAGTCGGGGGTCGGACGGCGCCAGTCTCGACACCACGCCAGCTTCACTTGGCGCTTCGGGTTAACGATCTGGTGGCGGTCACTGCGGGATTGGACGCCGATCGCGTGCAGTGGGGAGATTTCGCGGGTGCGCAACGCGTCGTTCAGACAAGGGCTGACGGAGTGAGACAGATTTATCTTCAGGACCCGGACGGCTATTGGGTTGAGGTCAACCAGGCCCCCTAGGATCGAAGGTCGAGATCGGACGGGCGGCTAGACGCCGCGACGAAGCTCGGCGATTTCGATCCGCAGCGACATGATGCTCGCGAACAGGCGCGCGACATTGCGGCGCTCGGCACTGACGTGGCGCGGTGTGCCGTGATAGCAAGCCGCCTGGCCCCAGCATTGCCCGTTGCGGTCGAGCGGGACGACCAAAGCAGCGCTTGCACCCATCGCCGCAAGCATGGCGACCTCTTTAGCCGTCGGTGCGCGTAGAGTTAGCCGCTGCGGCATCCGACCGGTCTCCCCGACCAAGACCGGCACGGCTGCGGCATGGCGATCGAACACGACCATGTCAGGATCGGCGCAGGCGATCGTGACGTCGATCGGGACCGGGCCGGCGCGCATCGACTGGCCCAAATGCTCTTGCCCGGCGCTGATCACGACATGTTGGAAACCGGTAAGCGCGCGCAGCTGGCTGCTCGCCTGCTGGCACAATTGCGCGATATCGTCGGATGGCGCGACCCGCGCCAGCATTCCCGCGAGGATCCCGGTAGCGTCGCCGAAGCTGCGTTCGTCGCACGGCTCGACGTCGATTCCAAACCCGTTGCCGCTGCGGTAGATGGCGAGATCGAACGGCCGTGCCGCCCCCGCAAGTGGAAATTGGAACAAATGCTCAACCGCGTCGTCGCCGCGCAGCAGGGCCATCCGGTTGCGGATGTCGTGGATCGTGTCGTTCGACAGCAAGGTCGTAATCGGCTGGCCAAGCGCAGTATCGACATCGGTATTGAGAAACGCGCCGATATTGGCCGAAACTGCGGTTACCAGCCATTCGCTCGACAGTCCGAGATGGAAGCCGATCGGCTGGATCATTGCCGCAGCCGGATCGCTCACGTCCCGAACACGCGCTCGAAAATCACGTCGATCCGCTTGAAATGATAATCGAGGTCGAACAACCCTTCGAGCGCCGCGTCGGACAGTTTCGCGGTGACCTCGGGATCGGCCTTGAGCAGGTCGAGCAACTGCAGTTGTCCGTCGCTCTCCCACACCTTCATCGCGTTGCGCTGGACGAGCGAATAGCTGTCCTCTCGGCTCAGCCCGGCCTGGGTCAGCGCGAGCAGGACGCGCTGCGAATGGATCAGCCCGCCCATCCGGTCCATGTTGCGCCGCATCCGCTCGGGGTAGATCAACAGCTTGTCGATCACCCCGGTCAGCCGCGCCAGCGCGAAGTCGAGCGTGATGCAGGCGTCGGGGCCAATGAACCGCTCGACCGACGAATGCGAAATGTCGCGCTCGTGCCACAGCGCAACATTCTCCATTGCGGGCACGACCGCCGCGCGCACCACGCGGGCGAGACCGGTCAAATTCTCGGTCAGCACCGGGTTGCGCTTGTGCGGCATTGCCGACGAACCCTTTTGCCCCGGGGCGAAATATTCCTCGGCCTCGAGCACTTCGGTGCGTTGCAGATGGCGGATTTCGATCGCCAGCCGCTCGATCGATGAGGCGATGACGCCGAGCACCGCGAAGAACATCGCGTGGCGGTCACGCGGGATGACCTGCGTGCTGGTCGGCTCGGGGGTCAGCCCAAGCTCCTTTGCGACATGCGCCTCGATCGCCGGGTCGATATTGGCATAGGTGCCGACCGCGCCCGAAATTGCGCAGGTCGCGATGTCCGCCCGCGCCGCCTTCAATCGCGCCAGGTTGCGGTCGAACTCGGCGTAAGCCTGCGCCAGCTTCAGCCCAAAGGTGACCGGTTCAGCATGAATGCCGTGGCTTCGGCCGATAGTCGGGGTCAATTTATGCTCGAACGCGCGGCGCTTGAGCACCGCCAGCAGCGCCTCGAGGTCGGCGATCAGCAGATCGGCGGATTGTTGCAGTTGAACGGCCAGGCTGGTGTCGAGCACATCCGAACTGGTCATCCCCTGGTGCAGCCAGCGCCGCTCGGGGCCTAGTTTCTCGCCCGCCCAGGTGAGGAACGCTATCACGTCATGCCGGGTCACCGCCTCGATCGCGTCGATCGCCGGCACGTCGATCTCGCCGAGTACGTCGGCGTCGTAAGCCTTGCGGATGGTGCGGGCGTCGTCGGCCGGGATCATCCCGATATTGCCCATCGCCTCGGCCGCGAACACCTCGATCGCCCACCAGATGCGGTAGCGGTTTTCAGATGACCAGATGGCGGTCATGGCGGGGCGGGAATAGCGAGGGACCATGCGATGGGCGGCTAGCAGGGGCCGCCCCGACTCGCAAATGGACGCTGCCAGAAAATGATTGTGGTTAACGGCCCGCAAAGGCTGCGCATAAACATGATCGCAAGGATTTGCCGCCAGAAAGGGTGTTGCCCGGCGCTTTCTGCGAATTCGGGTTGAGGTCGTGGACCCTCATGTGAAACGAAATTGGAGATCAGATATGCGCAAGTTCATTAAGCTCATGAATAACAGCAAGGGTGCGACCGCCATTGAATATGGCCTGATTGCAGCCCTGATTGCCGTCGCCGCGATTGCCGCGATGAAGGGTATCGGTACCAAGCTGGGCACCACGTTCAACAACGTGTCGAACCAGCTGTAAGCTACTAACAGCTTGCATCGGAAGGGTCCGGAACCACTGGTTCCGGGCCCTTTTTGCTGCGCGTTTCAGATTAACCCCATCGCCTTCATGCTCGATCGTCCCTGGGCGGCGACGATGACGTGGTCGTGGACCGCGATCTTCATGTGGCGGCCGGCGTCGATCAGGTCGCGGGTCAGGCGAATGTCCTGCTGGCTCGGGCTGGGGTCACCCGACGGGTGGTTGTGGACGATGATGATCGCGGTTGCACCGAGCGCGATGGCGCGGGCGATGACCTCACGGACATGGACCGATGCTTCGTCGACGCTGCCGCGCCACATCGCCTCATTGGCGATCAGCATGTTCTTGGCGTTGAGGAACAGGATCCGCACTTCCTCGACCGGTGAATGGCTCATCGCCGCCTGCAGATAATCGCCGAGCGCATCCCAGCTCGACAGGATCGGGCGGCCCTCGATCTTGGTTTCGAGCAGCCGCAGCGCGGTCGCCTCGGCGATCTTCAACGCGCCGATCGTCCCTTCTCTCAGCCCTTCGGCGCGCAAGGCTTGCGGCGCGGCATCGAGCAACGGGCCGATCCCGCCAAAGCGCGCAATCAGCTGCTTGGCCAGCGCCTTGGTGTCGCGCCGGGGAATCGCCAGCGTCAGCAAATATTCGACTAGCTCATGATCGAGCAGTGCCTTGTCGCCACCGTCGAACAGTCGTTCGCGGAGGCGGGCGCGATGGCCTGAGCTGTTGGTTGGAATGTCCCCCATCGTGGCGCAGGCTAGGAACATGTTCCGCTCCGTGCAACGGGGCGTTTGGACGTCGGTTCGGAACGGCTGCGTGTTCGATTGGTTAGGGTGGGGATGGTGGACGGGCAGCACGACGACCAAGACGACCGCATCCGCGCGCCTGCTGGCGATCGGGCGGTTGTCGTTCGTCGTCGAAGCCCGTTGCTGTGGATTTCGCTGATTTCGCTAGGCGTGTTGGTCGCGGTGCTGATCGGCGCAGGCGGCATCGCGTGGCAGGCGCGGCAGACCGCCATCGAGCGCGATATCGCGCTGGCCGAGGCGCGGCGGTCGGAATCGATCGTGCGGATGCTGACCGTCATG
>ENA-OFDP01000558-OFDP01000558.1-metagenomes-genome-assembly--contig:-NODE-558-length-16452-cov-15.379338_pt1 | contig 16452 bp, 18 predicted proteins | sample MGYA00153389_OFDP01 | MGnify analysis MGYA00153389 | reverse complement strand
TGGCGATCTCCAAGCTGGTGAGGATAGATACCCGACTTCTACGGAGATCCGAGTAAGTGCATCTGCAAAAATATTTATATATTTGAGTATATAATAAAAACTCTAAAAGATATTTTAAAATTGACTAAAATATGCGTTTTATTGGCGGATTAAGCAAAGATACTGTTAAAGTGCTAGAAAGAATTAATAAATCAAGTCGGCATCATCGAGTAAGACAAAGAGCACAGTGCTGTTTGTTGAGTCATAAAGGATATTCAATCGATCGATTAGCCTCGATTTTCCAAGTCACTAGATTGACAATTACGAATTGGTTAAATGATTGGGATAAGTTTGCACTAGTAGGATTGTACGATCGCCCAGGAAGGGGAAGAAAGCCCAAGCTAACACCCCAGCAGCAACACCAAGTCAAAACTTGGGCTAAAGAAACTCCTAAAAATTTAGACTTAGTTCAAAATAAAATTGAATCCAAATGGAGAACGCAGGTTAGTAAAGATACCATCAAAAGAATTTTGAACTGTCTAGGCCTGACTTGGAGGCGAATTAAAAAACAAGTAGCAGGTGAGCCAGATCCATTGATATACAAGGCTAAAGTTGAAGAACTGACTAAATTAAAAAATCGGGATCGAGCCGGAGAAATCGATTTAAGATATGTAGATGAAACCGGATTTTGCCTAGAACCATATGTTCCCTATGCTTGGCAAGAAAAAGGAGAGCAAATCAGAGTTAATTCTCAAAGAAGTAAGCGATTAAATGTTTTTGGTATTTTAAATAGACGGCAAGAATTAGAAGTTTTCTTGTTTGAGGGTAGTATTAATAGCGATGTCGTAATTGCTTGCATCGATCGATGTAGCGATCGTCTTGAAATGGAAACAGTATTAGTAATTGATAATGCCTCTATTCATACGCGAGCTTTTCGGGGGAAGCTTCCCCCGAAAACGTCGCTTACCAGCAATGCCTTCTTAGAAAAACAGGCAGAATGGAAAGCGAAAGGTTTGACTATTTTCTTTTTGCCTACTTACTCTCCTGAATTGAATATCATTGAGATATTGTGGCGATTTATTAAGTATCATTGGCTAGAAATAGATGCTTATGAGAGTTGGAGTAGCCTAGTTAATGCCGTGGAAAATATTCTCATAAAGTTTGGTAGCGAATATATAATTAATTTTGCTTAGGTACTTACCTCCTATTTCAGCCTTAGCGTAAGTTTCTGTACGGTTGCTCATTTCACCCCTTTAACAGCACCGCAGTGCACTTTTGCTTGAGTTCAGCCGGAATTCTAATCGGACGGCGAGTAGCTAAGTTGATAAAAAGCACAGTTTGTTTAGCTTGAGCAACCAAATGTTCACCATTAAATATTTCGCCCGCCAAGAAAAACTGGACATGACCTATTTTCTCAATCCACATTTTCCCGAGCGCTTGATCGTGAATTGTTAATTGATTCTTGTAATCAATGTTGGTTTTGATAAGGACTGGAGCAATGCCAGTCCTTATCAAGTCTGACATTGGCATGTAGTATTGTATTAACATTGCCAGCCGTAGATCTTCTAGCCACCGGATATAGACAATATTACTGACAATACCCGCAAAATCAATGTCGTAAGTGCGAATTGGGATGACTAGCTCAACAAACATCGATCTGTTGGGGGATGACATCGCTTGTGAAATATCAGGTGCAATCATTGGTTGTGTTAAATATTATTTCCTTTTGCAACTATTAGACTGCGCTACTCTCGAACGTTAAGATGTTCTGCAGTATGAATAGAGCCATTATCTTGAACAATAACGGTAATTTTACCAGATGTGCCCAGTGTCATCGCCGCTTTATCAGCGATCCAATTCATCACCTTAATTTTTTTAATTATTCATCATTTTTGTTACTCACGACATTGAAATTGTCAGCATTGATCTAAATTCAACAGTTCATGGGCATAAAATTAGCTTGCCAATGTGTTCTCTTTTCTCCATTTCCTCATGAGCTAAACACACTTCGTTAAGCGGAAATGTTCTAGCAACGGGTAATCTGTAAGAGCCTTTAGCAAGGGCTTCTAAAATGTGCTGATACGCTCCTTGTTGAATGTCTAGACTTGCTTGGGTCAGATCATTCAGCACCCAGCCGCGAATTGCGGCACGTTTTATGATTAAGGGAGTCACGTCCACTATGTCTGGCCTACCTAAAAGCCCGTATATCCAGATAGTTCCTTCTTTAGCCAATAATCTGATTTCCTCATTGAGAAAAGCTCCAGATGCAACGGGGTCGAAAATCACATCAACGCCCTTGCCAGTGATTTTCTTAATTTCCTTCGACCAGTCTGGATTGACAGTGGTAACAATATGATCGTAATGAGCCTCCGACATGGCACGAAGCTTTTCCAACTTCCGAAAACTACTGGTGACCCCAATTGTTGTTCCACCATGGTGTCTAATGATTTGTGATGCAGCAATTGCTACACTGCTACTTGCTGCAGGCAGCAGGACAATTTGTTCGGGCTGAAGAGATTGTTTCCAGATAAGGCATCCCCATGCTGTGAGATATGGTAACCAAATTGCACCTATTATCTCATCTGAAATAGCATCGGGAACGGGAATAGTTTTATCCGAAGTTGTAAGATAGTGTGATTGATAAGTGCCCTCACTTCGTCGCGTACTTCGAGGAGCATCAGGACTCAGAATGACTCGCTGACCGACAAAGCGATCAGTAACAGCTTCACCAATAGCTTGAATGTAACCACCTCCTTCTAGACCTGGCGTAAAAGGTGGTCTTCCTGATACTAGCTTGTACTCACCCCGCCTTGCCATTAAATCAGCATGGTTCATACCGATGCTGGTCAATTTAATCACAACTTGGTCGCGGCCTGGGGTAAAAATTGAGTCGGGCAGCTCAACTACCTGAAGTTGTTCTACGCCGCCAAAGTCCTTAACTACTATTTTGTACATGATCTGATTTTGAATTGATATGGAAACCATAATCATTTAGAGTTTTCCAGTTAGCATATCCCTAACTAATGTCAAATCACCACGAAAGCTGAAAAATGGATAAGTGAAGGTAGCTGGTATATTTTTCTCGAAAAAGAAATGTCCGACCCAAGCAAATCCATAGGCGAAAAGCAAAGTAGCCGGTAAATACACCCAGTTAGCTGTTACCAACACAATAGCAAAAGTGAGCGAGCCAGAAAAAAATCCTGTTAAGTGCAAGGAGCGGCAGGTTGGATTTTTATGTTGCGATAAGTAGAAGGAGTAGAATTCAGAAAAGGTTTCAAATTTCTGTGTATTCATTGAACAATATATGACAAATTAAAATGGGATTAAGGATGAGAATATTAGTCGATCAAAACATCCTGGAGGTTCGTAAGACTTTGTCCAAGAGACACTCTTTTTTGAACTTCTTCCGTGTCTTTGGCATAAGTGCCAAAGACACGATCCAATACCGATGTCAGCAACCCAAAATTCACATTGTAACGCGCATGATGAAGCGCATGTCCAGTACTACTTGCTGGTAATTTGTCGAGACCAAAAGGTAAATGCCTTTGAATGGAATATGTATATTCCGTGTTGGCATGAGCGATGGCACTAGATATGTAATAGTAAGTGAAATATGCAGCTATACCTAAGGGGCAGATAGAGATATGCCAAGATAAAATAGTTGGTACAAGAAACCAGCTAAAAGTGTAGAAAAATAGCTTTTCAACGAGGGAGAAAGAGGTTGCGGTAAGTGGCTGATTTACCTCAGACAAATGATGCGATTCGTGTATTTTCCAAAGAGTCGGACTTTGGTGCATCCAACGATGGGTCCAGTAGAACCACACCTCTATCCAAACAAAAAATACTACGAAGGTTGTTGCAATATTACTGAGCGAACTAGGTTCAAGCCTAATCAGGTCAAAATTCACAAGTACAGCCAAAATAAAAGTATCGGTAAGAACAACCCATGCGGCCTTTAACTCCCTAGATGTTTGCTCTTGAAATATATCAATTTTAAAGATTTGCAATTTCTTAAAAAACGACATCTGATTGAAGAATGTGAATGCTCCAATAATTGCTATTTTACCTAGTCCCAGCCACAACAGCAAGGCAGCAAGCTCGGGTGTAAAGTTATCTATCAAAATTCCTTTTTCCTCGAAATTGTAGATTTAAACGGTTTCAGAGAAAGCATCTGATGGCTCTATTGCTCGATCGAAAGGATTGAAAGTGCTATCAACACCAGCTGAGTATTCAGATCCCATATTGCGGTAAGCCGAGAAAAAATATGGCTCAACTGGTGCATTGGTTTGCTCGTAAATCCCTTGTTCCTTAAGCAAATTGTGAATTTTATATAGACGATAGCACGGTACTCCAGGATAGAGGTGGTGCTCAAGATGATAATTGGATCCAAAATAAAGAGCCGTCATGAGAGGAGATGTCCGACTCCAAGCATTACGAAACAGATCTTCGCTTGTACCAGCATGATCGATATAGATCTGACATGCATTGATAAAAAAAGTGACGACAAACGGTAATGCTATAGAAAACAAACCCGTCAGAGGGTCGTACATTGTGACCCCAACATAGATACCAAACCAAAATAGAGAAAAAGCAAAGTTCACCCAACAAAGAACTCGTACAGTTGATAGCTTGAAGGGAAGCTGACAAGCAAAGGGCCATGTATGACCCAATGCCATTTTTAAGGCTGTTCTAAAATACAGAAAGTTATAAATCGCTCTGGAAAAGAGAAGCCTTTGCCACCATGTTTTTAAATGACTAACTGGCTGAATGTCTGGATCTGAAGCTTGATTAGTAAATCGATGGTGATTCCAATGGTGGATAGCAAATCCCATCTCAAAATATGTAAATACGGAAGAGGCGAAGAAAATACCTGTGAGTGTACTTAGCATTTTGTTGCGGTGCAGTGAAAGGTGCAAGCCTTCATGACCAACAAGTCCAAGTAGCTGAAAGCCATAAGCAGCAGAGATGGTCAATGGCATCATCAGTAATAATTTTATCAACATGGGTAAGCTCGATGTCGCCACTAATCGACTTAACAATCCTGAAACAAAACATAAAATAAGTGCGTACGAAATGAAAGCAATACTGCCCATTATCGAAGGCTTATACCACTCGACAGGTATAGATGGTCTTTTGATGGTCTGTATCACTTTAAGTTAACTCCTTATCCTAAAACCAAGAAAATCGTATTTAAAAAAATTAGCCCACTTTAGCTAACTCCACAAGCTCCTCATGCATTTTCCTTTCGCCATATTTCTTGCTGTTCCACAGCTTCACCAACTCTTGACGGCTCGTGCCTACAGCCTTTAGTAGCGGGAAAAGACCTCGCTGAAGAAATTGTTGTGAACTAATTCCAACGCCATTGACTCCCAATCGTTGGTCATACTCTGGAATCAATCCGACCCCTGGCATTTGAAAGTGAGAAACCACATGAGCCAAATCAGACAGGGATCCCTCACGATCGTCCTCCACATTCAGTTGCAGAACTTTGATATAAAAGCCCATATGAGCGGCTTCATCCCTACTGATGTAAAAGTAGATTTTCTCTAAAACCTCGTCACCCTCTTGTTTAGCCATCTCTAGGCGAGCCCGGTAGATCAGAAAAGTTGCTGACTCTTGCAAGGCACCATAACAAGTCATTTGGCGCGATGTATGAAATGGTAAGTTCCAGACCTTGGCAAAAACCTTTTGCTCAAAATCGGCATACTGTGCCTCCGTTCGCAAACCCGAACGAACAAGGTATTCACGGAAGGTAAGTCCATGCTTGGATTCCTCATAGCCCCAGTTCGCTTCAAACCAAGCCAACCCAAAATTAGAACGTGTCAGATTAAGCCCTTGAGCTGTATAGTCTGGAACATACAACTCAACACCACAAAAAGTCTCAGCACAAATAGCCTTTTCTTCTGTGTTTTTAGAAGGATCCAGCTTGTCCCAAGGAATATCATTGAATGGGTGCCAGCGCCGTTTGCGCTCTGCAATATCAAAGAACTCCATGTAGGCACGATAGATTTTTTCTTGACTATTTAATGAAGTACTCATTTGATCCTCCTTGTTAATGTTTGCAATAGAACGATGTCGCAATTGAAAATCAAGGTTGCTATTTGCCACAACATTGACACTTGAATATGTCAATGTTGTGGCTTTGCATTGCGACGAATTAAATCAACAAATCCCTTGATGCTTTCGATTTGAGCAAGCTCATCATCTGCAAATTGAACCCCTAGCTTTTCTTCGACATACCCTGCCATTTCCAGAGAAACGAGCGAACTAATCCCAAACTCGCTAAGCGTACTGTCAATTGTCAAATCTTTTGCAGCCACTTGCTCTTCGGGTGCAGCGAATGATAAAGCCTCCTTGATCAAGGTTAAAATATCATCATTTGTCATTATTCTTCTCTCCAGCTTTTGAAATCTAATTATTTACAGATGCACACTTCATCGTACATGAAAAGGGAGGAGTTTGATATCAATCGATGCGACGTAGCACGATCTGTACCAAGGATTGGAAGCCCTGCTCGAAAGCCCACACACAACCGCTCAGGTATCTTTCATATTCATCGAACTTAGCATCTCCCCAGTGTTCTCGAATAAACACCTCGTTGAACCGAAGACGCTTCAACCATTCCTGAGTTGTCTTCGCATAATGTTCACGACGGGTCTTCACTTCCATTACTTCCCAGTAAGGGTTGACCGAAGCCACAATTGTCTCCAGTCGGGGCGTAATTGCTCCAGGAAAAATAGTGGATGTCACCCAACTAATCTCTTGAATATCCTGTCGCTTGCGAGGCACCCGAAAACCAATTACGCTTTGAACCGCAAATAAAGCTCCAGGTGTAGTCCATTCCCAAGCTCGACGAAAGTAGTCTCGGTAAGCCGATACATGCTCGCCGATGCGGGCCTGCTCTGGTGTTGCAATGTGCTCGAACATACCAATGCTGACTACCCCATCGAACTTTTGACTGGGTTGGTAATCCTTGTATGAGATACATTCAACAGCTAATCCAGGAATTGCCTTAGCCTGAATTTCGGAGAATTGAGCAAGAGAGAGTGTGATACCAGTTACATCTTTCACTCCCATATCTTGTGAGAAGAATTTCAATGTCCCACCCCAGCCACAGCCAATATCCAGAAGCCTTTTATTAGGAGTAGCTTGTACAGCATCGTGGAACCACTTGAGTTTGTTTAACTGAGCAACCTCAAGATCTTCGGTGTCCTCAAAAAGTGCGCAAGTATAAATCATGCGCTTATCTAGCCACAATCGAAAAAAATCGTTTGAGACATCATATGAAACTGCTATTTCCGCTTGAATGGACAATGTAAGGTGCTCCTTCTTTACAAGGTGATTTAGTTCTTCAAAATCATATCCTAGATCATGTATAAATCCTTAGTAGGCTAGAGCGGAAGTTAAGGTAACATTTTCTACGAGTTACTAACTTCAATCAAAAATTAAAATCAAATGCTATCTGAATCTCCATCTCAGCCTACTATATCATGTGTAAATCTTTTTCACGTAAATTATGAAAAAAGATCTTTCTTGCCTATACTATTGCAGCGAATTGGAGTTCTAATTCTCCTGTCGGGTTGCACTCCATTTGGCAAGAACATTTAAGCTTCCATCTACAAACCCGCTGCGACAAGCATTGCGCTGAATTTTCCCGCTGGATGTTTTTGGTATACTGCCAGGTTTGAGCAACAGAATCACATGAGTTTGAATATCATGCTGCTCTGATACAGCATATCTGATGGCCTTGGTCACCTCTTCGGGGTTGATAGTTCGAATATGATTTCTATCTACCTCATGAGCGATCACTAGCATTTCTTGATGAGAAGCTTCTATGGAGAATGCTGCCCCAGATCCATGTTGCAGAGCCAGATGAGACCCCTCTACTGTTTGTTCAATATCATGGGGATAATGATTTCTTCCTGAAATTATTATTAGATCTTTGAGGCGTCCTGTGACAAAAAGTTCCCCCTCCCACAAAAATCCCAAGTCTCCAGTCCGCATAAATGGCCCAACCCCATCGACCAAGTATGCACCAAAGGTCTGCTGCGTCAGTTCTGGTTGATTCCAGTACCCTAGCGCAACACTTGCGCCAGATACCCAAATCTCCCCTATCTGCCTAGAAGAGAGGGCAGTGCAAGATTCAGGATTAACGATCAAGACTTTCTGCTCGCACGCAGGTTTACCACAGCTGACCACCTCTCTAATACCATCTTGGTCATGGGTGATATCCACTACTACCTGATTTCTCTCAAGTTCAGTTCCCCTAACTCGACAAACAACAGGTGGATCTTTCTTGCTTCCCCCTGTGATAAATAGAGTAGCCTCTGCCATGCCATAGCAGGAATAAAATGCCTCTCGACGAAAGCCACAGGGTGCAAAGGTGTTGGCAAAACGGTCTAGTGTTCTAGCTCGAATTGGTTCTGCCCCAGTGAAGGCAACATCCCATCTGCTTAAATCAAGACCTGCTCGCTGTTCAGGCGTGATTTTGCGAACACAATAATCGTAGGCAAAGTCTGGGCCACCACTGGTAGTAGCCTTATATCGAGAGATCGCATCCAGCCAACGAATAGGTTTTTTGATAAAGGACATAGGTGACATTAATGTGACAGATCCACCACAGTACATAGATTGGAGTATACCTCCAATCAACCCCATGTCATGATAGGGAGGAAGCCAGATTATGCCATGACTGTCATGACTATTTCCAAAAAATTCCTGAATCTGAGATAGATTGTGTAGCAAATTTCCATGACTAACCATCACACCTTTTGGCGTGCCGCTAGAACCCGATGTGTACTGGAGAAATGCTACTGTATCCTTACTGATTTGTGGCTGCCACCATTCTTCTGATCGATACTGATCGAGCACATCAGTGGCGATCCATCTCATAGAACCTAAATTTGGAGTAATCTCAGATTGCCGATCCATACTGGTAAGTATAGATGTGGTAGTAAGTGCAATTTTTGCTTGTGATGACGCGGCAATAGATTGTAGTCGTTGTGTCTGCTTGCCAAGAGTAGGTGGGTAGGAGGGAACGGCCAAGACCCCAGCATACAAACACCCAAAGAAAGATATGATGTACTCCAAACCTGGTTGATATAAAAGCAACGCCCGCTCACCCTTTGCGCCCAATGATTGAAGGGACGCTGCAACTGTTCTGACGCGCTTTTCCAAGTCTTGATAGTTTATGCTAATCTCTTTACGCTCTCCGTCCAGCAAAAAGGTATAGGCGATTTGAAGGGGCTGATGAACGGCTCTGTAATGTAATAAGTCCACTAGGGTTCCCACATCTAACTCATGATTTTGTTCATTGACCATGGTATCGATTCTCCCAACTTGCTGATGAATAAGCAGATCATCTATATCGCTGATGTATAGTAGCATAGTAATTTATAAGTAACTTGTGTTTGTGTATACATTAAGTGAAGGCTCATGTTCAACAAATGGATAATCCCTTGATAAAGCAGCAAGAATACTATAGAAAACTAATTGAATTAGAAGATTTAATTAACAATCAGGAAATGGTGAATCAACAGTTAAATTTGTCAAGAATTTACACAATTAATATCCAAATCAAAAAATTGTGTTAATTTGGGATGGAGCTAATTATCATAAATATGGTAAATTTAGAGAGTATTTAACAGAAGTTAATCAAGATAAGTTGCCAGAAGAGTTAGAGGCTGTTTGAAAAGGGGGGCATAAGGTAAAAAAGCTTTCAGGGGATAAGCTGAAGATACTTAGTCACAGCAACCCTGAAAGAGATATGAGTAAAGCATACTCCAGTAACTTGACCCAATGGCAGTGGGAATTAATAGAGCCACTAATTCCACCAGCCAAATCAGGTGGTCGCAACAGAGAAGTAGAAATATGGTCGGTGCTAAATGCGATCTTCTATCTGTTGACACAAGGCTGCACATGGAGAAACTTGCCAGGGGACTTTCCGGCATGGCAGACAGTGTATACCTACTTTCGGAACTGGCGCAAAGATGGAACATGGGTAGCAATTCATGAAAAATTACGGGATTGGGTCAGGAGTCAACAGGAGCGAAAACCAGATCCGAGCGAGGCAATCATCGATAGTCAAAGCGTGAAAACAGCGGCACTGCTCAATCAGTCAGTTGGTTATGATGCTGGTAAGAAAATTAAAGGACGTAAACGCTTCTTGACGGTGGATACATTGGGATTAGTCTTGTCTGTCTTCGTCACCGCAGCAAGCCAAACCGAGCGAGAGGGTGGCAAAGTTGTCCTCCAGCGACTAAAAGATAAAGGCACGCGGATTGCCAAGTTACACACTATTTGGGCGGCACGTTTTGGGGGGAAGCTTCCCCCCAAAAGCTGCCTTGTGGATGGTGGCTTTACTGGTGACACCTTCATGATGTGGGTGATGGATCTTTGCCATTGGGTTGTTCAGGTGGTTTTGCGACCTCAAGAACACAAAGGCTTTGTACTGCTCCCTAAACGCTGGGTTGTAGAACGCACCTTTGGCTGGCTATCTTGGTGCCGTCGATTAAACAGAGATCATGAAGGTTTACCTGCTAGTTCCGAGACTTGGATTTACATTGCCATGATTCGGATTATGATTCGCCGTTTAGCATGATTTAATACCCACTATCCCCCTTTTCAAACAGCCTCTAAATCGACATTCTGGCATGATTACTATCGATACTCTTGGCGATCGCGATAATTAAATAAATATGTAAAATAGCAATACCCACAGACCATCGGTTAGTTAATCCAAGTTACTACTTACAACCCAAGCGGTTTCAATCGTTGGCATTCTGGGTTAGCGAACCTAATTCACCAGCCGTTTGAACCGCTTTTTGCCTACCTGCAACACCTTCGCCACTAATCCCGCAGCATCATCATAAGTAAGTTCGATGTTATCGATCGACTGTCCATCCAACTTCACTGCACCGCCTTGGATTTGACGTTTGGCATCGTTGCTACCAGAGCATAACCCGCTAGCTGACAGGATTTGGAAGATCTTAGCGGGGAAATTGACAGCAGATAGTGAAAACTCAGGGATACTTTCACCACCTGCATTTTGACCTGTGGTAATCAAAGCGATCGAGTCGGCTTGGGCTTGAGTGGCTTGAGTTTGACCGTGGTACTGAGTGACTACCTCTAGAGCGAGGAGTTTCTGGGCTGCTCTGGGGTGATCTGGCAGTCGATCGAGCGGTAAGTCAGTCAGAAGTGTAAAGTAATCTTTGATAGTGCTGTCGGGCGTTTTCTCTAGCTTGGAGTACATACTCAGCGCATCTTCTCCCAATCCCACATAATTATTCAGAGATTTGGACATTTTTTGGACTCCATCGGTACCCAACAAAATGGGCATCAATAAACCGAATTGAGCTGTTTGTCCGAAATGACGTTGGAGATCTCGCCCGACTGCTAAATTAAACTTTTGATCCGTACCGCCGAGTTCGACATCAGCTTTAACTGCTACAGAGTCATAACCCTGCATCAACGGATAGAGAAATTCGTGCAAGAAGATCGGGTTTTCCTGTTCGTAGCGCGTAGCAAAACCTTCCTTGGCGATCATTTGTCCCACAGTCATCGTCGATAGGAGTTCGAGCGTTTCGCCCAGATCTAACTTGGATAGCCATTCGGAATTGTAGCGGACTTCCAAGCGTCCAGGCGTATCAAAATCGAGGATCGGGCGCACTCGATCGAGGTAAGCTTGGGCATTGGTGGTAACTTGTGCGGGAGTCAATTGCTTACGGACTTCTGATTTACCAGTCGGATCGCCAATTCGGGCGGTAAAGTCACCAATAATTAATACCGCAGTATGTCCGGCATCTTGGAAAGATCTGAGCTTCCGCAAGGGAATACTATGACCAAGATGGATATCTGCACCAGTCGGATCGATACCGAGTTTCACCCGCAATGGTCGATCGGTTTGAGCTAGTCGCTGGGATAGATTTTCAGCCGGATCGGCAGAATTTGGCTGATGGGGGAAAATCTCAGTCACACCCCGAAATAACCAATCGAACCGATTTGATGCTGGCACGGATACACTCACAGTCATATATGTAGATGAAAATCGAACGGAATCTCAAAATAGTTGCACGTTAAGCTTATTATAGTTACCACGTCAACTGAAATATTTTTAGTTGCTTGTTAATATTACAAGCAACAAAGACTGAGTACGTCGTCATCTAGTCCCCGATCGTACTCCTGCTATCGGCTCCCTTGCGCCCACTTTGAATTGATTGTCCCTAATTTGAGAGAGAAAGATCCTAGTGTCATCTAGAGCTTTAAACAAAAAGAAACCGCAACCGCTCGATCCTAAGCCAGATGGTGGGAGGTTCTTGGGCGGTATCGGTCAGATTGCGGGTGGTACGATCTTAGGTGTTACCATGCTAGCTAGTTCGATCGTTGCTGGCGGATTGGTAGGCTTGGCAATTAGCTTCCGCAACCTCCCAGATGTGCGAGTATTACGCAGCTACGCACCGACTGAGACAACCTACATCTACGATGTCAAAGGGGTTCAACTCGCCAGTCTCCACGATGAAGCCAATCGCGAAGTCGTACCTCTCAACCGGATTTCGCCAAATTTAAAACGTGCGCTACTAGCGATCGAAGATAGTCACTTCTACTACCATCAAGGGGTCAATCTCACTGGAGTAGGACGCGCCATCACCACCAACTTTAGAAAAGGTGGTGTGAGCGAAGGTGGTTCGACGATCACGATGCAGTTGATCAAAAACTTATTCCTCTCCCAAAAACGACAATTTAGCCGCAAGTTAGCCGAAGCAGTACTTTCGATCCGACTCGAACAGATTTTTCGCAAAGATGAAATCCTCGAAATGTACCTCAATCAAGTCTATTGGGGACACAATAACTATGGGGTGGAAACTGCCGCTCAGAGCTATTTTAATAAACACGCCTCAGAACTGAATCTCGCAGAAGGCGCAATGATGGCAGGTGCGATCGCCGCCCCAGAAAAATACAGTCCGTTTATCAATTTCAAAGTAGCTAAACAGCGTCAAGAACAAGTCCTAGCGAGGATGCTAGAACTCAACTGGATTACCCCAGCCGAGGAAAAAAAGGCGAGGGAATCTAAACTTAAACTCGGTAAGATCAAAACTTGGCAGAGTAGTAGACTACCCTATGTGACTGATGCAGCGATCGAAGAACTCAATCAACGTTTTGGGCGAGAAACCGTCCGCAAAGGCGGGATGCGGATTCAAACGACGATCGATTATAATTTCCAAATTGCTGCCCAAAAAGTCGTCCAAAATGCCTATGAGCGGATGGGGCGCAATAAATATCAAATCAGTTTAGTCGCGATCGATCCGCGCACTCACTTTGTCAAAGCGATGGTGGGTGGCGTAGATTACAAAAAAAGTAATTTTAACCGCGCCATCTACGCCAATCGTCAGCCAGGTTCGTCATTCAAACCCTTTGTGTATTACACCGCCTTTGCCACTGGAAAATTCTCGCCAGAGTCAACAGTCTATGATAGCCCCGTTCGCTATCGCGATGGAAGTGGCTACTACTCGCCCCGTAACTACGGTGGCGGCTATTCTGGCCCGATGAGTGTGCGGAAGGCTCTAATGGTGTCCGCTAACATCCCAGCAGTGAAAATGGGTAAAGAGGTAGGACTAGATAAAGTGATCCAAACTTGTCGGACACTAGGCATCAACAGCCCGATCGAGCCTGTTGTATCCTTACCACTTGGGGCAATTGGCGTGACACCGATCGAAATGGCTGGCGCATTTGCCACATTCGCCAGTAATGGTTGGCAATCGGAGACTACCACGATCCTCCGCGTCACCGATAGCGATGGGAATATTTTGCTAGATAATACGCCCCAACCTAAGCTAGTACTCAACTCTTGGGCAACAGCACAAATCAATAGTGCGCTCCAATCAGTAGTCAGTGGCGGTACTGGTAAAGAAGCCGCGATCGGTCGTCCAGCCGCCGGAAAAACTGGAACCACCTCTTCCGAACGAGATGTCTGGTTTGTGGGCTACGTGCCCCAGCTAGCCGCCTCTGTGTGGATTGGTAAAGATGACTACACCCCCCTGGGTACAGGGGTAACGGGTGGTACCTATGCCGCACCAATTTGGCGGAGTTTCATGCAGGAAGCTCTCAAAAATGAACCCGTCGAATCTTTCGTCTCTCCCGCCAAGTTCAAACGCCCAGGGAATTAGGTTTTAGGCTTTAGGCTTGTAGGGTGTGTTAGCGACAGCGTAACGCACCGAGTCAAGTTCTACTTATCTATTTCTAACTTCATCCGATCGAGAGTGAGATTCATTTGCTCGAACATTTGCATCGGAGTCATGCCGAATTGGCTCATCTGAGTATTCATTTGCTCGACTGTCATCTTTGCCATGAAGTCATCGGAGAGTTCAAACCGCTTCATAAAAATCTTGTAGCGATCGAGCAATGTTTCCATCCGTTCGATGAATGCAATCTTGCCTTCGCGGTCGAATTTACCATATTTACCACCTAGTTGAGTCAGATGTTGATAATCTTCAAACAACTGTTTAGCTTCTTGTTGGATGACATCAGAATCAAAAAATCCCATGACAGATAATTATCGTAATAAGGTTAGACTGGAAAGTGAAGATACCCGCGATCGACACTAGTATACATATTTTAGATCGGTCTCCAAGCACTGAAAACTGCGGTTTCCCGTATGAGAGGATCGGTTAATGTTCGACTCCACTACACCCAAAAATCGACAAATCGCGATCGTCCTAGCATTTGCTAGTATGACGACTCCGATCGCTGGATTTCATAAATTTTATTTAGGACAACCTGTTTGGGGGATAGTTTATCTATTATTATCCTGGACACCGATTCCCCATATTGCTTCAGCGATCGAAGCTGTTTGGTATCTCACTCAAGATAATACCCACTTTGGCAGCAATTCCATCTCGGCTCTACAGTCCCCGATCGCACTCCCGCCGCATCCCATCAATACAGTCACCCAATCCATCCGCGAGTTGGACAAACTCCGCGCCGATGGTTTGATCTCAGAATACGAATTCGAGCAAAAACGCCGTCAGTGGCTCGATCGAGCTTAGTCGATCTCCGCAGGGAAGGTAGTGCCCAGCAGCTAGATTTCAAGCGGCGATCGCGTTATAAATATTAATATCGCCCTACACTTCCATTTTATGGTAAAAATTGTTGGCATTGCAGGTAGTTTAAGACCAGACTCTTATAGCCAAATCGCTTTACAAATAGCCGCCCAAAAAGTCCAAGCTCTGGGCGCAGAAGTAGAGATTTTGGACTTGAGACAGATGGATTTGCCATTTTGTGACGGCGGAAGTGACTATCCCAATCATCCTGATGTGAAACGGATGCAGGACGCTTTTAGTCGTGCTGATGGGCTAATTTTAGTCTCGCCAGAGTATCATGGTAGTATCAGTGGAGTGCTAAAAAATGCCTTAGATTTGATGAGTTTTGAACAGCTCTCCGGTAAAGTCTCTGGATTCATCAGTATTCTGGGTGGACAGAGCAATAGTAATGCCCTCAATGATTTGCGCCTAATTCTCCGCTGGGTTCATGCTTGGTCGATTCCCGAACAAGTAGCCATCGGACAAGCTTATCAAGCCTTTACACCTGAAGGTAAACTCGTAGATGAAAAACTTTCAAAACGCCTCGATGTATTCGCTCAAAGCTTGGTTGATAACACCCGTAAATTGAGAGGAATCGATCGAGCTTAGGTAAGATCTTCAGTCAAATTTATCTAGCTCCACATTCCCAGCACCCCACAATCCAAAATCCAAGTGACACATGATTCTTTTCGTACCGTACAGTTTCTGTTAAAAATGTCCTTGCGATCGCGTATTACTGAAGACCCTTATTATCGGTTCAAGTCAGCATTTGAGATTGCTCTCGCCGCCGATTTGGGGGTGAGAATTGATGTTAATCAAGCTAGTGTCGATGACTGGTTGCGCTTACCAGGGATTTCAATCCATCAAGCACGTCAATTAGTAGCTTTGAGCCAAGCTGGAGTTGCTTTTTATGCGATTTCCGATCTGGCGGCTGCGCTAAATATGCCCCTACCGAGACTTCAGTGGTTGGCTCCAGTCCTGAGTTTTCAGTATTACGATCGCTCGGCTGCGCTACCATCGATCGCGATCGATCGAGCAACAGCAGATGAATTAGCCCAGATCCCCCAAATTTCCCCAGAATTAGCAGCCGAAATTATCACCGAACGCGAACAGGGTGGCAAGTTTACAGACTTAGTTAATCTCCAACAACGGCTGAAATTATCTGGCGAATCGATCGGTCAATTGATGCACTATCTACAATTTTAATTGACTCAATTGTTGCGGAAATATTTACCCCACCCCAGCCCTCCCCTTATCAAGGGGAGGGAGCAAGAGGCTTCCCCTCTATAAAGGGGGGTTGGGGCAATACGGTAAGCGCAAAGCGCAGGCTACGTCAACGGATTGGCCCCCTGTCTTGTCGCGATTATATGTGCGGGGGAACCCCGCCCATATCGCGCCG
>ENA-OFDP01000556-OFDP01000556.1-metagenomes-genome-assembly--contig:-NODE-556-length-16465-cov-6.805363_pt1 | contig 16465 bp, 16 predicted proteins | sample MGYA00153389_OFDP01 | MGnify analysis MGYA00153389 | reverse complement strand
TCATCGCCTTGCCGGGCATCGGCCCCTACACCGCCGCCGCCATCGCCACCATTGCCTTCAACCGGCGGGCGGCGGCTGTCGATGGCAATGTCGAGCGCGTCATGTCCAGGCTGCTGCGCCTGGAGATGCCGCTGCCTGCGGCAAGGCCTGCCATCAGGGCCGCGACACTGGCGCTGGTGCCGGAGGCAAGGCCGGGCGATTTTGCACAAGCCCTGATGGATCTGGGCGCCACGCTCTGCACGCCCAGATCGCCTGCCTGCCCGCTCTGCCCCTTGAGCGCAGGTTGCCTTGCAAAAGCTGCCGGGGATGCCGCCGATTTCCCGCGCAGGGCCCCCAGGAAGAGCGGCGCAACCCGGCATGGCGCGGCCTTTGTCTTGCTGCGCGCCGATGGTGCCATTCTGCTGCGCACCCGCCCGCCCAGCGGATTGCTGGGGGGCATGGCCGAGGTGCCGACCGGTGAATGGATGGCTGCACCAGGCCGGGTGCTCCAGCCGGACACCCCGCCCTTGCCGGCGGATTGGCAGCGTTTGCCCGTGTCGGTGCGGCATGTGTTCAGTCATTTTCCGCTGGAGCTGACAGTGTATGTGGCGCGCGTCAAAACAGGCACACCCGCGCCGGACGGCATGCGTTTCACGAATCTGGCGGAGCTGGGCAGCGAGCCGCTTTCCGGCCTGATGCAGAAGGTGGTGGCCACCGGAATCGAGGCGCTTCAGGCCTGAGACTGGGTTTCTCAGGGCATTTGCGCGCGGATCTGGCCGCGCATCACATCGAGCAATACAGGTTTTTCCTCGCGCATGGCATGCCAGAAGGTCCAGCCATTGCAGCTCGGCAATCCTTGCGCCAATGCGCCGATCTTGTGGATTGACCCCACCGCTGGCCCTAGCGCCAGGGTGCCATCGGCGCGGACCAGGGCGCTGTGGCGCTTTTTGTCATCAATCAAGGTCTCGCCGGGCGCGACAAGTCCGCCCTCGATCAGGTGGATGAAAGGCACGCGAACATCCGTGCGCTTGGCCGGGGCCAGCGAAAAAGCCTCGGGCGGCAGCGGCGTCACTGCGGCGATGCGCCTGCGCGCCGCGTCCGCATAGACGCTCTCGCGCTCCAACCCGATGAAATGCCGCCCCAAGGCCTTGGCGACAGCGCCAGTGGTGCCGGTGCCGAAAAACGGATCGAGGATCACGTCGCCTGGTCTGGTGGTCCCCAGGATCACCCGCGCCAGCAGGGCTTCTGGCTTTTGCGTCGGGTGGACCTTGGCACCCGACGCATCCTTCAGTCGTTCGTCCCCGGTGCAGAGCGGGATGAACCAGTCGGAGCGCATCTGAAGGTCGTCATTGCCGCCCTTCAGCGCCTCATAATGGAAGGTGTATTTGGATGTTGCCGAGCGCGCAGCCCAGATCAGAGTCTCATGGGCGTTGGTGAAGCGCCGCCCGCGGAAATTCGGCATCGGGTTGGCCTTGCGCCACACCACATCATTCAGAATCCAGAAGCCGAGATCCTGCAAGGCTGAGCCGACGCGGAAAATATTGTGGTAGGAGCCGATCACCCAGAGCGCGCCATCCGGCTTCAGCACACGCCGCGCCGCCAGGAGCCAGGCGCGCGTGAAGGCATCATATTCGGCGAAGGACGAGAACTTGTCCCAGTCATCATCCACTGCATCGACAAGGCTGTCATCGGGGCGGCGCAGATCCCCGCCAAGCTGGAGATTGTAGGGCGGGTCAGCGAAGATCATGTCGACGCATTTGTCAGGCAACCGTGCCATCTCCGCGATGCAATCGCCAAGGATGATCTGGTCGAGCGGAAGCTCGCGGACGGGCCGCGGCTGGGTGCGCTGGCGCGGACGCCGTTCCATCTCCGTCGCCGGCAAGTTCATGATCACTGGTGCAGTCCCCCTCGTTCGCCTGGAGGGTGAGTCAGGCCGGACTCGCGGTCAAGCGATCAGAGGTTAACGAGGCTTAACAACGCAATGAGAACAAAAGGAATCCGGATGAGGATTACCACCATATCTTGAGTTCTGAAATGCGAGCAGACTCAATCCCTAGTGGTGTGACTCGAAGGACTCATGCCTGCAAAATCAGCTCGGGCGCGGGCTGGAGGCAATGTTCGCGCACCTTGGAAAAGGTTCGGCGGTGCAATGGCGTGATGCCCAGCGCAGCGATGCTGCGAATGTGTTCGGGGGTCGGATAGCCGCGATTGCGATCCCACCCGTAGCCCGGCCAGGTGATCGCATGGTCAGCCATGATCCGGTCGCGCGTGACCTTGGCGACGATCGAGGCGGCGGCGATCGAGCGGCACTTGGTGTCACCCTTGACGATCGCCTTCGACGGGCGCGCCCAGCGCGGGGTGGCATTGCCGTCGACCAGCACCCAGGCGGGATCGCAGCCGAGCGCCGCCACCAGCGCCTCGACCGCGCGGGTCATCGCCAGCATTCGCGCCCAGTAGATGTTGATCTCGTCGATTTCCTCGTTCGAGCACATGCCCACCCCGATCACGGCGACCTTGACCAGCCGCCCGTAAATCGCCTCGCGCGCCTCGATCGGAAGCTTTTTCGAATCGTCGATCCCGCGCGGAAATTGCGCGCGATTGAGGATCACCGCCGCAGCAACCACCGGCCCGGCAAGCGGCGCGCAACCGGCCTCATCGACTCCGGCAAGCGGAGTCGGGAACGGCAGTTCAAGCTTGAAGCAGGGGCGTTTCATGGTTTCCTTATCCGTCATTCCCGCGAAAGCGGGAACCCAGCTTCTGCGCTAATCGCGCGAAAATTGGATGGCGAGATGGGTCCCCGCGTTCGTGAGGATGACGATCGCTACCGGATCCGCCATGGCGGGAAGCGGCGGTTTTCGCCGGCTTTGTAGAGAAACACCGTATTCCCTGAAGGATCGCGCAGCCGCGCCTCGCGCCACATCCATGGCTGATTGCGCGGCCCATGTTCGAATGGCACCCCCAATCGCGCCAGCCGGTCGACCTCGCCGTCGATGTCGTCGCATTCGAGATAGATTGCGGTGGTCGGCGAGATGGTCTCGTCGGGATCGGCCTGGATCGACAAGGTCGCCCCGCCCCCGGTCTCGAACCGGGCATAGGCATTTTCCGGGCTGTCGACGATCTGGCGCAGGCCGAGCGTACGGTAAAACGCCACCGACTTGGCGTAATCCCTCACCGTCATCGTGACCTGGTTCATCCGCGGCATCGACCCCGGCCCGACATCGAGCCGCACCGCGCTATGGCCCATCGGCCCCGCCCCGCCGCCAAGCCCCGGCGCGGCGTGGAGCGCGACGCGGACAAATTCGCGCGCGCGGCCCACCGCCTGGGTCAGGCTGAGCCCTTCGGCGAGGAACATCGCGATCGCCGACGCCAGCGTGCAGCCGGTGCCGTGGGTGCTGGTAGTGGCGATGCGTTGGCCCTGCCAGCTGGTGATATTATCTTCCTCGATCAGCGCATCGGCGAGCGCGTCGCCTTCTTCATGCCCCCCCTTGATCAGCACCGCACAGCGATGCGCCGAGACCAGGGCAAGCGCGGCATTAACCTCATCCCCCTCGCTCGACAGCCGCTTCAGCTCGGGCAAATTCGGCGTGACGATCGTCGCGACGTCCATCAGCCGACCGAACGCAGCGATGGTCGCATCGTCGGCGAGCGGCGCGCCACTGGTCGCGACCATCACCGGGTCGAACACGATCGGAATGCCATCGAACCGCGCCAGCCGGTCGGCGATGACCTCGGCGGCGAACGCGCTGCCGATCATCCCGATCTTGATCGCGTCGACCCCGATGTCGTCGGCCACCGCGTCAATCTGCGCCAGGATCGTCTCCGCCGGGACCGGGTGAACGGCGGTCACGCCGAGCGTGTTTTGCGCGGTGATGGCGGTGATCGCGGTCATCGCGTGGCCGCCGAGCATGGTGACGGTCTTGATGTCGGCCTGGATCCCCGCCCCGCCGCCGCTGTCCGATCCGGCGATGATCAGGATTCGCGCGATGCTCACGCCTTGAACTTGCGGATCGTCGAGGCCGGATGCTGGGCGAGATTCTTGCCCGTGCGTGCCGGCCGGTCGAGCAATTCGCCGCCGCAATTGGGGCAACGCTCGTCCATTCCTTCAGCGCATTCGGCGCAGAAGGTGCATTCGAACGAGCAGATGAACGCGCCATGCTGGTTGGCCGGCAAGTCTGCGCCGCAGCGCTCGCAATCGGGGCGCATCTCGAGCATCAGGCGGCGGCTACCGCGGCGCAAATGTCGTCGACGATGCGCTCGACTTCGGTCATGTCGTCGCCCTCGGCCATGACACGGATCAGCGGCTCGGTGCCCGACTTGCGGATCACCAACCGACCGCGGCCATCGAGCGCCTTTTCCGCCGCGGCGATGCGCTTGATCACCGCTGCATCGTCGAGCGGTTCGCCCTTTTCGAAGCGGACGTTCTTGAGCAATTGCGGCACCGGATCGAACTGGCGGAGCAATTCGCTCGCCGATTTGCCGCTGTCGACCATCGACGCCAAAATCTGCAGCCCCGCGACCAGCCCGTCGCCGGTGGTCGAATGGTCGGTCAGGATGATGTGGCCCGATTGCTCGCCGCCGACATTGGCCCCGCGTTCGCGCATTTCGGCGAGCACGTAGCGGTCGCCGACCTGGGTCCGGACCAGTTCGATTTCGTGACGCTGGAGATGCCGCTCAAGCCCCAGATTGGACATCACCGTCGCGATCACCGCTTTGCCCTTCAAGTGCCCGCGCCGCTGATGCTCGATCGCGATTAGCGCCATCAACTGGTCGCCGTCGATCACCGTCCCGGTCTCGTCGACCACGATCAGCCGGTCAGCATCGCCATCGAGCGCGAGGCCGATATGCGCGTTGTTGGCGATCACCGCGTCGCGTAATTGCTGCGGGTGGGTCGATCCGCAATTGTCGTTGATGTTGGTACCGTTGGGCGAAACGCCGAGCGCGATCACATCCGCGCCAAGTTCCCACAACGCGTCGGGCGCGACGTGATAAGCGGCACCATTGGCGCAATCGAGGACGATCTTGAGGCCGTCGAGCCGCATATCGTCGGGCAAGGTCGACTTGGCGAAATGGACGTAGCGCCCGCGCGCATCGTCGATCCGTTTGGCACGGCCGACCATTTCGGGCTTGGCCAGCTTGGGGTCCTTGCCCAGCCGCCGCTCGATCGACCTTTCGTCCTCGTCGCTGAGCTTATACCCGTCGGGGCCGAACAATTTGATGCCATTGTCGACAAACGCATTGTGGCTGGCGCTGATCATCACGCCGAGGTCAGCCCGCATCGAGCGGGTCAGCATCGCCACCGCCGGGGTCGGCATCGGCCCGAGCAGGACGACGTCCATCCCGACCGAGGTGAACCCCGCGACCATCGCCGATTCCATCATGTAGCCCGACAGACGCGTGTCCTTGCCGATCACGACGCGGTGGCGATGATCGCCGCGAAGGAAGTGCGCGCCCGCCGCCTGGCCGACCCGCATCGCAATTTCGGCGGTCATCGGCGAATCATTGACGCGCCCGCGAATCCCGTCGGTACCGAAGAATTTCCTGCCCATCAGCAAGCTATTGCCCGAAAAGGGTTAAGCGAAAAAGGCCCAGATGCCGGCGGGTCGATAACCAAGCGCGCCATGGGCATAGGTTGCGGCCAGCCACAGCAGGGTGCCACCGACCAAGGCGAACCCGCCCGGCGATGCGCCGCCGCGTGCGAACGGCAAGAAACTGGTGCGCTGCTCCCAGTCGCGCCACGGCTCGCCGATCCATTTTTCCTTCTTCCGGTCCTGTCCCGCGGCACCGCCGAGCGCGAGGATTGCGATCGCCGCACTGACCACAAGCGCGGCAGGTGTCGGGTTGACGATGACGTGGACCAGCGCCCAGATCGCGAAGCCCCACATCATCGGATGGCGGGTGATCGCGAACACGCCCCTCGCCTCGCCGATCTCGGTCACCGGCTTGCCCCCGGTCGGGAACGCCGGGTTGCTCTTGAGCGAGCCAACGAACAGCACGGAGCCGACCCACATGAGGATCGTCCCGACGATCCAGCCGATCGAGCCGGCGTCCCACAAGACAGCGGGCGAATCGGCGAACGCGCCGTGATAGAAGTGGACCATGAGATAGAGCGTCGCGAACGACACAATGACATAGACCAGGCCAAAGACCTTTTCGCCCAATGCGCTGACCATCGGCGCACGTAGCGGATGCGACATCAGGAAATGCGTCCCGACGAACGCAATCGCGCCGACGATCAGCCCGGTCATTGCGGTCATTTGCGATACGCCTCGGGCAGCTCGCGGCGCGGCAGGAAGCGGTAACGCTCGAGCAGCCGCGTCTGGTGGGTCGCGAGCGGTTGGCGCACGCCGTCGATATAGACTTGCTCGGCGGCGCTCGATCCTTCGAGCGGGTCGCCCGACCAGATGACGACATCGGCGCGGCGGCCCGGCGTCAGGCTGCCGATCTCGCCGCCCATGCCAATGGCCTGCGCCGGACGTGAGGTGATCATCGCCAACGCTTCGCCCCAGCGCACCCCGGTCGCGCCGGGCACCTTGAGCAACGCGACCAGATTGCCGGCATATTGCCGTTCGAGGAACAGGTTGCGGGTGTCGCTGTCGTCGATCATCCCGATTGACACCGCGACCCCCGCGTTGCGCATCCGCCCGACGTTCGACTGCGTCGCAGCAAGCTGCTCGAACGAGGCCGGCAGGTCGTTGAGCGCCGACGCGATCACTGGCACGCCCGACGCGGCAATCTTGTCGGCGACCATCCAGCCCTCGCTCGCCCCGACCAGGACGATCTTCAGCCGTGGGAAGTCCCTGCGCAGCGCCAGCACCTGCAGAATGTCGCTCGCGCGCTCGACATGGACCAGCAGATATTGTCGCCCCTGCAGCACCGGTACCAGCGCCGCCGCGTCGAAGCGGGTGAGCATGACGTCGTCGCTGCGCCGCGCCGCCGATCCGTAGAGCCGCGATTCATTGGGGTTGCGCACCGTCGGCATGTCCCGGCCCTCGGCAGCGGCTTTCCCGCTCGATCCGATCGACTGGGTGTAGCGGCCCAGTTCGCCCGCTTCGCGAAGCGCGTTGCGAAACATGACGTGGCTTGCCGACCGAGACCCGCCGGCAGCATCGGCCCCAGCTTGGCCAAGCTCGACGAACTGGAATTTTCGCGCAGCGGTCACCGGGTCCATGTCGGCGCCGGTGTCGATCACCGCGCCCTGCCCGGCAAAAATGCTCTTGCCTGCGGATGGTGCGACGATTGCCCTGACAACCCCGTCGGCGCGGTTGACCGCGATCGTGGAGTTGAGCGGGTTGATCGCCGGGACGACGTCGATTGCGGCGTTGAACGGCCCGTTCTGGCCAGTGTCGTCGGCGCTCCCCGCAGTGTCCGACTTGCCGCCGGCATCGTCGTTGGACCAGGTCAAATCGACCTCGGCCAGGCCTAATCGCGAGAAGCCAGCGACAATCCCCGGAGTTACCCACTTGCCGCGCGCATCGATGATCTGGGCATCGCGCGGCACCGCGACGTTCGGCCCGGCAGCGACGATCCGGCCGTTGCGAAGCACCACCGTCGCGCCGCTTATCGGCTCGGACCCATCGCCAAGCGCGACTGTCCCGCCGGTAATCGCGATCGTCTGCGCGGCTAGGGGGGAGGCGAGTGTAAGACCCAAAGCTAATCCTAGCGCCGTTCGTGTAGAGCGTAGTCGAGACACGTCCCTCGACTTCGCTCTGGACGAACGGACATTCTGTCGGGTCACTTCACATCTCCTTCGCCCGGCTGGCCAAGTTCGAAGTCGCTCACCGGTCGCTTTTTCGGGTTGCCCGAATCATACATTTCGGCGCCGTCGATCCACACCCGTTCGGGGCGGGTGTAAACGCTGAACGGGTCGCCATTCCACAGCACCACATCGGCCATCTTGCCGACTTTCAGGCTGCCGGTCTTGTCGAGGATGCCGAGCGCCTTGGCGGGGTTGCGGCTGAGCCATTCCCACGCCACCGCCTCGCTCAAGCCGGGGATCCCAGCGCGGATTCCGTCGGCCAGCGCCTTGGCCGCCTCCTGGTTGAGGCGCTGGATGCCGTTGGCGTCGTCGCTGTGGACGATTGCGCACGCGCCGGCGTTGTGCACCAGCGGGATATTTTCCTTCACCGCGTCATAGGATTCCATCTTGAACCCGTACCAGTCGGCCCACATCGCCGCGCAGATGTTGTTGGCGGCGAGCAAATCAGCGATCTTGTAGGCCTCGACCGCGTGGTGGAACGCCGTGATCTTGTAGCCGAATTCCTTCGACATATCGATCATGATCGCCATTTCGTCGGCGCGATAACAATGGTTGTGGATCAATATCTTGCCGTCGAGCACGCCGCGCAGCGTATCCATCGCGAGGTCGCGGCCTGGCATGTCGCCGCCATTCTTGTCATATTTGTCCCACTTGCGCTTATATTCCTGCGCTTTCAGCCAGGTCGCGCGGGTGACCGCAATATTGCCCATCCGCGTGCTCGGCCCGCCCTTGTTGCCATAGACCCGCTTGGGGTTCTCGCCGCACGCCATTTTCAGGCCGTACGGAGCGCCGGGGAATTTCATTCCCTGTACTGTCCGCGCGGGGACGTTCTTGAGCACCACCGATCGCCCGCCAAACAAATTCGCTGAGCCCGGCAGCACTTGCAGCGTCGTAATTCCGCCATTGGCCAGCGCGCGGCTGAACCCAGGGTCCTGCGGCCAGACGCTATGTTCGGCCCACACCTCGGGGCGCACCGGGCCGGTCGCTTCATTGCCGTCGCTCAGCGAGGCGGTGCCGGGCGACGGATAATCGCCGAGGTGGCTGTGGACGTCGATGATGCCGGGCGTGACGAACTTGCCCTTGCCGTCGATCTCGATCGCGCCAGCGGGACTTGCCAGCGACGCATCGCCGACGGCCATGAGCACCCCATCGCCGAAGATCACCGTCCCGTTCTCGATCCGCCCGCCCTCGCCGTCGAACACGGTCGCGCCGCGGATCACCGTCACCGCGCCGGGATAGCGGGTGTAGGTCGAGGGGTAGGGATTCTCGTTGATGCGCAGCGGGGCCGCCTTGGCCGGCGGCGAAGTCGTCGCCGCGCAGCCGGTGAGCAACACGGCGGCAACCGCCGCCCCGACGATCGCCGACCCGCGCATCAGGCCTTGACCTCCCCGTCGAGGTTGGTGCCCGCCGCCTCTGGTTCGCCCAGTTCGCTGTTACCAGCCATCGGACGATCCTCGAGTGTGTCGAGGTGCATCCACTTCTTTACTATGGGCGACACCAACAGAACCGCGACACCGATGCCGATCGTGATCCAGCCGAACATCGAATAGATATCGAGCAGGCCTTGCTTGGTCATCTCGCCACCTTCGCCGCCAGTTGCCTCACCGATCTTGCCAGCGACGAAATTGCCGACCGCGGTCATGTAGAACCAGGCGCCCATGATCAGCGATGCCATGAAACTCGGCGCGAGCCGGTTCATTGCGCTGAGTCCGACTGGCGAAAGGCACAATTCGGCTGTTGTCGCGAACAAATAATATAGGAACACGAACAATACCGGGACCATCACGTCGATCCCCACCGCCATTGCACCCCACACGAGGACGAGGTTGGCAAAGCCCATCTGAAGCAATGCGATGCCGAACTTTGCCGGCGCTGAAGGCTCCCGGCCGCGCTTGCCGAGCGCCACCCACAGCATCGCGAAAAATGGTGCCAGCAGGATGATGTAGATCGGATTGATCGACTGGAAGAGCGAGGCCGGGACCCCGGCCCGATCGACGAACCGATCGGTGAACAGGTTCATCGATCCGCCCGCCTGCTCGAACAAGCCCCAGAAGATAGGGTTCAAGGCAATCAGGAACAGGATTGCGAAAATTCGCTCGCGTGGCTCCTTATCGAGCTTGAAAGCCTGGAACAGGACATAGCCCAGCAGTCCGACGCCGCTGATGATCAGCAGGGTCTGGATCACGTCCTGATACTGGACCAGCGCCCAGATCACCGCGACAGCAGCGATACCGACACCATAGATCGACATCTCCTTTGCCTTGGCGAGTGCGACCGGCGCCTCGCCCGCGCCATTGAGCGCCTTCTTGCCGAGCACGAACACGATCAGCCCGGCGATCATGCCAATTCCGGCCAGCCCGAAGCCGTAGCCCCAGCCGATCGTTTCGCCGAGATAGCCGACAAGGATCGTGCCGATCGCGGCGCCGACGTTAATCCCCATGTAGAAGATGGTGTAGGCACCATCGCGGCGAATGTCGGTCAGCTTGTACAGCTGGCCAACCATCACCGAAATGTTGGCCTTGAGGAAGCCCGAGCCGACAATGATGAACGCCAACGCAAGCCAGAATACGTTGATCGTTGAATCCGACTGACCGCCAACCCCCTCGACCGCCATCAGGCTGTGTCCGAAGGCGAGCAACAGGCCGCCGAACAGCACTGCCTTGCGCTGCCCGAGGTAGCGGTCGGCGAGATAGCCGCCGAGCACCGGGGTGATGTACACTAGGCTGGTGTAGGCGCCGTAGATCAGGTTCGCCTTGTCGTCGGCGAACAGCCAGTGCTTGGTCAGATAGAAAATCAGCAATGCGCGCATGCCGTAATAGGAAAAACGCTCCCACATTTCGGCGAAGAACAGCATGTATAGGCCCTTGGGGTGGCCTGCGAACTCGGGTTCTTTCTGAATGGCAACCTTGGCGCCGATCGCCAGAAACACGACAAGCAGAATTATCGCTATGGCGGCAATCCACTCGCCCTCCTGCCACATGGACATGTTCTTCATTCACTTCTCTCCACCCAGATCGGCACGCCTCGCTTGGGGGTGCCTGACAATTGCCGCGCACCCTAACGGCGAAAATCCGCTTGTGAAGCCGGTTGTTACGTCGCCCCGCCCTGCTAATGCGGGCGTCATGACGCTCAACGATCGCTCGACCCTGCTCTCGCTGCTCGAAACCCGCCGCTCGGGCAAACCGCGGGAGATGATCGCGCCGGGGCCGAGCGAGGCCGAGCTGGCACACATCCTGGCCATCGCCGCGCGCACCCCCGATCATGGCAAATTGTTCCCGTGGCGGTTTGTCACCATCGCCCCCGACCAGCGCGACGCGCTCGCCCATCTGCTGGTCGAGGCGCTCCCGGAATGCGATCGTGACTTTGGCCCCGCGCACATCGCGAAGGCACAGGAGTTCGCGCACCAGGCGCCGACGTTGGTAGTGCTCGTCGCCGCCCCAATCTCCAACCACAAGATCCCGCTGTGGGAGCAGCAATTGTCGGTCGGCGCGGCGGGGATGAACCTGCTGCTCGCCGCGCACGCATTGGGCTTTGTCGCCAGCTGGATCACCAGCTGGGCAGCCTATAGCGATCGCGTCACCGCCGCGTTGTGTGCGCCGGGCGAGCGTATCGCGGGGTTCATGTTCATCGGCTCGCCCGGCTTCCCGCTCAAGGAACGCGTGCGCCCCGCGCTGGATGATGTCGTCCGCGCCTGGGCCCCGTAACCCACTTGAAACAAAGCGCGACCTGCTGTATTACCACAGCATGACGCTCCGCAAATCGCACGAAAAGCCCGTTTACGTCCGCCTCCGTGAGGTGATCGCCGATGCGATCCTCGCTGGCCGGTTCAAGGATGGCGACCCCCTGCCCTCGGTCCGTGCGCTCGCGGTCGAGGAAGGCGCCAACCCGCTGACCGTCGCCAAAGCCTATCAGGGCTTCCAGGACGAAGGGCTGATCATCGTCAAACGCGGGGTGGGCATGTTCGTCGCCACCGGCGCCGCCGCGCGCCTGCGCACCAGCGAGCGGGACAGCTTCATCCAGTCCGAATGGCCCCAAATCCGCGACCGCATGGCGCGGCTCGGGATCGAACCCGCAGATTTGGTAGAACGCGCCTAGCCGAGCGCCGCCGCCTCGCACGCATATAACAACGCCGCCCCGCTCTCCGCGCCCGCGCCAAGCCCGAGCGCTTCAGGCACCACCACAGCGCAAAAATACTCCGCGGCCGCTCTGTCGCGTGGATTGGCCTCGGGCGCTTTCGCCAGCCGCTCGACCAACCACCCCGCGACCATCACCGAGCACATGGTCAGGAACGGATAACTCCCCGCCAGCCGATCGTCCGCCGATGCGCTGCGCAGGCTCGCCGCCGCAACCTCGACCGAATCGGTCAGCGCGATCAGCATCGGATGTTCGGCCTCGGCCTCAATCTCCGCGATCAGTCCGTCGAACGCCAACCCGCCGTCGAGCCCCAGCTTACGCCCGACCAGATCCGCCGCCTGTATCCCGTTAGTGCCCTCGTAGATTGGCGCGATCCGCGCATCGCGCAGATGCTGCGCCGCGCCAGTCTCCTCGATATAGCCCATTCCGCCGTGCACCTGCACGCCCAGGCTGGCGACTTCGCAGCCGACATCGGTGCCCCAGGCCTTGGCCAGCGGCGTGAGCACATCGCCGCGAAAACCCGCCTCAGCATCGCCCTTCGCCCCCCGGTCGATCTGACCGAAGGCGTAATAGACCAGCGCCCGCGACCCCATCGTCAGGCTGCGCATCCGCAGCAGCATCCGCCGCACGTCGGGATGCTCGGCGATCGCCTTACCGCCTTGTCGCCGGTCGAGCGCATAAGCGACTGCGCGTTGAGTCGCGCGCTCGGCGATCCCCACTCCTTGAAGCCCGACATTCAAGCGCGCATTGTTCATCATCGTGAACATCGATCGCATGCCCTGATTCTCGGGACCGATCAGCCAACCGGTCGCCCCGCCCTTATCGCCATAAGACATCACGCAGGTCGGCGAGGCGTGGATGCCGAGCTTATGCTCGATCGACACGCAACCAAGATCGTTGGCGCTTCCATCGGGCAACAGCTTCGGCACCAGGAACAATGAAATCCCGCGCGTCCCCTCGGGCGCATCAGGAGTCCGCGCCAGCACCAGGTGGACGATCTGGTCGGCCAAATCATGGTCGCCATACGTGATGTAGATCTTTGTCCCGGTCACCCGCCAGCTGCCATCGCCGTTCGGCTCGGCCTTGGTCTTGAGCGCGCCGACGTCGCTCCCCGCCTGCGGCTCGGTCAAGTTCATCGTCGCCGGCCACTCTCCCGACACGATCTTCGCCAGATACGCGTCCTTCAATTCGGCCGACCCGTGATGCTGGAGCGCCTCGATTGCCCCCATCGACAGCATCGGCAGCAAGGCAAAGCCGATGTTGGCCGCGTTGAGATCTTCCATCAGCGCCGCCGACAGCGCCAGCGGCAACCCCTGCCCGCCATAGGCTTCAGGCGCGGCGAGTGTCATCCACCCGCCATCGACAAACGCCTGGTAAGCCGCCTTGAACCCGGCGGGCATGACCACACCGTCGGGCGTCCATTTCGCGCCTACCGTATCGCCAATCCGGTCGAGCGGGGCGAACTCGCCCTCGGCCAGTTGCGCCGCGCCGTCGAGCACCGCCCCGACCATCTCCAGGTCGTTCGAAAGCTCGGCGATCCGCACCACATGGTCGAGCACCAGGCGCTGGTCGTGGACGGCGGAACGGAAGGTCATGTGCGGGCACCCTTGATGATCGATTGGCCATGCCATAGCGAGCGCGCCATGAGCCCGCCAGATACAGAAACGCTGCCATTCGACGATACGGGCATCGCGCGCGCCGCGGAACTGATCCTCGCCGGGCAGCCGGTCGCGATGCCGACCGAGACCGTCTATGGCCTCGCCGCCGACGCCACCGATGCCGAAGCGGTCGCACGGATATACGAGGCCAAGGGCCGCCCGCGCTTCAACCCGTTGATCGTCCACGTCGCCGATCTCGCGGCGGCCGAACGACTGGGCCTGTTCGACCACAATGCGCGCGCCTTGGCCGAGGCGCACTGGCCCGGCCCATTGACGATCGTCGTCCCCGCGCGGCCGGGTAATGGCATTGCCTCGCTGGTCACCGCCGGGCTCGACACCATCGCCATCCGAGTCCCCGCGCATCCGGCGATGCAGGCATTGCTCGCCGCGGCCAACCGCCCGATCGCCGCCCCGTCGGCCAACGCCAGCGGCCGCATCAGCCCGACCCGCGCCGCCCATGTCCTCGCCAGCCTCGACGGCCGGATCGCGTTAGTGATCGACGGCGGCCCTACCGCGCAGGGGATCGAATCGACCATCGTCGCCGCGACCGGCGGTCCGCTGCGCCTGCTCCGCCGGGGCCCGATCGAGATCGATGCCGCAATGTCGTCAGGCGGGATCGAGGCACCGGGCATGATGGCCAGCCATTACGCTCCGCAAAAACCTCTCCGCCTCGACGCGACCGAGGCTAGCAACGACGAATATCTGATCGGCTTCGGCGCAGTCGGCGGGATCGTCACCCTGAGCGAAACCGGCGACCTTGTCGAAGCCGCCGCCCGCCTGTTCAACCTGCTCCACCAAGCCGACGCCTCGATCAAGCCGCGCATCGCCGTTGCTCCGATCCCTGGCGAAGGGATCGGCGCCGCAATCCGCGACCGGCTTAGCCGGGCAGCTGCTCCGCGGTCTTGAGCCGCGCCTGAAAGCTCTTGCGCAGCTTCGCTAACTTGGGCGGGATGATCGCCACGCAATACGGATTGCGCTGGCCCTCGGTCGCCCAATAATCCTGGTGATTGGCTTCGGCCAGATACCACGTCGCCTTGGGCTCGATGGTGGTCACGATCGGCGCCGACTGGTCGGCCTGCGCGCGGTCGATCCCGGCGCGCGCGTCGGCCGCGGCGTGCAGACAGCAGACGATTGCGTTCGTCACAGTGAGTGAAACGACCCACACGTCACCGATGCGGGTGCCGCCATCGCGGCGTGCGAGAAGTGCGATGCACGCCATCAGTGATGCGCCGACGGCAAGCGCCGCGAGCCAGCGGGTCCACGGCGGCCAGCCGGCGCCGTACAGTGACCAGCGAGGCACCGATTCAAGAGGTCGTTCCATGTGCCCTAGGGTCGGCGCGTACGCGCCATGCCTGTAGCCGCCGCGCCCATCCTGATGGCATCGGAAACGCGACAGCTGCAATTTTAGTACTATCAGGAGGGCCGCCCGTCGGTCCGGACCTTTGCGCCTGGTCTCCATGTGCCGGCACAGGTTCCCAGCCTCCTCCCGCCCTGCAATGAAGAAGTCCACCAACATCAAGCTGCTGTTCGTGAATTCCATCGTGCTCGGTGTCTCGGGTTGCGACTCCGAGCCGCCGCCGGTGGACCCGTGCAACACCACCACCTTCAACGCGCAGGCCTGCGAAGTGGCGGTGCAGAACAAGGGCTACAACTACCACGGCGCCTGGGTGCCCATGGTATATCCCAGCCCATACCTGTTCTACTACGCCGGCTTCACACGAGCCCTCGGCGCCGGTCGGCCGGTGTATGCGGCACCGGCCTCGGTGTACGCGGGCAATTACCGGTCGCTCGACGCGCGCGCCTCGACCTACGCCGCGCGTGTCGCGCCAGCCGGTACGGCTCTCTCGCCGCGTCGCATGTCGTCCATCCTCCGCCGGCCGGCGTCCATCGCACGCGGTCGATCGGGCTCCACGGTGCGTCGCGGCGGCTTCGGCTCCATCGGCCGCGGACGCTCGTCGTTCGGTGGCTGAGCGCATGCGACGACTGATCTGGCTGGCGCTTGCGCTGGCCGCGTGCACCAGCGACGCAGACAAGGCGCGCGAGCGCGAGGCGGCCATGATCGAGCAGGCGACGGCCGATGCGGCGGCTGAACTGGTGTTCATGGAGGACTCGCTGAAGCTCGCCGCCTCCATCACCATCGACACGGTCCGCAAGGTGGAACGGCGCGACCGCTACAGCACGAGCGACGACGACGACGACACCAGCGGTCCGCGCTTCGAGGCCGTCGCAGCCAACGGACAGGTGTGCCTCGTCACGCCGGCGCGCTTCACGACGCTCGTCGTGGGCGACACGCTGTCGTGCCAGTGGGGCCCACGCGAGTGAAGCGTGTCACGCACCCGGTTCGCGCTGACTGGCAGCAGAAGGTGGAAGCGCTGGGACTGGCCTGGCACTCGGCCAAGGGCGCGTACTGGAACGAGTCGGCGTACTACTCGTTCACGATGGACGAAGTGCTGAAGCTGGAGCACGCGACCAACACAGTGCATGCCATGTGTCTCGAGGCCGCGCAGCACATCATTGATCAGCGGCTGTTCCTGAAGCTTGGCATTCCGGCGCACGTCATCCCGCTCATCGAGGCGGCCTGGGAACAGGAGCCGCCCTCCATCTACGGTCGCTTCGATTTCGCATACGACGGACTCGGGCCGCCGAAGCTGCTGGAGTACAACGCCGACACGCCCACGCTGGCCATCGAGACTGCCGTCGCCCAATGGTTCTGGCTGCAGGATGTCGAGCCGGAGGCCGACCAGTTCAACTCGCTGCACGAAAAGCTGCTCGCCCGCTTCGGCTGGATGAAGCCCCTGATGGACGGCGCGGGCATGCACTTCGCCGCCTATGAGAATGCGGCCGAGGAATGGCTGCACAGCACCTATTTCCGTGACCTGGCCGAGCAGGCCGGGATTTCGACGCGGCAGTTGGACCTCGGCGCCGTGGGCTGGGACGG
>ENA-OFDP01000555-OFDP01000555.1-metagenomes-genome-assembly--contig:-NODE-555-length-16476-cov-9.905487_pt1 | contig 16476 bp, 12 predicted proteins | sample MGYA00153389_OFDP01 | MGnify analysis MGYA00153389 | reverse complement strand
GAGACGATCTTGGTCGGTGGTGTGATGGTTTTAATATCAGCATCGATTGGATTGTGTATTTCTAAGCCGATTCATGCGTTAACGCTCGCCGTCCAATCGTTAGAACAGCACGAAGGTGATGAGTTGTTCGAGCAGATCGATCGAGATTTGGCAGAGTATGCCAAATCCCCTGATGATGTGGGACAACTAGTGCGGGCTTTCTTGCGAATGACTGACGAATTGCACCGACGCGACTGTCAGCTTAAAACCCAGGTGCAGTCTTTACGGATCGAAGTCGATCGTACTGGGCGAGATCGGGATGTAGCCGAAATTACCGATAGCGAGCAATTTCAGTTACTTCAACAAAAAATTCAACAAATGCGATCGCAAGAGCGGCAGGTAGCTGTGACGGAGACAGATTACTTCCAGCAGTTGCAACAGCAGGTGCAGTCCTTGAAAAAAATAGGTAAATCTGATGACTTGAGCACAAACTGAACATCAACCTCACTCCAGCCTTCTGTCCCACTTGCAAGTGGGAGCAAAACTAAAATCACGAACTTTATTTTAGGAACAACAAATGACACAGATTATTGCAGTACATTCATTTCGTGGTGGCACAGGCAAATCTAACTCTCTGGCTAACATAGCAGCATCGCTTGCATTAGAGGGAAGAAGAGTAGGGATTATCGATACCGATATTCAGTCCCCAGGAATTCACGTTATTTTTGGTTTGCAACCAGCAGAAATAAAATTTACCTTGAATGATTATTTATGGGGGCGTTGCGGGATGAAAGATGCTGCTTATGACCTCACGGCATCTTTACAGCGGGAAGCTGGGGGAACAAAAATCAAAGGAAGCTTATTTTTAGTTCCAGCTAGTATTAAGGCTAATGAAATTTCCCGAATTCTACGCGAAGGCTATGACGTGATGCATCTCAATCATGGCTTGCAAGAGATGATTCGGAGTTTGAAGTTAGATTATTTATTAATCGATACTCACCCTGGATTAAATGAGGAAACTTTGTTGTCGATCGGGATTGCCGATTTGCTGTTGATCGTGTTGCGTCCTGACAATCAAGATTTTCAGGGGACAGCAGTAACAATAGATGTGGCACGCAAGTTACAGGTAACTAAAATGGCATTGTTAATTAATAAAGCATTGCCAGAAATGGTGACTGCGGATTTACAGCATCAGGTGGAAGAACTATATCAAGTGCCAGTGGTGGGAGTATTGCCACTGGCGATCGAGGTAGCACAACTAGCTAGTCAGGGGATCTTTTGTCTGCGGTATCCCAGACATCCAATTGCAATTACCTTCCGAGGGATAGCCGAGCGATTACTAGGAGTAACAGTGTAATGACAACAAGGTTGATGTCCGTCTCCCTAGATCGAGATCGGATCGCACATCGTCGTCAGGTATCGATCGATTACGGGGCAACTGCCACCGAGGTGGAAGAGTTACTAGCTTACAACTGCAATATATTCGAGCATGAGCTGGAGTGGGATAACACTCCCGAACTTCATGTAGCTGTGTGGCAGGAATACTTAGCTGAGTCGTCAACTATCGGGGTGTGGGAAAGTTTGTGCAACCGATTAGTACAGTTACAGTTTCCGATTCAACAGGGGATATCGGAAACAGAAGAGTATCGAGCCACCACACGGCGAGGTTGGCCGATTCCCGCCGGAACCGTGGGTTTAGAGTTGCGATCGCCTCAGCTCCTAGAATTATCTATTCATCAGAGTTGGGCTGGGCCGATTCCGGTAATTTTTACAGGCGATCGGGCTGATTTTGAACAGTTGGTACGGGCATTACTCCGTCGAAATGAGCCAGTAGCAATTCCGGCGGCGATGGGGGCTTGTATGGTGGCGGGTTTTAATAATTGGGATCGGATTCGGAGATATCGCGATCGGTGGGAGTTAGAACATGGTGCTGAAAGCTGGGACGAAGAGTGGCGGCGATTAATGCCGCAGAAAACTTTGTATCAAGATCGGTTCATCCTATTGAGCGATAGTCCCTATAGTAATGTGGCAGCATCCGATCTAGGTTTGACTGAGAATGTCTGGCGGCGGCAGTCACGGCAGATTCGGTTAGAACACGAATCCATCCACTATTGGACGAAGCGACGATTGGGGGCGATGCAAAATAATGTGCTTGATGAGTTGATGGCAGATTATTGGGGCTTTGTCGCAGCTACTGGGGATTATCAGGCAGATTGGTTTTTGTGCTGCTTGGGCTTAGAGGCTTGGCCGTTGTATCGAGCTAGTGGTCGGTTGAGCAATTACCGAGGAAATCCGCAGCTTTCGGCGGGGGCTTTTGAGGTATTGCAGTCGCTAGTTGTAGCGGCAGCACGGAATCTGGAGCGGGTACATTTTCTCATCTCTGAGCAGTCAACGGGATTAGAGAGTGCCCGTTGGGTGGTGGAAGCTTTGAGCTATTTGACACTAGAAGAAATCGCCCTTCCTGGCGCGATCGACTTGTTGACAAACTTGGTACTAGATTTAAAACATAAGCAATTGATGAGGATTTAGATCGTGTCAGAATTATTGTTGCGGGAATTAACAAGTGCCGATCTAGCTTGGCTGAAGCAAACTGGCTTACGGACAACGTTACCAGCAGGGACGGTATTAAATGCGGCTGATGCTGGGGATAGTTTTTACTTGTTGCTAGATGGGCAAGTATCGATTTCTCTACCTCAATCGACTAACGATCTGGTACAGCGAGCTTTTGCGGTAATTGAAGGAGAAACAGCAGATCGAGAAATTATCGCGCTGGAAAATGGTGATATTTTTGGTAATCTACCAGGTTTGGTTGCGCCACTGCCGACTGCAAATGTAGTAGCAAAGATAGATTCTACAGTGCTGGTATTGCCAGCAGCCGATTTACAGGCACATTTAAGCATGGATATTGGGTTTGCGGGCAGATTTTATAAATGGGTGGCAATTTTGTTGGCGGGGCGGTTACAACGGATGTTGCAACGGCTCGGACGCAGAAATTTGGCACAAGGCAAGTTGCTCAGAGATGTGTGGCTGGTATTTGGAGAATTCCACGATAGTGATGTGGAATGGCTGATGGCTATTGGGGATGTTCGACAGGTAAAGGCAGGTGAGGTATTAATCCAGGCTGGTTCAGCGATCGAGTACTTATATTTGGTACTAGATGGCAGTCTGGTCATGCTATGGGAAGATGCAGCAGTAAATCCATTGTTACAGGCTTTTGCTGTGTTAGAGGGACAAGAGGCGATCGGTAAAGAGGTTGCAGAGCTAAGTCAAGGGGCGTTACTGGGTGTATCACCATTTTTAGATAGTCAATTAGAACGGGTTTCAATACGATCGAGCGATGGGGCGATAGTACTGGCAGTGCCGAGGCGGTTGGTGTTAGCAAAATTACAACAGGATTTAGGTTTTGCAGGTCGGTTTTATCGGGTGATGGGCGTGGTGATGAGTTATCGGTTGCAGGGGGTATGCGGTCGGTTGGGTTATGGACGGCGGGTATATGCGGGCGGTGATGAAGATGAATTGGATATGGGGGCGATCGATCGGATGGGATTAGCAGGACGACGGTTTGAGTTGATGTTAGATAAATTGAGAATCAGGGCTTGATTTTGTACTGACGCGGTTAGTTGTTCGATCGTATTAAATACTTATATACAGAAGATTAATAGCATAATAAAAGGAGAGTTTACATCAAAACAAAAGGTATTAAGTCTCAAGACGAATGAGATATCATTTAACTATTAAAATTAATTTTATCCATCCTGATAAGCCAGGTGAACCTAAATATGACTAGCGAAAACGAAAAGAACAAACAGGAAGCAGATCGAAAAATCGATGAGGCGATCGAGAAGGCAGTTGAAAATGCAGAAGCACGTAAAGAGCTATCTGATGAAGAGTTAGATGGAATTGCTGGAGGAACGATTGCCGGAGGAATACGGACAATCGGTTTGATTGCACAAGAATAAAAATTGAGCTTTATTTTGGCATAGTCGATCGCACAATAAGTGCAAAGATCGACTATGCCACTTCGTAACATGCAATATTTATACTGAAATTTATTTAGGAAATACACAAAAATTAACTAGTTCTATAGAGCATCAAGTATTATTCTATACCAAAAATAAGTGAGATTAAAATTGTGACAGATTCAACTGAAATCAATGATAGTTCTCTTTGTCCGAGTGCTAGGTCAGATTGGGAAGGGAGCAAGATATTTGGAGTAGTTGGTGGAGAGGTAGAAGCACCAAAAGTTAGCTATTTCAAGCAGACTCAATTACCCATTGAAAGCATTGCAAAATTGAACGACAGAGTGACACCGGAAGAGGTTTTTCGGATTGCTGCTCCTTGTGCAGAAAAAGGTTGTCAACACTTTGATGGTGAGGATTGTCGATTGGTAACGCGGGTAGTTGAGAAATTACCAACTGTGGCAGAAAATTTACCGCCTTGTGCGATTCGTCGCGAGTGTCGATGGTGGCAGCAGGAGGGGCGGGATGCTTGTATGCGCTGTCCGCAGGTAATCACAGATAATTATCATCCATCAGAATTGATGATTAACGTATCGACACCACACTAGGGGGAATTTTTAGTCTCGATCGATTGCAAGGCTCGTATCGCAAACTCAAATTGGGGCATTGTTCACTTAATAGGTGATATGGTCGTCCAACCCTGTTGTGTAGAGCTTTTGGAGATTTTTTACAAATCAAATAGGATTGCTGTATCGAAAAGGTTAAATCTAAATAAAAGAGAGTTTTACAAATAAAAAATGCATTGATTATTCAAGTTGATAAATGAGATAATTATTGGGTTGAGAAGAGAACAGTTCATTCTCAAAAAAATTAAAGTTCATCAGTAAAAATTAACGATTATGCCTCAAGAAATAGTAAAAAAATTCTTTGATTTTGCAAGAACTTCAGAAGATATTCAACGTCAGTTTAAAAACGGAATCAGTTACGAGGGCATTATAGATATTGCATCCAAGAAAGGTTATGTTTTTGATGAACAAGCTCTTCAAAAACACTTGAAAGAAGATGAAGCTGTCAAAATATTTAGCAAACAAGAGTTGACAGGACAAGAGTTAACAGAAGAAGAGTTAGAGTCAGTTGCAGGAGGCAGAATTATTATAATTATAATATTCTAATTTATCTTGCTATAGACTAGAAAATTATTTGTCAACGAAAATGACTGACAAATTTGCGATCTTTATGAGAATCTCTAAGAAACTCATGAAGATCGTGCTTGTTTTCCAGACTTCTACATCTGTCGGTCGTATTTCTGTCACCGTCGAAGGTCAAGACATTCCGATCTATGTGCTACAAACTATTATAAATAAGCTGATAGATTCATTATATTTTTTATGTAAAACCCCTTTGATTATCGATCGTTTTCGTTATACATTATGATTAAGCTTAAACGCCAAATTTTCCGCGATGAATCACTAGAAAGGCTTTCCTCTCCTGAAGCCCTCGATCGGCTCATGCAGGTAATTAGCCCTAAAAGCTTATTACCTCTAACTGCCTTAAGTCTCATCGCTATTACTGGCATCGCTTGGAGCTTTCTCGGTCGCATTCCTGTCACCGTCGAGGGTCAAGGCATCCTGATCTATCCCAGCAACATCACACCCCTCCAACTCGCCAGTGCCGGACAGATCGGCACCCTGACGATCAAAGCCAACGACATCGTTAAAAAAGGTCAAATTATTGGCACGATCGATCGCACCGAACTGCTCAAACAACTGCAACAACAACAGAGCAAACTGAAAGAACTCACTAGCCAAAATAAAGCCAGTAGTACCCTCCAACGCCAAGGGATCGAGCGAGACAAACAAACGATCGAGAAACAACGTCAAGTCACTACCAATCGGATCGCCGAACTCCAAAAAAGCTCACCAATTCTGAAAACCAAAACTCAACAATCGATTCAACAACAGCGTCAACAAATCCAACAAAAAATCGCCGCACTCCAAAATCTCGCTCCCATTCTCAAGGCCAAAAGTCGGGCAGCGTTGGCGCAACAGCGGTTGAGCATTCAGCACCAAATTCGCACAGCTACCAGTCAACTCCCGATGTTGGAGAAGCGCGCTGGCAAACTGCGGGATCTCTATGCCCAAGGCGTAATTACTCAAGCAGTATCATTAGCTGCCGACCAAGATTTCCAGAAAAAACAAGAAGAAATCGCTCAATTTAATACGCAGCTCAAAGAAATAGAAGTCAAAGAAAATGACAATGAAGAGCGGTATGTCAATAACCAAAATGAAATTACTAAAAACCAAGCCGAACTTCAGAAACTAGCACTTGAAGATATCAATACCCAAGAAGCATATCTAAAAAATCAGAGTGAAATCGCCAAACTGCAAACCGACCTCAAAGACATCAACAGTCGCGAAGCTACCCAGTCCAAGCAAAATTTTCAAGACTCCACCCTGCGTAATAACCAAGTCGCCGAACTCCAGCGCGAAATTGCCAAGCTAGAAACTCAAATCGGGAATACCAGCCAAATTATCAGCCAGCAAAACGGTAGAATCCTCGAAGTTACCCAATCACCAGGTCAAGTAGTTGCTGCTGGCAGTCGTTTAGCGACGATCGAAGTCGAAAAACCGCAGCAAGAGCTAGTCGGCATTACCTATTTCTCCGTTGCTGAAGGCAAAAAAGTCCAACCTGGGATGTCGATTCAAATTACCCCCCAAACCGTCAAACGCGAACGTTTCGGCGGCATTGTTGGCAAAGTCACCAAGGTATCGCGCTTTCCGATTACCAGCGAAACCGTCGCTCACGAAATCGGCAACACCGAACTCGCCGACACCCTGGCTAAAAAACGGGAAGGCTTAATTCAAGTCTCCGCCAAACTCGTGCGCGACCCCCATACTCCCAGCGGCTACCAGTGGTCGTCCTCCACTGGACCGACTAGCAAAATTACTCCTGGCACCACCACCATCGTCCGAGTGAAAGTCGAAGAACGCGCTCCGATTACTTTTGTATTACCAATCTTGAGGTCTACCAGTGGTTTGGACTAGTGCTGTCAATGTCGCGATCGCTTCTGGTACCAAAGATCCGATCGCTACCAAAAAACTGCTGCCCAAAACCAAGCGGGTCAAAACGCCCACCGTCTTGCAAATGGAAGCCGTCGAATGTGGTGCGGCTGCTTTGGGGATCGTTTTGGCATACTACGGACGGATCGTTCCCCTCCCCGATCTGCGCCGAGACTGTGGTGTATCGCGAGATGGTAGCAAAGCCTCGAACATGATTAAAGCCGCCAGAATGTATGGTATGGAATCTAAAGGCTTAAAAAAAGAACTCTCCCAACTAGCCGAACTCAAACCACCTTACATCGTGTTTTGGCATTTCAACCACTTTATTGTCGTGGATGGATTGAGTCGCGATCGAGCATATATCAACGATCCGGGTAGTGGTCCCCGCCACATTACTGCTGAAGAATTCGATGAAGGCTACACTGGCGTAGTGCTGACCTTTGTACCGAGTGCAGAATTCCAAAAAAAAGGTCGCAAACCCAGCATGACTGCTGCCCTGTGGAAACGACTAAAAGGTTCTTCGGGGGCATTGCTCTACTGTATCGTTACAGGTTTTTTCCTGACGCTAATTGGTTTAGTCATTCCGGTCTTCAGCCAAGTTTTTGTAGATGAGATCTTGATCCAGGGTCGCCGCGCTTGGCTCATTCCTCTATTGTGGTCGATGGGATTAGCCGCACTCTTGCAAGCTGCGATTACCCTCCTACGCCTCCGCTACCTGCGTAAACTTAAAGTCAAACTCAGCGTGGGGCTGTCCAGTAGCTTTCTATGGCACACCCTGCGCTTGCCCATGAGCTTTTACGCCCAACGCTTTGCGGGGGAAATCAGCAATCGCGCCCACCTCAATGATTTTGTCGCTGACATTCTCTCAGGAAAACTAGCGACTACGGCGATCGATTCGCTCATGGTGGTCTTCTACGCCGCGATTATGATCCAGTACGACTGGGTGCTGACCCTAACAATCGTTAGCTTTGCCATAATTAATGTGATCGTCTTACGCAAAATTTCCCGCCAGCGGATTGATGCCAACCAAAGATTGATGCTCGAACAAGGTAAAGCTGTCGGCGTAGCGATTGCCGCGCTCCAAAGTATTGAGACGCTCAAAGCCTCCGCTCTCGAATCAGACTTTTTCTCCCGTTGGTCGGGCTATTACACCAAAGCCCTCAACTCCCAGCAAGATCTCGAATCTACCAACCAAACCGTTGCCGTCTTACCAGTACTGCTCTCCGCACTCTCATCTGCTAGTTTGCTCATAGTAGGTGGACTGCGGGTAATGGATGGACACCTGAGTATTGGAATGCTGATTGCCTTCCAGGGTTTAATGCTGGGTTTCCAGCAACCAGTAAATAATTTAGTCAGCTTTAGTACCACCCTCCAAGAACTAGAGGGCGATCTGAATCGACTAGATGATGTGTTGGATCATCCGATCGATTCCCTCAACGCTACCAAAGATCGAGTCCTCAGCTACCCAAACGCCAAGCTTCAAGGTCAAGTAGAAATTAGTCAACTGACCTTTGGCTATAGCCGTCTCGCACCACCTTTAATTACTGACTTCAATCTCTCGATTCAACCCGGTCAGCGAGTCGCCTTCGTCGGCGGTAGCGGCTCCGGTAAGTCTACCGTAGCTAGACTGATTGGCGGTCTCTACCAACCGTGGTCTGGCGAAATATTGTTTGACGGACAGGCTCGATCGACTATTCCCCACAATGTTTTGACTAACTCGATCTCAATGGTAGAACAAGAAATTGCGCTGTTTGGTGGGACTATCCGCGATAACTTGACACTTTGGGATACCACGATTCCACAACGCCAACTCAAAGCCGCATGTAGTGATGCGGCGATCGAAGACACTATCCTTGCCCTAGCTGGTGGCTATGACAGCCAACTGCGTGAAGGCGGCACAAACCTCAGCGGCGGTCAGAGACAACGCCTAGAAATCGCACGTGCCCTAGTAAATAATCCAGCGATCTTGGTGATGGATGAAGCCACCAGTGCCCTGGATGCCGAAACCGAACAGGCGATCGACGGTCATCTGCGGCGACGGGGCTGTACCTGCATTATCGTCGCCCACCGCCTGAGCACCATTCGCGACTGTGACGAAATAGTTGTATTCGATCGAGGTAAGGTCGTCCAGCGTGGTACTCACCAAGAGCTATGGTCGGTTCCTGGGGTTTACGAAAAACTCATTCGCACCGAAGGTGAGGCAATATCATGAACGAACTTCAAGGAGAAATCTATCAGCGTAACGGTCATCAACCGATCGAACTCATCGATCCACAACAGGTGTGGGTGGTAGAGTCTGGCTCGGTTGCTATTTTTGCGATCGCTACCGATGGAACAGTCAGTCAACGCCAATATCTTTGTACGATCGATGCTGGTGAAGCAATCTTTGGAGCCGCAGATAATGCCTATAAACTTTTGGGCGTACCGCTGGGTACAGCAAGTTTATTAAACCTCGATCTCAATTGTTGGCACGAGCTGTGCGATCGGCAAGATGCCCGCGTCCAAACTTGGTTAGCTAATTGGCTCGGACATCTCGCCCCAATTTTCCCGACCCAAACACCTCCACCCAGTACTCTGCTAGCTGCTGCCGATGCTCACTATTCATTAGTCGATCGACAGACCTTGCAAATGACTGAAATCTGCTGGGTGGAAATCCAGGCTGGCACCGCCTGTTTGCAGGACAAGAGCGATATATCATTGACTGCCGAGGCGTTACTTTTACCCGCCAACATGTGGCTATCAGCGATCGGCGATGTCCAAATTGTCACCCGCCCCTCGATCCAGATTTCACCTACCACATTGCTTGCTGGACTGGCTCAATTTCATACTTGTCTATTTCAAGGTATCCAAATCGATCGCGATCGTCAACAACAAGCCGAATTATTGCGACTAAACGACCGCGATCGTCTCAACCAACAACTTACCCTGACTACCCTAGAAACCTTAGCTGGTACTTTACCCGCAGCCCAGCAACGCTATAGTATTGCTGGCGATCCGCTGTTAGCGGTAGTCGGCGCAGTGGGTCGATCTTTGGGGATGGAAATTCGTCCGGCGGCAATCTCCGATCGAGCGGTACCCGGTGGAGATCCTCTAGATGCAATTGCTAGGGCTTCACGTCTACGCAAACGACGGGTGTTATTGCGCGATCGGTGGTGGGAACAAGATAATGGTGCGTTGGTGGCATATACCAAGGAAGATCGACAACCGATCGCTCTGCTGCCAACCAAGAACCGCCGTTATGAAGTTTTCGATCCGGCACAGTCACAACTCCAGATTGTCAACGAGCATTTAGCCGCAACGATCTCGCCAGCCGCATATATGTTTTACCGCTCCCTGCCAGATCGAGCGATGCAGGCGATTGATGTCCTCAAATTTGCTTTGCAGGGACGACAGCCAGATATCTTAGCAATTATTTTCACGGCTGTAATGGTAGCATTACTGGGGCTTGTGACTCCCCACGCCACGTTGATTATCATGGATAGTGCTATTCCCGATAGCGATCGAGGATTGCTATTACAAATTGGCTTGGGATTATTGGTAACTGCGGTGGGTACTGCGCTGTTCCAACTCGCGCAGGGCTTTTCGCTCCTGCGGCTGGAAACTACTACCGATCATGCTACTCAATCGGGTGTTTGGGATCGGTTGCTCAACCTCCCCGTCTCTTTCTTTCGCGAATATACCACTGGAGACTTACAATCGCGAGTTTCTACGGTTAGTGCAATTCGGCGGCAACTGAGCGGTCGAAATCTACTCAATTTAGTCAGTAGTCTGTTTACGTTATTTTACCTGGCACAGTTATTTTATTACAGCAGTGAATTAGCGTGGCTGGCAGTGTGGTCAGCGGTTGTGACGATCGTTGTTACTACAGGTGCTGGTGTTTTATTATTATCCAAAGTTCGCCCTTTGCTGGAAATTCGCGGGGACATCTTTGGTCAGACGGTACAACTGATGAATGGCATTGCCAAGCTGCATATTGCTGGAGCGGAGGAGCGAGCTTTTGCGGCTTGGAGTAAAAATTTTGCGCGGCAGGTTAAATTAGAACTAAGTACTCAGGCGATCGAAGATTTCATCATCTTGTTCAATACATTAATCCCGATCGCCACATCTGGACTGCTATTTTGGTTTGCGATCCGGATGTTAGATCGACCTCAAGCACCTGGAGCGGAAGCCATTACTTTCTCGCTTGGTACTTTTTTGGCTTTTAATACTGCTTTTGGTAGCTTTACTCAAGGTACTACCCTGCTGAGTAATACAGTGACTGAAGTGTTGCAAGTGATCCCTCAATGGCAACGTACCCAGCCAATTTTGCAGTCCGTGCCAGAAATCGATCTGACCAAAGCCGATCCCGGAAAGTTAACTGGGCGGATTTCAATCGATCGGGTGACATTTCGTTATCAGCTAGATGCCCCACTAATTCTAGATAATATTAGTATCCAAGCCGCACCTGGAGAATTCATTGCTTTGGTAGGGGCTTCAGGCAGCGGTAAATCCACAATTCTGCGATTATTACTGGGTTTCGAGACTCCTCAAACTGGATCTGTTTTTTATGATGGTCAAGACTTGGCTGGTTTGGATGTAAGTGCAGTGCGACGACAGTTTGGAGTAGTATTACAACACGGACAACTGACAGCAGCTTCGATTTTTGAGAATATTGCGGGCAGCGGATTAGTAACTCTAGATGAAGCCTGGGCGGCGGCACGGATGGCTGGTTTGGCTGAGGATATCGAGCAGATGCCAATGCAAATGCACACGATGGTCAGTGAAGGGGGTGGCAATATTTCTGGCGGTCAACGTCAGCGGTTACTAATTGCCCGTGCGTTGGTGTACAAGCCACGTATTTTGTTGTTCGATGAAGCTACGAGTGCGCTGGATAACACCACTCAAGCGATTGTCAGTCAGAGTTTAGAACAACTGCAAGTCACACGGGTGGTAGTTGCCCATCGGCTGAGTACGATTCAAAATGCCGATCGAATTTACGTACTTCAGAATGGTCGGTTAATTCAACAGGGTAAATTTGCCGAGTTAGCTGCTAATACCACTGGTCTATTTGCTCGGTTGATGGCTAGACAAATGACTTAATGAGATTATTAAATCGTATACAAATCACCTACAGCGGTTTGCAGGTTTAAGAGGGACAATAGCAGCTAGGCTAAAGTAGCCCACCGCGCCAAAAATGTACATTTAGCCTCATCGATGTCAAACCCGATTGGTAAGCAGCCAGGAAAATGCACCTCATACACCAATTTTTGGAGAGTGCGGCAAGTCTACTTTCCTCACTGTGTAATGATTTCAATTGATATCCTAGGGGGAAACGCAGAATTCGGGGAAAATAGTACGCTAACGATTTCTGGCGTTGCTGAATTGATGTATGATATAGCGATCGAGTCAAGCAATTGCTATTCAATTTGTCGATCTCGATCTCGACTAAAGTTAGTTACTGAAACAGGAACAGGAACATCCCAAAATTTAAGATAGTGAATTAACAACTTAACTGAATAAGCTAACATTTTCTTAGACTTGGAATAGCAAAGTGTCTTGCGATGAAGCCGAGCCAAATAGTGTCTAAGTCTTGTATTTTCTCCCTCTACTCTGGTCATATAAGTTTTACAGATAATTTGGTCTCCATCTGGAATAAACATCGGGTAAACTGGCCATCCGTCCGTGACATAGAAGTAACACTTCCAGCCACCAACTAATTCCCATAATGGTTCAAAAGTTTTTGCGCTGTGGTCGCCCATTACCCACCCTAAAATTCCTGGATGGGCGGGTCACCCGCCCAGTGCTGAAAGTGGTCTACGGCTGTCCACAACCAGATCTTGTTTTTTTTGAGCCGACAAACGTTTCTAGTTCATCTAATTCGCCCACTAATGGTATTGTTGCTACTGGGCGGGAGACCCGTCCAGTGGGACATAAGCATTTGGCAGTAATTCACCTACTTGCTTAACCCAATTAATAATACTAGTGTGATGTACTCCCTTAATTCTCTCAATTGCCCTAAAACCCATGCCATTTACATACATTGAGAGACATTCTCTCTTGATTTCTTCTGTATAACCTTGGTGAGTCTGGTAGCAATCTATGAATTGCCTACCACAATCAACACATATATGATTCTGTTTTCCTGCTTTATGCCCATTCTTGTTAACATGAGTTGACTTACATTCTGGGCATTTAATTGACGCTGACTCGATGTTCATTATTTTTATAGATCTTGCTCTCGATCGCTATATCATACATCAATTCAGCAACGCCGGAAGGGAGTAAGTAAATAGGAGTATTATTAGCTGTAGCCCCGATCGAGTCTCAGCGAGTTGAGTTCCGCTATTTACAACTTTTTTTCAGATATATTACCAATGGTAAATATAGGCTTATATCTATGTATTTAGAGATCGCCCCCTAACATCGTTAGTCCAATCGATTGATAGATTTGTACTGAATTGACGAAAATGTTTTTATGTCTTGAAATACAGTTATCGATTTTAAGATTTTATTTCAATTTTAATTTAAACCGAATAGTTATCGATCGCGCTGGGATCGGTAACTATTCGATCTTCTAAATCGGATGAACTACCAAGATGAAAACCAAGTTTTTGCTGTCTTTATTAACTTTAACTAGCGTAATAGCAGTTAGTATCCAATCTGCGATAGCTCAAACATATCAACCGACCAATCGCGCTCCAGTTGCAGACAATACTCTCGGTACTCAGGTGTCGGGTGATGGTAATAACTTTAATATTACAGGTGGTGTAACTAAGGGACAGACTCTACTTCAGAGTTTTACTGATTTTTCTGTCCCTACTAACGGCTCGGCAAATTTTGCCAATCCAGTCGGCAATCGGGATATCATCACTCGCGTGACGGGGAATTTATTTTCGGATATTAATGGGACAGTCAATAGCAATGGCGCGAATTTCTTTTTGATTAATCCCAATGGCATCGTATTTGGGACGAATGCTCGGTTGAATGTGGGGAAGGCATTTGTCGGGAGTACCGCCAATAGTCTCGATTTAGTCGATGCTGGTGGGAAAACCTTTCGCTTTGATGTAAATGGTGCGGGAGATTCGGCATTATTAACCGTCAATTCTAATGTGTTATTTAATCCTAGTAAGTTAATGATGGGTGTGAGTAGCCCAGGCAGTAGGGGGATTGAAAATTATGGTACTCTGCAAACTAATAACGATAGTCAATACATCGGTTTGATCGGTGGTAATGTCAATCTCACTGGTGGAAAAATCATCGCCCCAGGCGGCAGGGTAGATTTAGGTGGATTGAATAGTGCGGGTACGGTGACACCGACAGAGCAGGGGTTAGTAGTTGGTGGTAATAATCCGATTTGGAGCGATGTATCTCTGACTGATGGGGGTATTGTAAGTGTACGTGCCGAGCAAGTCCTAAATAATGTCAATACATTGTTTAGCAATGTAAGTCCAGGTAGCAATATTAATATCAGCGCAAATAATCTCAATTTACTCAATTCTGGCTCGAATCTTGGTATCAGAATAGCCGCCCTAGATGCCGGGTTAGCAGAAAATTCTGGAATAAAGACGACATCAACAGGGGATATTAGTATTAATGCTGTAGGTAAAGTTACCATTGACAATTCAGGCATTAGAAATACACTTCGCTCTGGTGCGGGTGGAAATATTGGCGATATCAAAATAAATGCTAATTCCTTGGATCTCAAAAATCAGTCTGTCATATCTTCAAGTACGGCAGGGCAAGGCGATACAGGTAAAATCAGCATTAGTACTCAGGGGGATTTGACGCTCGATAATAAAAGTACGATTGGTTCAGTCCTCGCCGATAGTGCAGTAGGAAATAGTAAGGGCATAAAAATCGATGTTCGAGATTTGGAGGTATCAAATGGCAGTATTATTTTTTCAGATACAAATCAAACTAATCGAGTTGATGGAACGGGTAATGCTGGAGATATCGATATCCAAGCTAGTGGTGACATCAAAATGTCTAGCTCTAACTTACCTTTGACAGAAGACGGATCGCAAATTAGTAGTTCCACACAGGGACAGGGCGATGCTGGCAAAATAACTATTAATACCCAAGGCAACCTATCTCTCGATAATAAATCTTATATTGTTTCGGATATTGGAGAGAAAGCAGTCGGTAATAGCTCGGGTATTGATATTAATGCTAAAAATTTGAGCGTGATAAATAATAGTGAAATCTCGACGAGGAACCTTGGAGGTCGAGGCAATGCTGGAAGTATCGATATTAATACTACTGGAGACATCAAGATAGCTGGTGATGCTTCAGCAATCAATCCCGCGTCATCGCAGATCGCTAGTAGTACGTTTGGGCAGGGTGATGCCGGAAAAATTACGATCGATACTCAGGGTAAGTTGTCTCTTATTAATGATGGAAGAATTCTTAGTTCGATCGGGGAGACGGCAGTCGGTAATAGTCAGGGTATTGAGATTACTGCGCGGGAATTGTCACTAGCAAACGGTAGTAATATTTCTGCCAATACATCCCAAATAGATCGAGTTGATGGTAAAGGTAACGCCGGAGATATAAGTATTAAAACTACTGGAGATATTCAGATATCTGGTGATGTTTCAGCAATTAATCCCACCCCATCGCAAATCACTAGTAATACCTATGGACAAGGTACTACGGGGAAAATTACGATCGATACTCAGGGCAAGTTATCGTTGAGCGATCGTGGTGTGATTAGCAGTACGATCGCGCCGACGGGAGTAGGTAATAGTAACGGGATTAAGATTACTGCACGGGAATTGTCACTAGCTAATCGTAGCTCGATTAATACGAACACATCCCCAACTGCGCGAGGAAATGCTGGAGATATCGATATTAAAACTACGGGGAATATTAACATTGTTGGCGATCTCAGCGCGATCTCTAGCGGTACTGAAGGACAGGGTGACGCTGGGAAAATTACGATCGATACGCAGGGTAAGTTATCACTGATTAATAGAAGCGCGATTAGTAGTACGATCGCGCAGACAGGAGTAGGAAATGGTCGCGGACTGTCAATTAATGCCCGAGAAATAGCACTAACTGATGGTTTTATTGCCAGTGCCACACTTCAAGCGGCTGAAGTAGCGGGAACTGGTAAAGCTGGAGATATCAATCTCAACGTCCAAGGCTCGATTCAAGCTGACAACTCTTCTCAAATCACAACTACTAGTATTGGTACGGGGCAAGCTGGAAATATTAATCTTAATGCCCGAGGGACAATTCAAGCCAATAACTCTTCGATCTCAACTAGTAGTTCTGGTACGGGGCAAGCTGGAAATATCTCGATTGCTAGCGATCGATTGATTCTAAATCGGGGTCGTGTGTCATCATTGGGCGGTGCGGTTACGGGGGGGAATATCACGATATCGATTAGTGACAAACTTTTGATGCAGAATAATAGTTCTATTACTAGTCTGTCTGTTAGCACCGATAAAAATGGTAATGGTGGCAATATCACCATTAGTAGTCCCTTAATTATTGCG
>ENA-OFDP01000554-OFDP01000554.1-metagenomes-genome-assembly--contig:-NODE-554-length-16490-cov-2.918223_pt1 | contig 16490 bp, 10 predicted proteins | sample MGYA00153389_OFDP01 | MGnify analysis MGYA00153389 | reverse complement strand
CCAGTTGATCTTCTGTGTCTAAGTATTTTATTAAGCCTGAGTACACATAAATATAGCCACCTGGCGTACAAAATGCATTTAATGTTGTGTCATTTCTGATAATTTTTACTTCCCACACAAAGTCATCTTTGTACTTTACTTTTCCTGAATTTAAGATCGTTTGGGTTATTCGGTTGATGTTTTGGTATGCAACCGGATATTGAGCTTCCGATAAAATTGGATAATTAGCCGGTTCAGCTTCTATTTGTCCTTTCACTTGTAATCCTAAATCTTTATCATTTTGAATGCTGAATAAATTAATTCCACCGCTGGTTCCATCTTCATTTTTTGTACAACTATTGGTTGTTAAAATTAATAGAGATAAGATAGGTAAAAGAAATAAGTTGATTTTTTTCATTGTTTTAATTTCTGTTATTATCATTAAAATAAATACTTAAATAATTTTGGTAACGCGATTCTGCAATTTCACCCGATTTCACTGCTTCTAATATAGCACAACCAGGCTCGTTTACATGCACGCAATTATGGAATCTACACTTAGACAAAAGAGGTTTCATATCAATAAAATAATGAGAAATATCTTCTTTTTGAAAATGAACAATTCCAAATTCTCTAATACCTGGAGTATCAATTATAAAGCCATTGTCTGCTGTTTCAAACATTTCGGCAAAAGTGGTAGTGTGCACACCTTTGTTTGATGCTTTTGAAATTTCAGAAGTTCTGATATTGGAATCGGGTAAAATTTTATTAATTAATGTGGATTTTCCTACCCCTGAATGGCCCGAAATCAATGTGGTTTTATCTTTCAACAAGGCATGCAGTTCCGGAATTCCTTGCTCAGTAATGGCAGAAACCCGATAAATGGGATACCCGACTTTTGAATACAAGTCTTCGAATTCTTGCAAAAAATGTTCATTTTCTGCAGAAAACATATCTATTTTATTGATAATTAGTAAGGTTGGAATGTGATATGCTTCTGCGGTTAACAAAAACCGATCGATAAAACCAGTTGAGGTACGCGGAGAAATAAGAGTTACCACCAATATAGCTTGATCGATATTCGAAGCAATAATGTGGGTTTCCTTACTTAAATTAATTGATTTTCGAATGATGTAGTTTTTTCGATCTTTTAAAACCGTAATTACCCCATTCTCCGAATTCGATTCAATTTCCCATTCAACTAAATCGCCGACAGCCAATGGATTGGTTGATTTAAAACCAGCCATCCTGAATTTACCTTTGATTCGGCAATTTACGTATTCGCCATTTTCTGTGCGTACTGTGTACCAGCTACCAGTTGACTTTATAATTTTACCTTCCAATATTTATTTTATTAACTATAAATTGATTGTAAATTATTGATTTATTAATCCACACATTTCTTTCAGTTAGGTATATTTAATTTTTTATTTTAACTAAAAACTGTCTATTAATTTAATTGATTTTATATTTATTCTAATTTAAATTAAAGTAATTTGTTAATGTTGTTTTTGGGTTAATTATTTTGTTTAGAGATTATTTTTTAATTTTATTAACAATAATATTTTTGTGCTTCCCCCACTTTGTTTTGTCTAAAAAACGACAAAACAAGATAGGATCGGGCTTTCAGCTTTATCTTTTTTGCGCAAATTTGTATGAAAATTACAAATAGTATCGAGCAAAAAAGGATATCGCTTCAATCCCTAAGCTTTCCTAACCTCGATCTTAGCTTTTATAGTTAAATTAAATAGAAAAACAATATTTGATATAATTGAATTCCACCAATTACTTGAAATGGATTACATTTTTACTTCTACCAAATAAAGATATTACTAAAACCAAAGTTAAAAAACTTCGCTCGCTATCTGTCGAGTTGGCTCGGCTACACCCATGGTATAGTAATGCAAACATGGAACACCAAACTTAATTAATTCTTTGCTTTGGGTTATCATGGCTTCTATTCCTACTTGTTTTACTTCTTTTTCGTTTTTGCAAGCTGCTATTGCATCGCATAAATCATCTGGCAAATCAATATGAAAAATTTTAGGCAAAACACTTAATTGTTTGGAATTGGTAATGGGTTTTAATCCTGGAATGATGGGAACATGAATATCATTTTCTCGACAAATTTTTACAAAATCAAAATACTTAGCATTGTCAAAAAACATTTGTGTTACGATAAATTCAGCACCTGCATCCACTTTCATTTTCAGGTATTTTAAATCGGTTTTTAAATTAGGTGCTTCAAAATGTTTTTCCGGATAGCCTGATACTCCTATACAAAAATCGGTTTTAATGGTATCATTCAATTCATCGTCCATGTAAACTCCTTTGTTCATATTTACTACTTGATTTAGTAAATCGGAAGCGTAATTATGTCCATTTATCTCTGGAATAAATTGTCCATCTGTTTTTATGGCATCCCCTCGTAAAACCAATACATTATCTATTCCCAAAAAATTTAAATCTATCAATGCATTTTCTGTTTCTTCTTTAGAAAAACCTCCACAAATAATGTGAGGCACAGCATCTACCTTATATCGATTCATTATGGCAGCACATATTCCAACCGTTCCAGGTCGTTTGCGATAGGATAATTTTTCTAATAATCCATTTTCTCTTTTTTTGTAAACATATTCCTCGCGATGATAAGTAACATCAATAAAAGGAGGATTAAATTCCATCAGTGGATCTATAGCATCAAATATAGATTGTATGCTTTGCCCTTTTAGTGGTGGTAATAATTCAAAAGAAAACAGCGTACTTTTTGCGTTTTTTATGTGATCGGTAATTTTCATTCAGAGATATTTTTATTTATTTTCTTATTATTTATTCTAAACCTTTTAATTAAATGATGTTAAATTTTAACAGTTGTAATTAGTAAAATAAGATATTTTGGGCTTACCTCGTCTCGTCAGAAATGACGAGACGAAGTCGGGCTATTCGCTGTATCTTTTTTGCGGAAAGATTTCAAAAATTGTTTTTTTTGATAGCAAAAAAGGATGCCGCTATTATCCCTAAGCCTCCCAACTCCGATTTCAGCTTATCATTTATTAGTGATCTATTTTTTTATTTTTTTAAATTTCGTAAGCTAAATTCGGAGCCAGCCATTTTTCCGTTTCTTCTAAACTCATATTTTTTCGAGTGGCATATTCCATAACCTGATCTTTTTCAATTTTGCCTAATCCAAAATACCGTGATCCTTTATTAGCCATATAAAATCCACTAACCGACGAAGCTGGATACATGGCAAAATTGTCGGTTAATTGAATTCCAGTATTTTTTTCGACTTCAAGTAAACGGAATAAGGTTTGCTTTTCAGTATGATCTGGGCAAGCGGGATAACCAGGAGCCGGACGAATTCCAGTATATTTTTCTTTGATCAAATCTTCGCTGCTTAAATGCTCATTTCGGTCGTATCCCCAATATTCTTTCCGAACCATTTCATGCATTTTTTCAGCAAAAGCTTCAGCCAGGCGGTCTGCCAATGCTTTAATCATAATGCTATTATAATCATCGTGATCGGCTTCAAATTTTTCGGTTGATTTTTCAATATTAAATCCTGTACTTACTGCAAAACAGCCAAAATAGTCTTCAATGCCACTTTTTTTATTAGCAACAAAATCAGCTAAAGCATAATAAGGAGTTCCATCTGCTTTTTCGCTTTGCTGGCGTAGGGTATGAATTACCTCTTTTACATCTGTTCTATTTTCAGTTTCATACAAATAAATATCATCATCAATACTATTGGCAGCATAAATTCCAATGACACCTTTGGCCGTTAACAGTTTTTCATCAACTACTTTTTTTAGCAACAATCGGGCATCATCGTATAATTTTTTTGCTTCTATCCCTACATATTCATCTTCAAATATGCGTGGAAAACTGCCTCGCAATTCCCAAGTATGAAAAAACGGCGTCCAGTCGATGTAAGGAACTAATTCGTTTAGGTCAAAATCATTAAAAACTTTATTCCCTAAAAATTCAGGTTTTATTGGTTCAAACTCATCATAATCTAACTTAAAACCATTTTTTCGGGCATCAGCAATCGATAAAAATACTTTTTGAGAACGTTTGCCAAAATGTGCAACTCTTAATTTCTCATATTCTTTTTTAAGTGTTTCGGTATAATTTTTCGAATTTTCTTTATTTAAAACATTGGTAGCAACCGTAACACTTCTGGATGCATCATTCACATGAATAACAGCACCAGAATAATTCGGATCAATTTTTACAGCGGTATGAATTCTGGAAGTTGTAGCGCCACCAATCATTAACGGAATTCGTAAATTTTCGCGTTCCATTTCTTTAGCAAAATGAACCATTTCGTCCAAAGAAGGGGTAATTAAGCCGCTTAATCCAATTATATCTGCACCAATTTCTTTTGCTTTTTCGATGATTTTATTGGCAGGCACCATTACGCCCATATCTACTACCTCAAAATTATTACAGGCCAAAACAACCCCAACTATATTTTTTCCAATATCATGCACGTCACCTTTTACAGTTGCCATCAATATTTTTCCAGAACTATTTGACGTGTTTGTGGATGGGTTTAATTTTTTTTCTTCTAAAATATAGGGTAATAAAGTTGCAACTGCCTTTTTCATAACTCGGGCACTTTTTACCACTTGTGGCAAAAACATTTTACCAGCACCAAATAAATCGCCAACCACATTCATTCCATCCATCAAGGGACCTTCAATTACTTCGATCGGTCTTTTGTATTCCAACCTCGCTTCTTCAACATCGCCGTCCAAATATTCTGTTATTCCTTTTATTAATGAATGAGAAAGACGCTCTTGAACAGTTCCTTTTCGCCACTCTTCATTTTTAACAATTTCAATTCCTTTTGATTTAACTGTTTCAGCAAATGTTACCAATCGTTCAGTCGAATCATCTCTTCGGTTTAGTAAAACATCTTCTACTAACTCCAACAAGTCTTTTGGTATTTCTTCATACACCTCCAGCAAACCTGCATTTACGATTCCCATATCCAAACCAGCTTGAATAGCATGATATAAAAACGCTGAATGCATTGCTTCCCGAACTCGATTATTTCCTCTAAAAGAAAAAGAAATATTACTCACTCCGCCGCTTACTTTAGCTAAGGGAAGATTTTCTTTTATCCAACGGGTTGCATTAATAAAGTCAACAGCATAATTGTTATGTTCTTCCAAACCTGTTGCAACCGTTAAAATATTGGGATCGAAAATGATATCTTCAGGCTTAAAATCAGCTTTATTAACCAACAAATCGTACGATCTTTTGCAAACATCAATTTTTCGTTGAAAACTATCAGCTTGTCCGGTTTCATCAAATGCCATTACTACAACTGCAGCACCATATCTTTTTATTTCTTTAGCTTGAGCAAGAAATTTTTCTTCTCCTTCTTTTAAACTAATTGAATTTACAATTGCTTTGCCTTGTAAACATTTTAGCCCAGCTTCTATAACCGACCATTTGGATGAATCAACCATTACGGGTAATCTAGCAATGTCTGGCTCTGATTGCATTAGGTTTAAAAATTTAACCATAGCAGCTTCAGAATCTAACATCCCTTCATCCATATTCACATCAATAATTTGTGCGCCGCCTTCAACTTGTTGTCTGGCAACAGCTAAAGCACCATCATAATCACCGGATAAAATTAGTTTAGAAAACTTTGGAGAACCCGTAATATTTGTCCGCTCACCAATGTTTACAAACATGGTTTCTGGAGTAAGTGTTACTGGTTCTAAGCCACTTAAACGCGTATGAGGCAAAATTTTAGGAGCAATTCTTGGTTTTGCTTTGCTTGCTAATTCAGCTATTTTGCGAATGTGTGCAGGCGTAGTTCCACAACAACCGCCTACGATAAATATCCACTTTCAATAAAATCATGAATGTGAACTCCCATTTGCTCTGGGCTTTCATCATATTCGCCAAACTCGTTGGGCAAGCCTGCATTTGGGTAAGCACTAACAAATGTTGAAGATTTATCGGATAATTCTTCAATGTAAGGGCGCATTTCACGGGCTCCTAAAGCACAATTTAATCCAACACTTAATAAATTGATATGGGAAACCGAATTCAAAAAAGCTTCTGTTGTTTGTCCGGATAATGTTCTTCCGCTGGCATCAGTGATTGTTCCCGAAACCATTACTGGAAGTTTAATTCCAGTTTCTGTTGCATGTTTTTCAATCGCATATAAAGCTGCTTTGCAGTTTAATGTATCAAAAATTGTTTCTACTAATAATAAATCCACTCCACCATCTACCAAGCCATTTATTTGCTCATAATACGAGTCAGAAAGTAGGTCAAAAGTAATGGCTCTAAAACCTGGATCATTTACATCAGGAGAAAGAGAAAGGGTACGATTGGTTGGCCCAATGGCTCCAGCAACGAATCTTGGTTTTAATGGATTTGCTTTGTTAAACTCCTCAGTTGCTTGTTTGGCAATTTTTGCAGCTTGCAAATTCAATTCATAAGCAAGATCCTGCATATTATAATCCGCCATAGAAATGGAATTGGAACTGAAGGTATTCGTTTCAATAATATCAGCTCCTGCTTCCAAATATTCCCGGTGAATTGCAAGTATTACGTCCGGACGAGTTAGGTTCAACAAATCATTATTGCCTTTTACATCCTCCTGAATATTGGCAAAACGTTCTCCCCTAAAATCAGCTTCCTCTAAATTATATTGCTGAATCATGGTGCCCATTGCACCATCAAGAACAAGTATTCTATCTTTTAAAACTTCTAATATATCCATTTACCAATGCAAAAATTAATAAAACTAAAAAGTATGCGCTTATCAAAAATCGACTGGTAGGTCTATCTCAACTTATCTTTTCCGCCAAATCGGCAGATAGAATGTAGCACCTTGTTAGCACAGGTTGCTAAGACTTCAATGGGTCTAATCCCTCAGTCTTTCTTAATAAGCAGTGCAAAAGTAAAATAGTTTTAGGAGAAAAAATAATTTACGATGAATTTGTTAAATTTTTAGTCTTTTAAGGCAATTTATATGGGCGATGATTTGGTTACCAAAGGGTCATGCCTGCGGCATTTTAATGTATTTGCTTTTTGAGGATTGTTACCAAAAGGTCATGCCTAGGGCATTTTATTATCACATTATAGCTCCTAAAAAGCGACCCTTTGGTAGAAAATGATAAAAACGTAGAATTCCAAAGCCACTTAGGGACGACCTTTTAGTAAAATGTTATAACTAAAAAACAATTTTAAGCTCCATAGAAGCGACCTTTTTGTAAAAATTGTTATCGCCGAAAAACTCCAAAGCCCAGTAGGAGCGACCCTTTGGTGATTTTCACATTCATTACCTTTTAATCAATATTTTGGTACAAACACATCAATATTCCTTCAAAAAAATTACCTTTCCAATTCATAATTAGAAAATGACATCCATAAAACAAGCTAGACACCCTAAAGGTCTTTACGTCCTATTTTTCACCGAAATGTGGGAACGGTTCGGATATTATTTGATGTTAGGAATTTTGTTTTTGTATTTAACAGACTCATCTAAAGGTGGTTTAGGAATGGGTAAGGCTGAGGGTTCTGATATAGTTGGAACGTATTTAGGATTAGTTTACTTAACCCCTTTTTTGGGTGGTTTGCTTGCAGATAGGATTCTAGGATATCGTAAATCAATCATAATTGGTGGTTTGTTAATGTCTGCGGGGTATTTTGGCTTGGCAATTCCAGGAATGACATTCTTTTGGCCATCAGTTTTACTAATTGTTTTTGGGAATGGTTTTTTCAAACCAAATATTTCGACTCTTCTAGGTAATTTATATTCAGATGAAGACAAAAAACCCTTGAAAGATGCCGGATACAACATATTTTATATGGGAATAAACTTGGGGGCCTTTATATGCAATTTCGTAGCTGCCTATATGCGCAATGAATATGGTTGGGGTTATGCCTTTGGTGCAGCAGGTGTTGGAATGTTGATTGGAATAATTTGGTTCATTGCCGGAAAAAAGCATGTTGATTTTGCTGATTTAAAAAAACCAGCTAATCCAGAAGATATGCCTGTAGATAAAGTTATCTATTATGTGTTTTTGCCTGCAATTGTTTTTGGTGCTTTAGGCTGGATGATTCCAGGTAATATTTTCGGTTCCGACTCTACTGATGGTTTCATTGTTGCATGTATTCCAATTATCGGGTTTTATATTAATTTATTAGTAAAATCGAATAAGGAAGATAAATCTAGAATTGGAGCATTGTTATCGATTTTTCTAATTGTAGTAGTTTTTTGGGCAGTATTTAAACAAAATGCGTCGGCACTAACTATTTGGGCCGAGACTTATACCGACAGGCAGATTAATCCAGAGGTTGCACCCGTTTTAAAACCTTTCGGAATGGTTCAAGAATTAAGCGCAAAGCCAGATTCATTTCCTCAATATGATTCGTATTTCAGAGCAGAAAAAAGCGCTGATGGAACTAAATTAAAAGTTCTATCACCTGCTCCTTATTTTCAAAATTTACCGAAAGAAAAATGGCCAGAGAATGAGAGCTCTGTAAAATTAATTTCAACAGAAATTTTCCAATCAGTCAACCCATTTTTTATTATTTTATTGACACCTATTGTAATAACCTTCTTTGATAAATCTGTCACACAAATGCGAACCTAAAAAACCTGCTGCTCCTGTTATTAATACTCTTTTTTTCATTCTTGCGGAAAAGAAATGCAGAGCCCAGCACCCCAGCAAAAATCGGATATGGGTTATTAATCACCGGATTATCGACTTTGGTAATGGCATTTGCTGTTTGGAATACAGATATGACATCTGATAAAGCATCAGCTTGGTGGTTGATTGGCTCATACGGAGTAGTTACCATAGGAGAATTATTTCTTTCACCAATCGGGCTTTCTTTAGTTTCAAAAGTTTCTCCAGTCCGGATTACTTCATTAATGATGGGAGGATGGTTTTTAGCTACTTCCATCGGAAATAAATTATCTGGCGTACTTGCTTCCCTTTGGGATGGTTATGATAGTAAAGCTAATTTCTTTTTGGTCAACTTTTTTGCCTGTCTAGTAGCCGCCTCAGCGATTTTTATATTGTTAAAATGGTTAAGGAGTGTAATTTCTCAGCATAATTGATGGAAAACAATCTCATTTGATGCAATCCCCTGCAAGACATTGCATAATTTGAGTTCACGGAGGGCAATCCTCTGCAAGACATTGCATAAATTGAGTTCACGGAGGGCAATCCCCTGCAAGACATTGCATAAATTGAGTTCACGGAGGGCAATCCCCTGCGAGACATTGCATAAATTGAGTTCACGGAGGGCAATCCTCTGCAAGATATTGGACTAATTGAGTTCACGGAGGGCAATCTCCTGCAAGACATTGCGTCTGGGGCGTAATTTGGCACTTTTTGGTTGAAATTGGCTTGATGAAAATTGAAACCAAGGTTATCATTAACCAAATTAGCGAAGTGGAATGAAACTACTCATTATGGTGTTAGAGTAAAACTAAGAGAAAAGGATATAAATTTATTTAAGATTTTTTATATAATTTTTATGGTAAAAATTTTTACAGTATTAGCCCACAAGCATATCTTAACTACTATTTATTTTAAACGATAAATGTTTGGAATTGTAAATTCAATTGGTAAATTTACCCTAATAAATTATAAACCAATGAAAACAAAAAAAACGTTTAAAAACACCTTTTCAATTGTATTATTAACATTATTTATTAGTAGTTTTTCAATTAGCTACGCGCAAAATCACTCATCTGGCTTTTTAGCTAATGCTGGGCAAATGAAAGATACAAATGATTCTGTAAGAACAGATTTATTGTACAGTGCTTCAGCAGCTGGAGCAAAAATCTTTATTCGCCAACAAGGCATAAGTTTTTGTTGGTATCAGGCTGCAGCTGATTCTTCAAAAAAAGATTCTTCTTATCGAATGGATGTTGATTTTCTAAATCCATCAAACAGTTTACTTATTTCTGCAAGCCAGCCACAAAACACCTACAGCAATTATTTTATAGGTAGTATTTCTGCTGCAAATGTTTTAGAATACAATAAAATAACATTTAGCAATCTTTGGAACCATATTGATTTGGAGCTAACATTAGATAGCAATGGTTTTAACTATAAATACATATTAAATAATGGAGCAAATCCTTCTGATATAAAGTTGAGTTTTAATGGCGGTAAAAATTATAACTCAGGAAGTAAGTCATTAATTATAGCTGCCGGATTCGGTGCAACTATTCAATTTAATAATTTTAGCATCAAAGCTTTATCGCCAAGTAAAACTACCCAACCAACCATAAGTTCCAATTTGAATAGCAGTAAAGTGAATAGCTTAACCGTAAATAATTATAATGCAAATAACAGCTACGAAATAAGCCAAACAGTTTTACGAGGACCTTGTACACCTGGTCCTGGTTGCAATCCGGTAAATGCTGCTATAGGTTATTATAATAAATGGTCAACTTTCTATGGAGGCAAATTGGATGATGAAGTAATTGATACCTATGTTGATGCTCAGAATAATATTTATGTATTGGGAAATACGGTAAGCGTTGATTTTCCAGAAACTCCTAATGCAGCACAGGATGGTAGAAAATTAAATCAAGAAATATTTGTGGCCAAATTTGCCGAAAATAGATCTAGAGTATTTTCTACTTATTTTGGAGGGGACGGAAATGATTATGCTTCAAGTATTGCGGTAAATAGTCTTGGAAGTATATATTTTTGTGGTTATACCAATAGTATTAATTATCGAGTGTTAGCTACTGGCAATCAATATACGTCTTTTAAAGTTGGTGCGCCAACCGGTATGGATGGAGTAATTACACAATTAAATTCAAATGGATCATCGGTATTATGGAGTGCTTATTTAGGAACAAGTTCTCAACTTTTTTGCAAAGGTTTAGCCATAGGTAGCGACAATCAGGTTTATGTTATTGGGTATATGGAGTCCAGTTCTACAAGTTTACCGACTGTACCTCTCACAAATGCATACAATCAACCTTTATCAAATACGAATCAGAATGTTCCAAATAGTTTTATAGCAAGATTTTCTTCATCAAATCAATTGAATTGGTGTACCTATTTTGGTGGAGTAAGCAGTACATTTCTTACCTCTTGTGATGTAGATGGTAGTAATAACTTACTAATTGCAGGTAGAACATTTAACTCGGGAACTTTTGCAAATGGGTTTACCAATAATGGTAATTTACCAATATGGAATCAACAAGGTGGATATTTACAGAACAACGGTGGAAATTCTGATTTATACATGGCTCGATTTAGTCCGCAGGGAATAATCAATTGGGCAACATTCTACGGAGGTACAGCTGCTGATGGTCCAGGATTTAATGACATAAATATTATTTCTGCAGATCAAAGTAGTTCAATTTATATTACTTCAACTACAAGCAGTTTAAATTTACCACTAGCTAATTTTTCAAATAGCCAAACGGTGTTCGGAGGTGGATTTTCAGATGCATTTTTACTTAGATTAGATTATGAAGGAACAATCAAATTTGCTACCTATATTGGAGGATCAGGGAATGAATCTGGCTTATCAGTTGATGCTCACGATGAAACAGGAAATTTTATAGCTTCTGGTTCCACTACGAGCAGTAACTTTCCAACATTTCCTCAAGGCACTACGTATTTTGATGGAACGCTTGGTGGAACAAAAGATGGATTTTATCAAATGCATGGCTTAAATAATGTAAAAATAGTAAGTACTTACCTTGGCGGTTCTTTAGACGATGAATCACGTTCTATTAATTTTAACAGATCTGGTAATATAGAATTTGTAGTAGGAGGAGCAACCAAAAGTTCTAATTTTCCATATAAAGATATTCCTGGCGTTATAGATTACACCGATACAGTATATAATGGTGCAAATGATGGTTATATTATGAATTTACAATATTGTTTAGGTGCATGTAGAGTTGCCATACAAGCTGAAAATGAAAATTCAAGCTTTCAGCTATTTCCAAATCCAACAAATGGATTTTTTACCGTTAAGTCAAATGAAAAGGAACCCATTGAAAAAGTATTTATTATTAATTCAATTGGTCAAATTATATTAACTACTGAATTGGAAAATAAAGCATCAGTATTTGATTTCGATATATCTGACTTATCTAAAGGAATGTATTTTATTCAACTAAAAACTGCAACCGAAAGTAAAATTCAAAAACTTATTGTTCAATAATTGTTTCTATTTTGAATGAACGAAATTTTATGAAAATGAAAAAATTTTATGTTGTTGCACTTTTATTATTTAATTGCTTACTAGGTAACTCTCAAACCATTCAAAATTTAGGGTCAGGTACTAATGGGTTTCAATCACAATGGGGAGCTATAAGAAAAGTATATACTGATACAGTTGATAATATTTTGTATGCTGGTGGTAGTTTTGAAATTGCTGGTGGAAAAACATGTTGGGGCATTGCTCAATGGAATGGTTTAGAATGGGATTCCTTAGGTGCTGGCATGAAACCTGAAATATCCACCAATTCAATGGTTTCGTATATTAGGGATATTGTTCGGTATAAAGATGAAATTTATATGACTGGCAATTTTAGATACATTGGTGGTAAGTCAATTTGTGGCATAGCTCGTTGGAATGGTATAGAATGGAATGCAGTTGGGGATCGTTTTAAAGATAGTGGAAACGATCCATTTGCATTTGCAAGTGCTATGGAAGTATATAATAATGAATTATATGTAGTTGGAGATTTTGATTCGATCGGCACGATGCCAAGCAAAGGTATTGCAAAATGGGACGGGCAAAATTGGACTGATTTAAGTCAAAATTATGGTGCTAATTGCTACTTTGATGGGTTCTATACGCTTAAGTTTTTTAATAACGAATTATACGTGGCTGGTAATTTAAACTGCCCCTCGCCAGAAGAACCCTTAAAAAAGCGAGTTGGTGACCAATGGGTAGAGGTAGGCACAGGTTTAAATGGTGATAGCTGGATAGCTAAATTGAAAGTGTATCAAAATAATCTTTATATGGGGGGGTATTTTTTTACGCAAGGAGGTAATCCAGATAATAGCATGATCTACACAGACGGAGTATCTTATTATCCCACTAATGGAGGAGTTCTACCAGCTGGTTTAAGAGATATGTTTGAGTATAATGGAGATCTTTATGTTTGTGGTCAAATTAATTATGCAGGTTTTCAACCCATTGGTAGAATCGGAAAATGGAACGGTTCACAATGGTTGAATACGAATTTGAATATACAGCAACCTCCCGAAACTGCAGGGACAGCTAGTTCATTTGAGAAATATGATGGCAAATTGGTAATTGCAGGTAGTTTCTCACAAATAAATGGCACACCCGCAAGCAACATTGCTATGATTGATTTCAACACCGTAGGCTTTCAACTAAATCAACAGAATAAAAGCTTAAAAGTATTTCCTAATCCTGCAAGCGATGTAATTAATATAGAGATAAACAAAGCTGAACAAAAAGGAAAAGTAAGGATGTATAACCAACTCGGGAAACAAGTATATCAGCAAGTAAAAGGAAATTTACAAAGCATAGAAGTTGCTGATTTTGCCAAAGGTATTTATGTAGTAGAAGTTGAAACAGATAAAGGAGTGTTGAGGCAAAAAGTGGTTGTAGAGTAAATAGTTTAACTAATTCCATTCGCTTTGTTAGAGAAAAATTAATTCTTTAACAAAGCGATTTTTTTTAATTACCATCCAATAAAACAGGATAAGGAAATATTAGTAATTTCGCCCCCGACTAAATAAATTCATACTGTTTTGAAAGGAATTATTCTTGCTGGAGGCTCCGGAACCAGGTTGCATCCACTAACTTTGGTAAATAGCAAACAAATGCTGCCAGTGTACGATAAGCCCATGATTTATTATCCATTATCAATATTAATGATGGCTGATATTCGTGAAATTCTAATAATATCTACTCCCCATGATTTACCTAATTTCCAGAAATTATTGGGCGATGGTTCTCAATTAGGTTGCCGATTTGAATATGTAGTACAAGAAATTCCAAATGGTTTGGCTCAAGCATTTGTGTTGGGCGAGAAATTTATTGGCGAAGATAAAGTGGCGTTAATTTTAGGTGATAATATTTTTTACGGATCAGGTTTAGCTGAATTGCTTCAAAGTAATAATAATCCTGATGGTGGTGTAATTTATGCTTATCATGTGTCAGATCCTGAACGATATGGGGTAGTAGAGTTTGACGATAATAATAATGCGATTTCAATTGAAGAGAAGCCAGAAAAGCCAAAATCAAGTTATGCAGTTCCAGGGCTTTATTTTTATGATAATTCGGTAGTAGAAGTGGCCAAAAATATTCAACCATCAGCAAGGGGTGAATATGAAATTACCGATGTCAACAAAGAATACTTACGATTAGGAAAATTGAAAGTTAGTATTTTGAATCGAGGTACAGCCTGGTTGGATACTGGAACTTTTGCTTCGTTAATGCAAGCAGGGCAATTTGTGCAAGTAATAGAAGAACGTCAAGATTTGAAAATAGGATGTATAGAAGAGGTAGCCTACAGAATGAAATTTATAGATGCAGATCAGCTTCGGAAAATAGGAGAACCCTTGGTAAAAAGTGGATACGGACAATATTTGATGAAATTGATCAATAAATAATGCAAGTTTTGCTAAAATAATTTGAGCAAAAATTTGAATCAGTATAATAGATAACACCACAAATCATAAAAAATAAACAAATAGCATAGTAAGAAATGAAATATATAGCAGAAGAATTAAAGAAATTTTCGCATCAGATAAAGTTTGCCGTTGAGAATTATACAAATCATGGAGTAAAACAAAAGGATTTTGACAATGCCTTAATCGGTGGTTTAGGCGGATCTGGTATTGCCGGGCGCATGATTAAAAATTATTTTAATGATAAACTTGATTTCCCGATCGAAGTAGTATCTGATTATAGTTTACCAAAATACATTGGAAGCCGATCGTTGGTAATTTTAAGTTCCTACTCTGGAAATACGGAAGAAACCATCGCTATGTACCATGATGCAAAACAGCGAGGTTGCAAAATTGTGGTTTTAACAACTGGTGATTCCACTTCGGGAATTTTATTTACAAGATAAACATTGCAAAGCGTGTGCCAACTATATTTAATTTATAATTATCAATTACTTAATATTTTATTTTTTGAATTTTTAGGTCAGGAGAAAAAAGCAGACTTTTTGCAAATATCATCCAGAGTTGCACACAACGACGATTATATAAACCGATCCGCAGATTTATTTAAAACATTTGCACATACGGTTAAAAATAAATTTGTAATCATATGCGATCCTGTTTTTGAAGGAATTGCCATTCGATTCGCTCAGCAAATACAAGAAAATGCCAAGCATGAAGCATTTGTTAGTGTAATTCCAGAATCAAATCATAATGTTATTGAAACGTATTATAATGATACTCACAGCAATTTTGTGTTTTTGAACAGTGGCTTCAACAAACGTACTGGCCTTCGTTTTGCATTTTTAAAAGATTTATTAAAAAAACACAATGGAGTAATTGAAGAAATTCATATTACTGATCAATCTATCGCAACTATTTTCGATACTATTTTCTTGTTGGATTGGCTTTCGCTGCAAATAGCTGATAGTCTGCATGCGGTTTCTAATACAGTTCCAAATATTATGGAATTAAAAGGCTTTTTAAGCAATAAATAATACTATAACAAACATGAAAGTTGCTTTAATTACTGGAATTACCGGTCAAGATGGTGCCTATTTAGCCGAATTGCTATTAAAAAAAGGTTATGAAGTTCACGGAATTAAACGAAGAAGTTCTTTATTCAACACCGATAGAATTGATCATTTATATCAAGATCAGCATGAGAAAAACGTGCATTTTAAATTGCATTATGGAGATTTGACCGATTCGACAAATCTTATTCGCATAATTCAAGAAGTGCAGCCAGACGAAATTTACAACCTGGCGGCACAAAGCCATGTGAAGGTAAGTTTTGAAACACCAGAATACACTGCTAACGCAGATGGAATAGGGACTTTGCGAATTTTGGAAGCAGTTCGTATTTTAAATTTGACTAAAAAAACCAGAATTTATCAAGCTTCTACTTCAGAATTATATGGCTTGGTTCAGCATGTTCCGCAAAGTGAAAGCACACCATTTTATCCACGATCACCTTATGCGGTGGCTAAAATTTATGGTTATTGGATTACAGTTAATTATCGAGAAGCCTATGGCATGTTTGCAGCCAATGGTATTTTATTTAATCATGAAAGCCCTATACGTGGAGAAACTTTTGTAACCCGAAAAATAACTCGTGCAGCTGCAAAAATAGCTTTGGGATTGCAAGATTGCCTTTACTTGGGAAATTTGAATGCCCAACGAGATTGGGGACATGCTAAAGATTATGTAGAAGCAATGTGGTTAATTTTGCAACAGGATGTAGCAGAAGATTATGTGATCGCAACTGGAATTACAACTACGGTTCGCGAATTTGTAAAATTATCCTTTGAAGAATTAGGAATCATCATT
>ENA-OFDP01000553-OFDP01000553.1-metagenomes-genome-assembly--contig:-NODE-553-length-16504-cov-5.352119_pt1 | contig 16504 bp, 11 predicted proteins | sample MGYA00153389_OFDP01 | MGnify analysis MGYA00153389 | reverse complement strand
GCTTCATGACAGCGGTCTAAGCTCGCTAACGTCCGATTTCCACCCATTCCTGCCGCTAGATTTCGAGCGCTTCCGATAGCGCCAGGGCGTCATCTACTTCGACCCCTAAATAGCGGACCGTACTTTCTAGCTTGGTGTGGCCCAAGAGCAGTTGGCACGCTCGAAGGTTTCCAGTTTTGCGATAAAGGAGAGCGACTTTGGTGCGGCGAAGGCTGTGGGTCGCGTAGCTGGCAGGGTCTAAGCCAAGCAGAGTGACCCATTGTTTCACCAGCCGAGCATATTGCCGCGTCGATAGATGATGGCCCGGTCGCATGCGACTGGGGAATATCCAATCGCTAGCGCTGAGCTTTCGAAGCCCAAGCCAATCCGTCAGCGAGCGCCGCGTTTGCTCCGTTATCTCGAATTGGACCGGCCGGCCCGTCTTGCGCTGAAGCACCATGGCCCGACGTCGGACCATCCCGCCGGCAAGAATGTCGTCCAGTCGAAGGGTAACGACGTCGCACCCTCTCAATTTGCTATCAAGGGCAAGGTCAAACAGCGCCAGGTCGCGCACACGACGCGCAAGTTGGAGGCGGACTCGCAATGCCCACACATGCATGGGGCGAAGCGCCAACTTGGATCCACGAAACCGGGCCAGGCCCTTTGGCGCTGGCAAGTCTTGATCAAGCATTTTCATATCCTTCGAACTGGTTCACCGAGCGCGGCGGACAACGATCCACAGATATTATGCGGGCCAGTGTTCACGAATCGTTCCCAGCAAACTAGCCACAGGCAATGTCCACCAAGCACATCCGCACCGTGTCCGACTTGGTGAGGTTTGGCGCGGGTTTGACGATCGAGTGCGGATCATGCGGAGCAGCCCGAACGCTGGACGGATTTGAAGCGGCCAAACTTGGCGGAGCCGGTTCTCTATCGACCCTATCTCAACGGCTCCGGTGCAGACGCTGCAACGATAAGGCCGCCAAGCTGACGATCTTGCCCCCGCTCGCGCCTCGCTAATCGACACGGCCTAGCGTCCGTTATGGGTGGAAAGCGGACATTGGCGCTCTGGCCGCGATGGTGGTTTGCGGCCCGGCAGCTATGTGGCGACGGACCCGCAGAAGCCGACTTTTATTCGCTCTCCTTGCGCCCGAGCACGACGTGCGTTGCGAGGTCTGTAGCGGTGGATCCCATCACGCGGTAGCCAAGCGCAGGGAGATCCAACCCCTCGAACATCGCTTCGCCCCGACCGAGCAGGACAGGTGAAAGCGCGAAGTGCAGTTCGTCGACCAGACCGGCCTGCAGATATTGACGAACTGTCGAGACCCCACCGCCGATCTTGACGTTACCTGTTCCAGCGGCATCGCGTGCGCGCTCGAGCGCGGCGTGGATCCCGTCCGTGACGAAGTGGAAGGTGGTGCCGCCCTCCATGGCGATCGGCTCGCGGGCATGGTGGGTCAGGACGAACGTCGGAGCGTGATAAGGCGGATTGTCTCCCCACCAGCCCTTCCAGTTGTCGTCCGGCCATTTCCCACGAACGGGACCGAACATGTTACGACCAAGGATGAAGGCACCGAAGCCGTCCATTGAGCGGTGGGCAAAGGTCTCGTCCACGCCCTCCGAGCCACCGCTCTCGCCGAACATGGCCTTGAAGGTCTTCGTTCCGAAGAACCAGCTGTGGAGCTCTTTCCCGCGCTTTCCCAGAGGGTCCTGCAGACTCTGTTCCGGGCCCGCTCCGAACCCATCTAAGGACACGGCAAACCCCGCGACTCTGACACGTCCCAACATAGCCCCCTCTACCGCCTGCAACTTGGCTAGCTCGCCGAACCCGTGCCTGCAACTTGAAAGCAGTAGCGCACATTGACCCGCGAAGTTTGGAGTGTTTGCTGCCATTCGAACGCACCCGCTGAATGTCCAATGGGTCGGGACCGGCCATTAGAGGCTCTAGCAAAAATCACGGCCCCAACACTTCTTCGGCCCCGGCATGAAATCGGTTCAAATGAACATCGGATCGGGGAACGATTATCGAAGCTAAGCCATTTACTGATAAAATATCATTGAAAATCAATGAGCAATGGCGGCGGAAGATGGAAACGAACGATGAAGACGGTGACTTTGCCAAGCGGCCAAACCGTCCCGGCGCTCGGCCAGGGAACGTGGAAAATGGGCGAGCGGCGGGACCGACGCGCCAGCGAAATCGCCGCGCTGCGAGCCGGCATTGAAGTCGGCATGACGCTGATCGATACCGCCGAGATGTACGGCGACGGAGCGGCCGAGACATTGGTTGGCGAAGCTATTGCCGGCGAGCGCGACGGCGTGTTTCTAGTCAGTAAGGCCTATCCGCAGAATGCCTCGCGCGACCGGCTTCGACGGGCCTGCGAGGCCAGCCTGAAGCGGCTCGGGACTGACCGGCTCGACCTTTATCTGCTGCACTGGCGGGGATCGGTTCCGCTGGCTGAAACGGCCGAGGCGATGGAGCGGTTGAAGGCTTCCGGACACATCCGGCAGTGGGGCGTCAGCAATCTCGACGCGGATGATATGGACGAACTGATCGCGGCAGGCGGCGAAGGCTGTGCGACCGACCAGATCCTCTACAATCTCGTGCGCCGCGGTCCTGAGCGCACGCTATTGCCTTGGCTCGAACGGCACCGGATTTCGGCAATGGCCTACAGTCCGGTTGAGCAAGGCAAACTGCTGCGGAACGCCGCCCTAAATGCGATCGCGGTGCGTCTCGAGGCCACGCCGGCGCAGGTCGCACTGGCTTGGGTGATGCGCCGCGGCGGGATCGTTGCGATCCCCAAGGCGAGCACGGTCGAGCATGTTTTGGAGAACCGGAAGGCGGTGGACATCGCGTTGTCGGTAGCCGATTTAGCCACACTCGATGCGAGTTTTCCGACGCCACGGACAGCTCGACCGCTCGAGATGCTTTGATGCATGCGAACCAAAATTTGTGGGGCACGGAACACGCCAAGGTGCCGTTCACCTACGGGATTCCAGACCCCGAAGGCGGCGTTTGCGCAAAGCAGGGAGGGCGTCCCCAAAAAACGCTCGCGTGCCGACCGTCCGATGTTTTGGCTGGATGCAGCCCTTTTGCCGATGACGCTACCGTCCGCTTCCAGCCGCTCCACGCTAATGTCCGTAATGGGTCGAAAACGGACGCTAAGTCGCCAGCGTCCGAAATGGGTGGGAAACGGACATTGCCTGGCCTCGGCTAAGTGACCGCTTGTGGCCGAAAGTAGTCTGGCAGCTTTTGAGGTGGCAAACTCGAGAAGCCGTCGCCGACACTGCGATTTTGATGACGACTTCCAATTCAACAGCGGCCGGTTTCTCTTCACGATTGAGAGCGAATGTAATTGCCTGTGTTAACTTTGGTCGGTGGGTCTCTTTGATGCACCGAAGCGACCTCCGGGGTTTCCCAACGGTCCTCCGCAGGCTGACAAGGCATTGGCTAATCGGTCTCGAAGCGAGCGTGAGAAGGATCTGCACATTCGGGTCAACGCACAGACTCACATTGCACTGCGCATGACGTCGATCGCGCGCAGGTTGCACAAAATGTTGAGAACCGATGCTGCTCTGGCTTGAAGGTCGTTGCCGACCGGATAGTTCTGGGTTGATCGACGACTTCGCTGCGGCTTCCCTAGGTGACTAGGATGGTGCGGTCAGTCGGTTCGGGCGCGACGGAACGCGCGGGCGCCTCGGCGAGAGATGCCGCTGGCCAGACGATGATCGACGCCCCCGTCGCGGCCACGCTTTCAAAAAACGGGTCCAGCAATTATTTTACGGAATTGACAGCGGGTTGGCTTAAAGAATTTAACAGCCTTTGTCGGTTTGCCGTGAGGTCGGCGCCCGTCCGGCCCGGCATTGGTCCACTGCCCAGACCACGCCACAAGGCGGCGTTGAAGGCGCTGCTGTCTAGGCGGTCCTCGGACCGGAAGTCCTGCCCTTTCATCGCGTCTGCCCAATAGCGCGCATCATGGGGCGCGCGAACTGCCGTCGCCGCGGAGGTGAACCGGGCAGGGTCGATGGGCAGTTTCGTCGTTCGAAGCACTTCGGAAGCAATCGCAGAATAATCCCATTTCGACTGATCGAGGTCGAACACATCGGCCATCGGCACCGCCAGTCCGTCATTGAGCCCAAGCCCCGGCAACCCGAGCACCGAACCGATCGTGCGGACCATCGACACGGTGGTGTAGTGGGTCGAGACCACGGCGCGCTGTTTCACAAATGGTCCGACCACGAAGGCGATGCTGCGCCGTGCATCAACGTGGTCGGCGCCATTCTGCGCATCGTCTTCGATCACGAAGATCAGCGTATCGTCCTTGAAGCGGCTGTGGGCGATGCGTTCGATCACCAGCCCGACCGAATAGTCATTGTCCGCCATCTGCGTCTCGACCGTATCGACTCCGTCGATCGCCTTGTCGAAATCGCCGAAATGATCGTGGCTGAGGCGGAGCAAGGTCAGTTGCGGCATCGTGCCGACCAGCTCTTGTTCGGCAAATTCGCGTTCCCACTCCCGTTCGCGCCAATAGTCCGGCATCTTCTGGTCGAACCCGCGGAAATAGGGGTCGCTAAGGCCGACGAGCGAGCGGTCGGCGGCGACGTGGACAGCGCGCCCTTCCCTCGCCGGCTCGCGGATCTGCGGGACTTCGCCGGGCAGCCCGGTGTCGTAGACCGAGGCATCGGCAAAGCCATAGTTGCGGACGGAAAGCCCAGCCTTGAGCGCTGCGTTCCATAGGAAGCCGCGGCCCGCCTCGTCGTCACCGTCGCCGTCCGGGGCGGTGAGCAAGGCCGGGCCGGGGAGGACATCGTCATCGTCGGGCGCGGTCGGATTGACCCGCCGTCGCTCGGCCGGCGTGAGCGCGGTGGCGATATTGCGATCGACCTGTTCGGCCTCATAAGCGAGCCCGCGCTGGGCGTAATTGACCGGCGCGGTCTTTTCGAGAAGGTCGGGCGCGCGTGCCGCGGTTGTCCATGTCCAGCCCGTGCTCGATTGTTCGCCGCTGTCGTAGAAATTATCGAGCGTGACGAACTCGAGCGCCATCTTGTGATGGTTCGGCGACAGCCGCGCGCCAAGAATTGCCAGGCGCGGGTCGCCATTGCCGACGGGCAGGTCGCCAAGCACCTGATCGTAGGTGCGGTTTTCTTTCACGATATAGACGACATGGCGAATTTTCGCGCGCAGGAGCGCCATTGTCGCGTCGGCGCTGGCGCGACCAGGGTCGGCAAGTCCGATGTTGCGCGCAACTTGCCGCGTCGCCGCTGCGAGTAGCGCCCTAGTCGGTCGCGGAAGTTCGAGCAGTCCGGCCTTTTCCAGCTGGAAAATATATTGATTGGCGGAGCCGCAAGCGTTCGGCTGCGCCTTGCTCGTGGCGAGCGCGGGCGGGCAGCCGAGTGGATTGGGTCCCGGTGGACTCTTGCGGTTGATCACGAACAGCCGCCCGTCGGTCCGCGCCACTGCCACGCCGCTGGGATACCAGCCGGTCGGCATCAGGCCCTCGATCCGTGCCGCTCCGCCATCGATTGCCACCGTTGCGACGGCATTGATGCCGCCGAGCGTAACGAGCAGCCGTCCCTGACCGCCACGAGCAAGCCCGTTGGGATTGAGGCCTTTGCCCAAATGCGATTTGCCCAGGCCAGCGGGGAGAACAAGCCGCGGTTCGCCAAGCAGCGATAATGATCGTGTGTCGATGATCGCCAACCGATCGTCATTGTCGCCCGTCGCATAAAGCCGGTGAGCGACCGGATCGAACAGCAATGCGGTCGGTTCGGCCTTGGTTGCGATGCGGCTACGAACCGCCACACTCGCGGCGCCGACATCGAGCACGACGATTTCGCGATCGCGCGGTGACGAAACGAATGCCCGGTTGGAGCCGTCCCAGCTGACAGCGAAGGGAAACTCGCCGCCCGCGATCCCGTGCTGCGTCGGGTCATTGCGGCCAGGTCGCAGGTCGCGTTCGGCGACCACGCGTCTCGAGACAAGATCGACCAGGCTGACCGAATCATTATAATAATTGGCGACCAGGGCGCGGCGGCCATCGCTGCTGACCGCGATCCCGGCTGCCTGCGGTTTGACCGCCGAGCCGATGCCCGCCGCGTGCCCCAGCGCGATCGGCCGCCCCGACTTGACGAACCTGCCGCCCTTCCGCGCGAACAGATGAATGTTGTCGTCGACCCCGCCCGAAACGACGATCGCGTTGCCGTCGGGGAGCCATGCCAGCCCCGAATAGCTGTTGGGCACGGTCAACGTTTGCGCCCAGCGCAACCGCGTCGCGTCAATGCGATAAAGGAAGACATATTGCTGCGACTGTGCCTCGACAAGGTTGCCGTCGGCGCCGTTCACGCGGTTGAACCCGCTGGTGAGGATCGCGAGTTCGCCACCGTCGGGGCTCGTGACGATTACCGCCGCACCATCGGCAACGGTCGCGGGGAGCGGGCCGATCCGCGCCACCAGCGGAGTGAACCGGGCGCCTGGCACTGCCAGCGGGGTCAGCATCTGACCCGTTGGAAGTCGCGTGTTCACACTCCAGGCAGCGCTGGCGAGCAACCCCGCGCACCCCAACATCATCTTCAGCATGCGCATTATGGCCTCCGGTTCCTCAGTTTCAGCCTAGCTACCGCGGCGCCGTGACAGCGTAGTGACGCATGTGCAACGACGTCATTTCAGGGTCACAAAATCATGGCCGGGCTGACGCAAGATGCTTCTAGCGACTCCCCCGAGGCGGCCGATTTGTTTCGGCCGTGACGCAAATCGTACTTTGGGGGACTTCCATGCTCGAAACTTCGAAAGCCATCCTGCTGACCGGAACCTTGCTGTCGGCAATGCCTGCCTTTGCTGCCGATAAAGCCGCCCCGTCAGGCCAGTTGCCGGTCATCACCGCCGTCTCGGCAAGCGATGGTGCGCCGAGCGATCCCGCCGCCTCCGAAGAAATCATCGTCACTGGCCGTGGCGCGACGCGCCAGGTGCAGGAAATCTCGCAGCGCGATCTCGCCATCCTCGCCCCCGGCACGACCGCGCTCAAGGCGCTGTCGAAGCTGCCGAGTGTCAACTTCCAGTCGGCCGATCCGTTCGGTGCCTATGAATGGTCCGAACGGATCACGGTGCGCGGTTTCGACCAAAGCCGACTGGGCTTCACGCTCGACGGTATCCCGCTCGGCAACCAGAATTACGGCAACAACAACGGCCTCCACCTGAGCCGCGCGCTTAGCCCAGAAAATGTCTCTATCACGCGGCTGACGCAGGGCGCGGGCGCACTCGGCACGCAGGCGACCAATAATCTTGGGGGCACGATCGAGGTTTTCTCGCGCGATCCATCGACGCGCTTTGGGGTCGAGGCCAATGGTTCCTACGGCAATCACTCGACCAAGCGCGGGTTTGTGCGGATCGACAGCGGCGGCGACGTCGCGCGCGGCTATATCTCCTACGGCTTTCTCGACCTCGACAAGTGGAAGGGCGTTGGGCGTCAAGTTCAGCACCAGGTCAATGCCAAGGGGGTGGTCGACGTCGGCACCGCTAAGTTCACCGGCTTCTTCAACTTCTCCGACCGCCGCGAGCAGGATTACCAAGATCTGAGCCTCGACCAGATCCGCCGGCTGGGGCTTCGCAACGACAATGTCTCCGATAATTTCCCGCTCGCGGTGCTGATCGCCGATGTCGGCGCGAACCGCGGCGACACGGGCGCGCCCCGGCTCAACCCGGCTGCGGGCACAGTTTATCCGGCGCCCTACACGACCGTCGACGACGTCTATTATGATGCCTCGGGGCTGCGTCGCGACTATCTCGCTTCGCTTGGCGTCGAAGCGCCTCTCGGTAATCATGTCAAGGTCGAACTCAAGGGCTATTACCACGACAATCATGGCCAAGGCATTTGGTTCACCCCCTATGTCGCGTCGCCGAGCGGGGTGCCGATCGCGGTCCGCACCACCGAATATGACATGAAGCGCAAGGGCGTATTCGGGGATATCAAGGCCGATCTGGGGTTCAGCGACCTCACCGTGGGTGCGTGGTACGAGCGCAACGACTTCCATCAGGCGCGGCGTTTCTACGCGCTCGACAGCCGCACCACGGCGAGCCGCTCGGCGCTCGAATTCCAAAGGAATCCCTTCTTCACTCAGTGGGAGTTCCAGTACACCACCGACATCCTGCAATATTATGTGCAGGACCGGATCAAGGCGGGCAATCTCACCGTCGACTTTGGCTGGAAGGGATTCGAGGTCAAGAACAAGGCCAATCCCATCATTCAGGCGGGTCGAGCCGCAGGCACAATCAAGGCGACCGACTGGTTCCAGCCGAGCGTCGGCGTCAATTACAAAGTGACCCCCGAAGCGGAAGTCTACGCCAGCTTCAGCCAGTCGACCGAAGCCTATGTTGCCGCCTTCACCGCCGGCCCCTTTTCGACGACCCAAGCCGGCTTCGACGCGATCAAGGGCAAGCTTCGCCCCGAGGCATCCGATACCTATGAAATCGGTGTGCGGTTCAAGAGTGGTGGGCTGAGCGCGACGCTCGGCGCTTATCACGTCGACTTCCGCAATCGGTTGCTCGGCATCACCACCGGCGCCGGTATCGTCGGCAATCCGGTCGTGCTCCAGAACGTCGGCGGGGTGCGATCGAAGGGCATCGAGGCGGCAGCCAGCTATCGCCTTGGCAGTGGCTTTAACGCCTATGCGTCCTACAGCTACAACGACGCAACTTACCGCGACGACGTAATCATTCCCCCGGCAATCGTCGGCGGCATTCCGACCGTGATCCCGCTGCGCGGCAAGACCGCGGTCGACGCGCCCAAGCACCTCGCCAAGGCTGAAATCGCCTATGATCGGGGAGTCTTTTTCGGCCGGGTCGGCGTCGATTATATCAGCAAGCGCTATTTTACCTATACGAACGATCAGTCGGTTCCCGGCCGGGTCCTGGTCGATGCGTCGCTTGGTTATCGCTTCACCGTCGCCGGGCTGCGCAAGGCCGAAATCCAGCTTAACGCAAGCAATCTGTTCAATAAAAAATATGTTTCGACCATTGGCTCCAACGGCTTTGGCAACCGCGGCGACAACCAGACGCTGCTTGCCGGCGCTCCGACGCAGGTCATGGCTTCGCTCAGGGTCGGGCTCTGACAGGCGCCTCGCGGGGCGGGCCAATTTGCTCCCCCCGCGAGCGGCTTCGGTTGGCAGTCGGTCGTCACACGATCGTGGCCAAACCGTCATGGCGGTGACTCGTCACTAGTCCAGTATATCGCCACGACCGGATTGCGGGGAGCAAGATGGCCACTCAAGCGACGTTTTCGTTCGACGCCGAAACCATCGTTCCGCCGCCGCTTGCCCGCCGTTTCGCCGACTGGCTCCACGAATTGGCGCCGACCGAGTTTGGGGAACGGCAACACTACCGAACGATCTGGATCAGCGACGTGCATCTCGGAACGCCAGGCTGCGCGGCGGAAATGCTGGTCGATTTCTTGCGCTCGACCGATTGCGAGACGCTCTATCTTGTTGGCGACATCATCGACGGATGGCAGCTGCGCAAGGGACGGCATCGGCCTGCCCGCCACAACGACGTGGTCCGCTGCATTCTCAAGCAGGCCAAGCGCGGCACCCGCGTGGTCTATGTTCCGGGCAACCATGACGAAGCGATGCGCGACCATATCGGCCTCAATTTCGGCGGGGTCGAAGTGACCGCCGAAGCTATCCACCTGACTGCCAACGGCCCGCCGCGTGCGGGTCCTTCATGGCGACGAGTTCGACGGGGTCATGCTCGACGCGCGATGGCTCGCGGTGATCGGCGACCAGGCCTACGCGCCATATGGTACTGCAGCTCCTTGGTTGGATGTGGGCCCTAGCTTTCTCTATCGCTGTTGGAAGCTACACCGTGTTCGCCGTAAGCGTCGTTGGACATGCTGTGCTGATAGGAGCGGCTGCCATCACGGTTGCGACCTTTGGTGCCGCGACAAAACGCCCAAGCCTGTTTAACGGCGGCTTTGGGCGACGTTCGGATGGCGAACATCTGTAACCTGTCCGTTAGGCTCCAAGACGAAATAATTGAGCGCAAGTCGGGTGTCGGACTAATGTCCGATTTGGGTGGAAAGCGGACGCTAGGCGCTAGGCCAAGGAATAGTGTTTGACGGTTCATCTTCTTCCTTTTCCTCGGAAAACCTGCCGCGCCGCACCATCAAGTCCAAAGCCTGCTTCGCAACAGGCGCGACGCGCTGAGGCCAGCCTGTTTGAATAATCTCGTCAACTACAGGAAATTTGGAAATGTCGGTGTCCGAGATTGCCTGTTGCATTATGCAGCAGACCTCGAGAACGGCCTTAGTCTCCTCGGGAGTCATTGCGGGAAACCAGTCGGGCTCGCCCTTGTAGGGAAACCAATCAAAGAAGGTTTCAAACCATTCGGTTGGACCTGCCTCGCAAACACCTTTGTCGCCACGCGAGAGGCCCCAAATCTCTTCCATGATGCGATTGCGAACGCGCTGGGCGACGAGCCGTTCGGATGGATTTTCGTTACTTGCCATTCGCACATAATGCACCACCGGCTAACGTCCGGAATGGGTCGAAAGCGGACGCTAGCTTTCAGCGTCCCCGCGCCGCCACCAGATAATTCAGCCTTACATCCTTGCTCAGATGCAGCCCGCGGATCGGGGTGAAGGCGATTCCCTCGACGTCGGTCACTTCCATGCCCACCGCGCTCAGCATCGCGGTCATTTCCTCGGGGGTGATGAACTCGTCGTAATGGTGGGTGCCGCGGGGGATGCGGCCCGTGCCTTCCGCCAGCGTGATCGTTATCAGCCGCGACCAGGCGGTGCGGTTGGGGGTGGAGAGGATGAGGAGGCCGCCGGGCGCCAGCCGCGCGGCGAGGCTGGCGACGAATGCGCTGGGGTCGGCGACATGCTCGATCACTTCCATCGCGGTGATCAGGTCGAAGCGGCCGCCCAACCCCTCGACCCCGATCGCGCGATAATCGATCGCCAGACCCGAGGCATCCGCATGCGCTTTGGCGGCGGTGATCAGCTCGGGCGCGGCGTCGACCGCGGTGACTGTGGCCCCCATCCGCGCCAGCGGTTCGGCGAGCAAACCTGCGCCGCAGCCGACGTCGAGCGCGGTGCGGCCCTCGAGCGGCCTCAACTTGCATTCGTCGAGGTGCCAATGCTGGTCGATGCGGTCGCGGATGTAGCCCAGGCGCACCGGGTTGAGCCGGTGAAGCATCTTCGACGCGCCATCGGGATCCCACCAATCGCCGGCCATGGCGCCGAAGTGGGCGGCTTCGCTTGGCTTGATGCTTGTGTTCGTCATGCCCCCTTCCTAACAGGACGCCGCATTGGCTGCCACGAGGAATCAATTGAATCAGCGCGCCTCGTACCGACAGGCCCTCCCCTCGATCCCCTCCCGTAAACGGGAGGGGAGGAAGTGAGCCGCATCGTGATGAAATTCGGCGGGACGTCGATGGCCGGGATCGAGCGGATCCGCAGTGTCGCGGGGCGGGTCAAACACGAGGTTGAGGCGGGCAATGAGGTGCTGGTGGTGGTGTCCGCGATGGCGGGGGAGACCGACCGACTGGTCCAATTGTGCCGCGAATCCGCCGCCTCCCATGACAATCAGGAATATGACGTGGTGGTGGCGAGCGGGGAGCAAGTCACCGCCGGATTGCTGGCAATGACGCTGCAGACGGTGGGCCTGAAGGCGCGCAGCTTCATGGGCTGGCAATTATTGAAGGCGACCGGGGTCCATGGCAATGCGCGGGTCGAGGCGGTCGAATCGGCGACGCTCGACGAGGCACTGAAATCGGGCACGGTCGCGGTCATCCCGGGCTTCCAGGGGGTCAGCGAGGATGGCCGCGTGGCCACCTTGGGCCGCGGCGGATCGGACACGTCGGCGGTGGCGATCGCGGCGGGGCTGAAGGCCGACCGCTGCGACATCTACACCGACGTCGACGGGGTCTACACCACCGACCCGCGGATCGTGCCGCGCGCACGCAAACTCGCCCAGGTGACGTTCGAGGAGATGCTCGAGCTGGCCGGGGTGGGATCGAAAGTATTGCAGGTGCGCAGCGTCGGTCTGGCGATGCGCGAGAAGATGCCGCTGCGCGTATTGAGCGCGTTCGAGGATTTGCCGGGGACCGAGATCGTCGCCGAACTGGGAGAAGACATGGAACGCAACGCCATCGCCGGGATCGCGTCCGACCGCAACGAGGGGCGGATCACGTTGACCGGGATCGCCGACCGGCCGGGGACGGTCGCGGCGATCATGCACCCGCTGAGCGAGGCGGGGATTTCGGTCGACATGATCGTTCACGCGGCGACCGCGGGCCAGCCGGTCAGCGACCTGACCTTCACCGTCCCGCGCGCGTCGCTCGCCCAGGCGGTGGCGGTGATGGAGACGCAACAAAGCGCGATCGGCTTCACCGCAATGCTGACCGACGATGCAGTGGCCAAGGTCAGCATCGTCGGGGTCGGCATCCGCTCCAACCCCGCGCTGTCGGCGACGATGTTCGACACGTTGGCGGCGCGGGGGATCAATTTGCTCGCGGTGACGACCAGCGAGATCAAGGTCAGCGCGTTGATCCGCGAGGATGAGATGGAACTCGCGGTGCGCTTGCTCCACACCGCTTTCGGGCTCGACGATGTGGAGAAGAAGGCATGAGCGGCGAAGGAATGATTGCGGAGCCCCGCGCGATGCACGGCGGCAATGGCCTGACGACCGCGGGAATGGCGCGGCTCAAGCAATTGATGCACCGCGGGACCGAGTTTCTCGGCTGCGACTATGCCATCCTCGGCGGGGCGATGAGCTGGATTTCGGAGCGCAATTTGGTCTCGGCCATCTCCAACGCCGGCGGGTTCGGGGTGATTGCCTGCGGGGCGATGACCCCCGATTTGCTCGACACCGAAATCGCCGAGACGAAAAAGCGCACCACACGGCCGTTCGGGGTCAACCTCATCACCATGCACCCGATGATCAGCGAGTTGATCGACGTTTGCGCGGCGCATCAGGTCACGTATGTCGTGCTCGCCGGTGGCCTGCCCCCCAGCGGGGCGATCGACCGGATCAAGGGCAATGGCGCCAAATTGATCGCCTTCGCCCCGGCGCTGGCGCTGGCCAAGAAGCTGATCCGCTCGGGCGCCGACGCGCTGGTGATCGAGGGGATGGAGGCCGGCGGGCACATCGGCCCGGTGTCGACCAGCGTGCTGGCGCAGGAGATATTGCCCGAGGTGGCGAAGGACATTCCGGTATTCGTCGCGGGCGGGATCGGGCGCGGCGAGGCGATTGCGGCTTACCTCGAAATGGGGGCGGTCGGGGTGCAACTCGGGACTCGCTTCGTCTGCGCCACCGAGTGCATCGCCCACGCCAATTTCAAGAAGGCGTTCCTGCGCGCATCGGCCCGCGACGCCATCCCCAGCGTCCAGATCGACCCGCGCCTGCCGGTGATCCCGGTGCGCGCGCTCAAGAATCAGGAAATGACCAACTTCGCCGCCAAGCAGGTCGAAGTCGCCGGGCGGCTCGATTCGGGCGAGATCGAAATGGGCGAGGCGCAATTGCAGATCGAGCATTATTGGGCCGGCGCCTTGAAGCGCGCGGTAATCGACGGCGATGTCGAGAGCGGGTCGGTGATGGCCGGGCAGAGCGTCGGGATGGTCAAGCGCGAGGAACCGGTGGCCGAGATCATCGCCGAACTGGTCGACGAGGCCGCGGCGGCGCTCGACAGCCGGGGTTAGGCCGCCCCTTGCCAGTGGTTGGTGAGGGCTTCATCGAGCGCGTCGGCAACCGGGAACAAGTCACTCATCTCGTGGCGCAGGCGGCGGCGGATGGACATGATCATCACGGCCGCTTCGCCCCGGAACAAGGTCACGTTGCCGGCGATCGCAACGCTCGACGACCAGCGCAGGTTGAATCGCTCGAAGCGATTGGCGAGCGTGCAAATCTCGCGCTTGAAATCCTGCGCCAGTGCCGCTGTTGCGGGACAATTCGATGCAATCAGGAAAGGGTAGAGGCTGCGGTCGGCAAGCGCGAAATGGATCCGCAAGATCCCCGCGAGCCGCGACAGGTCGAGCGCCAACGGATAAGCTGCGGAGTCGCCGTCATAGGCGTTCATGCCGATGCGGATACGGTCGAGCATGGCGTTGGCGGCGTCCACCTGGGCGCGCATGATGGTCGTTCGAGCCATCGAAAAATTCCCTATTTTCAAGATGTTCCAGCGTTTCGCAGGATCATCACAACAAACGTACCAGCGCCAGTGAATCGCCCAATGTTTTGACTCCGTATCGGAGTGAAACTGATTTTTCGGGACAGTTTGACGACCATTTCACTGGCCGCGATTGTCTTGGGGCGCTTCCCCCTGCTAGCGACAAGCGCATGCCCTTGTCCGCCGCCATTGCCTCTCGCGAGATCATCGTCGGCTTGCACGAACTGATGGCCCGTCGATCGAGCCCTCAAGGCAAACTGGACCATGTTGTCGACCTGATCGCGGAGGCGATGAAGAGCGAGGTCTGTTCGATCTACGTCCAGCGCGACGGCAAGCTCGAATTGTTCGCGACTCACGGGCTCAACAAGGAAGCGGTCCATGTCACCCGCCTGTCGCCCGGCGAGGGGCTGGTCGGGACGATCGCCGCCGAGGGGCGGATCCTCAACCTCGACGAGGCCAATAGCCACCCCGCCTTCGCGTACCGGCCCGAGACCGGCGAGGAGAGCTTCCACAGTTTCGCCGGGGTGCCGATCGTCCACCGCGAAAATGCCATTGGCGTGCTCGCGGTCCAGCATGCCGATCCGCGCTGCTATGAGGACGTCGAGATCGAGGCGCTGCAGACGGTGGCAATGGTGCTGTCCGAACTGATCGCCAGCGCGCGTTTGTCCGACGGCAGCCGGACGACCCAGCGCGCGGCGGGCGCCCAGCGGCTGACCGGGCTCAAATTGGTCACCGGAATGGCCAAGGGCGTGGCGGTGTTCCACCAGCCGCGCGTGATGGTCGAACATACGGTGGCCGAAGATACCGAGGCCGAGCGGGCGCGGGTGTACACCGCCTTTCGCCGGATGCGCGAGCAGATCGACACCATGACCCGCGAGGCCGAATTCGGGACAGCGGGCGAGCACAATGAGATCCTCGAGACCTACAAGATGTTCGCGTACGACGAGGGCTGGTCGCGGCGGATCAACGAGGCGATCGACAGCGGCCTGACCGCCGAAGCCGCGATCGAGCGGGTCCAGCAGCGCACCCGCAGCCGCATGCAGGAGATTGACGATCCGTTGCTGAAAGAGCGGATGCACGACCTCGAGGACCTCTCCAACCGGCTGATGCGGATCGTCAGCGGCCGGATGGGCACCGCCGCGCAGACCGGGCTGCAGAAAGACACCGTGCTGATCGCGCGCAACCTCGGCCCCGCCGAACTGCTCGAATATGACAAGCGCCGCTTGAAGGCGGTGGTGCTCGAGGAAGGATCGCTCACCGCGCATATGACGATCGTCGCGCGGGCGATGGGGGTTCCCGTCGTCGGCAAATTGAACTCGATCCGCCACGTCGCCAACGAAGGCGATGTCATCCTGGTCGATGGCGACAGCGGCACCGTCGTGGTCCGCCCGACTCGCCCGCTGGCGCTGGGGTTCGAGCAGCGCATGGCGATGAGCCAGAAGCGCCGCGCCGAATATAGCGCGCTCAAGGATTTGCCCGCCGAAACCACCGACGGGGTGACTGTCTCGCTGATGGTCAACGCCGGGCTGGCCGAGGATGCGGCAATGCTCGAGGCCTCGGGCGCCGACGGCATCGGGCTGTTCCGCACCGAATTCCAGTTCCTCGTTTCCGCCGCTCTGCCCGGGCGCGAAAGCCAGCAACGGCTCTACAAGTCGGTGCTTGACGCGGCCGGCGACAAGCCGGTGGTGTTCCGCACCGTCGACATCGGCGGCGACAAGGCCCTGCCCTACCTCAACGATATCAGGGACGAGGCCGAGAATCCGGCGATGGGCTGGCGCGCGCTGCGCCTCAGCCTCGAGCGGTCGACGCTGATGAAGGCGCAGGCGCGCGCCTTGCTCGAAGCTGCTGCCGGGCGAACGCTCAAGGTGATGTTCCCGATGGTCAGCGAACCGTGGGAATATGAGGAAGCCCGCGCGTTGTTCGAGGAGCAGGTCGCCTGGTCGAAAAAGGCCCACCGCGCCTTGCCGCGCAAGATCGAATATGGCGCGATGCTCGAAGTGCCGAGCCTCGCCGAAATGCTCGACGTGATCCTGCCGCGGCTAGATTTCCTGTCGATCGGAACCAACGACCTCACCCAATTCCTGTTCGCCGCCGATCGCGCTGACCCGCGGCTGGCCGAGCGGTACGACTGGCTCAGCCCCGCGATCCTGCGCTTCCTGCGCCGGGTCGTCGTGCAGTGCGATGCCGCGGGCGTCCCGGTGCGGCTGTGCGGCGAAATGGGCGGACGGCCATTGGAAGCGATGGCGCTGATCGGCATCGGCATCCGCAATTTCTCGATCACCCCGGCGGCGGTCGGCCCGGTCAAGGCGATGATCCGCTCGATCGATGCCGCCGCAGTCACCGCGCGGATCGAAAAGATGCTCGCCAAGC
>ENA-OFDP01000551-OFDP01000551.1-metagenomes-genome-assembly--contig:-NODE-551-length-16529-cov-4.518757_pt1 | contig 16529 bp, 14 predicted proteins | sample MGYA00153389_OFDP01 | MGnify analysis MGYA00153389 | reverse complement strand
CGTATCTGACACGCGATGCTGACTTTTTTGTGCCGCTGCACATTCGCGTGCAAAAAGCGCGCCGTGTGCAGGCCGACCTGTTCATCAGCATTCATGCCGATGCTTTTTTTACCGAACGCCCACAAGGCGCCAGCGTGTTTGCATTGAGCGACAAGGGAGCTACCAGCAGCAGCGCCCGCTGGATGGCCGACAAGGAAAACTCCGCCGACCTGGTGGGTGGCGTGAACGTCAAAGCAAAGGATTCACAGGTACAAAAAGCCCTGCTGGACATGAGCACCACGGCGCAAATCAACGACAGCTTGAAGCTCGGCAGCGCCGTACTGGGCGAAATAGGCGCAGTGGGCAAGTTGCACAAGCCGCGTGTTGAACAGGCAGGCTTTGCGGTGCTCAAAGCCCCAGACATACCCAGCGTGCTGGTAGAAACGGCTTTTATCAGTAACCCGGACGAAGAGGCCAAGCTGCGTAGTGACGCGTATCAAGTGCAACTGGCTGATGCGCTGATGCGCGGCATCAGCCGCTACTTTGCGCGCAATCCACCGTTGGCAAGAAACCGCCCGTTGTAGCGTTGCCACGGGTTTTTGGCGTTACAACTGGTCACAATCAGGCGCCTGCCGCACACCTGTAGTCGTCTTTTTCCTACAAGACCTGAATTACCATGCGTTTAAATTAAAGTTCTCAGGCAAGCCGAATTTTTGGCAAGTAGAGCCTTCAATTTTTATAAAGGACTTCATCATGACAACAAAACTTTTGCTTACCGTCGCTGCTGCATCTTTGATCGCCCTGACTGGCTGCTCCACTTCTCCAACCAACGCACAAATTGGTACGGGTGTGGGCGCTGTCGCAGGTGGCGTGGTTGGAAATGCTGTATTTGGCGGCGTACTGGGCACCGTTGGCGGTGCCGCTGCTGGCGCGCTGATCGGCAATGAAGTCGGCAAGAAAAAGTAAACCGAATTTAACTCGATTGCCAGTACGCAATGCCTCGACTGATCAAATCAGATGGGGTAAATCAGTGAGTTGAGAATCATCTCGCTGTCGTACACGCAGAGGCGACGCCTGAATTTCCAGGCGTCGCCTTTTTTTATGATTTCGTCAATGTAGCGCCCTACGTTGTAAACCTCGCTGATGCTGCCGGGTTTGGTACGGAACACCGCGTAATTGGCCTCGGCCTTGATCACCTCATCGTCCTGAGCTGTGATGCGCGCCGCGCTGATGATGTGGCGCATGTAGTAAGGCCCGTGGTAAATCGTTTGCGTGATGCCGTAGACCCGGTCTTTCATCATGCCCTGGCTTTCAAGCGCCATCAAGGCCAGTGGCAAACCCCGATCAAAATTTTCGCGCGCCTGTATTTTGTAATGGCCATCTTCAGTGAAAAACAGTGGCCAGTCGTCAAAACGTTTTTCATCAAGTGCCGCTACATAGGCTGCATTGAGCTGGTCTATCTGATGCTGCAAAAGCAACTGATCTACATCGCTCATATCGCCATCACCTTTCGCCAGTAAGCGTACATGCTGCGAATCAAGGTTTCAGTCACCATGTGCTCAGTACCTTCTACTCCCGTGCCGCCCAGCTCACACAGCGTACTGCCACTGTCACCCGCCTGCTTGAAGCCGCTTTGGCTGAACTCAATTACCTCGCCATCGTCAGCGCTGACAAAACCCGCCGGGCCAAACAGATTGGCTTGCCGCAAGCGGCGCTGGGTCATCTCATCCGTGTCGTCTGCAAAGCCAAAATGCGTCCAGACAAAGTCAAACTCGCCTTGCCCGCGCGGCACGATGTGCCGGGTACTGAGCGAATTGACCTGCTGCTGGACGATGAGGCTGGGGAACAGTGTGATCATGGTCACGGTAGGCGTGATGTCAGTGCCGGGGTTGGCCGGATCTTCAATCTTCCACCAGGCTTCAGGCACTACATCGAGCAGGCGATCATCATGTAGCGCCATGTTGGCTTTGAAACTGGTCACGCCCTCTGTTACCGCAACGCTGGGTCCGCTCTCATTGCGGCGCGAAATCATCACTGCATGCCTGCCGTGCTCGTCCATCACCATGCGGCTTTTCTGATCAGCACGCCACAGGCCAAACGTCACAAACCAGGTGTGCAACAAGCCGGGGTGGTACGGATCTTTGATGTTTTCCATCATCAGCTTCCAGTTACCCGGAATGCGCTGACGGTTGTAGCCCAGCAAGGTCAGCTTGCGCGCTGTGCTGTCTTCTGCTTTGAATATACGATTGACCCACGGCATGACGCTGGGACCAAGGTAGTCTTCCAATGACTCGACGCTGTCACTGAAAGTGGCAAACACCAGGCCATACAAAACCGCAACCCGCAGCTTGGTCAAGCCGTGGTCTTTAACGTCAAAACCTTCTGGCATCCCGCCATTGACCGCATCGCCATCTTTCACGCCATCTTTAAATGGCAGGCCCGCCAGGTCACCGTTGAGCTTGTAGGTCCACTGGTGATACGGGCAGACAAAACTGCGGGCATTGCCATGCGACGTTTGGCAAAAGCGCACGCCACGGTGTGCGCAGCGGTTTTCAACCACCCGTATGCCGTGATCAAGCAAGCGGTCTTTGGGTGCGACGCGGTCACGCACCATCAGCACCTGCCGCTCACCGACATGGCTCAGTTTGTAGTCACCCGTGTTGGGGATTTCCACCTCCAGGCCCACATAACACCAATGCGCACCGTAAAAAATCTTGCTAAGTTCTTGCTGGTAAAGCTGCGCATCTGTGTAAACCCAAAACGGAACACGGCTGGAACCCCTTTGCTGCCAGCGGAAGGGCTCATGATTGGATAGGTCTGGCGCATTCATGGTTTTAAGTGCGGTTTAAACAGTCAAATCATAAGCTTACTTATTAAAGCTGTACAGCGTCGCTACAGCCCGGTAGCCGTTACCCCACAAGTCAAAACAAATGTCAGACTGGATGCAGCAGGAAAAGTACTGATGACAAATCCAGGGCTTTGAAGCGTGCCTATCGTCAACGGTGCTGGGCAGACCGCCAAGCCACCCGTTACTGCACAGGTGGGGTTAGTTGTGCAACTCAAGCCTGGTGCCACAGGGTCAAGCAAGGTTGTACCGCCCGCAGCACCTGGGCCAAGATTGGCGATGGTGATGGTGTAGCTTGTCGTTTGCCCTGCAAACAATGTTGTACCGGCATTGATTTTGGAAACCGTCAAAGTAGCGTTAACGCATGCAGGCGTGACTGTGGTGGTCACAGTGCCGGTGTTGTTGGTCAGCAGCGTTTCACCCGCGCCGGGCGAGATGACTACGGTATTGGTTTTGACGTTGCCACCTGTACAGGTGATGCGCACTGTGCCAGTCACCACCGGGAAGTTTGTTGCAGCTGCTATCGGGTAGGCATTGGTATCTGGCAGCGTACACACAACAGGTGCAGTACCACTACAAGACCAGTTGGTGCCGCTAAACGTGTTGGTGGCCAGAACGCCTGTTGGCAGCGTATCTGTGATGGTTAGTGGCGACGAGCCCAACGCCCCTGCGGTTGCATCGGTGGCTTGTGTCGTCGCAAAAACCTGCGCAGCAATCGCACGACCATTGTTACTCGGCGTGATGGTGTAGTTGAAGGTGGTGTTGGTGGCTGCTGTGGCAGGCGCTGTTTTGGAGATCCTGAAGTCGGGCAGCAGGCGCACGTCTTCTGTGTTGGAGCCGGCGACCAAGCCGTTGTAATTACTTCCTCCAACGTTGGTTGTTGCCGCGCCATTGAAATTGGCATAGGTGGTGTTGGCACTGTAGGCTGTAGCCGTGCGGTTCGCGTTCACCGCTGTCAACGGCGACACGGTACGGGTACTGCTCGGCCGGGTTGGATCCAGAAAAGTAATGCCAGCACCATTGTGGTAAGTGCCTACCGTTGCCGTATTCGGAATGCTGACCCTGAAAGTGACAGTGACCACCGACGGCACACCCGCCACAATGGGTGCTATCGCAAATGATGCCCAGGTCGGTGAGTTTTGCCCCGCCCCGGGCACGGTTAGCGGGGTTGCAGCAACCACCCAGGTTCGCGATGTTGCAATAGCGGCAGTTTCAGCGCCACTGGACAGTCGCCCCGCTGCCAGTGGTTGAGCGGGAAAGTATTGATAAGCTGGTACAGGGGCTGCAAGCGTCCAGCCCGGTGGCAGTGCGATGTCAAAAACACTGACAAATCTGGCGCCACCACCGTTGTTAACCACTGCAATTGAGTAGTCCGCTGTAGCACCTGCCGTAGTGGTGATTGTGGGGGTAAGGGTTGTTTTTTGTAACCGTCAGACTTGGCAGGCATTCATATCCCACCTGTACGCCTGGGCTGGTAATGGCATAACCAGTAAGACCCGCAGTTGCCACACCTGCAGTCTGCCCACAGTCGGCAGCTGCACGGAAGGGGGGGCATGAATTGCTGGCACTGGTGCCAGCAGCACCACCTGCTGCATTGAAAGTCGGGGCCACTGCCAGGTTGCTGATCAAAACACCGCCACCGCCGCCAGCACCCGCTCCGTCCTGTTCATCAACTGCTGCCAAATAAAGGCCACCTGCGCCGCCCAAAGCATTGACGGTCAGCACGCCGTTCAATCCCCCCGTACCCGCTGCCAAAATAACCGTACCCCCAGCGCCGCCTCCACCGGCAGCGTCTGTAGCACCGCCGTTGTTGATGCCTGGCGCACCATTGGTGTTGATGGTGGCGCCTGCACCAGTGGTCACAATGCGGCTGGCACGCAAAATAACCAGCGCACCACCCGCCCCGCCGGAAGCAGCCTGGTTCACGCCCGAATCATTCCTGTCGCCCGCACCACCGCCGCCGCCCATGATCCACCGCGCAGCAGCGTTGCCTGATGGTGAGCCGCCAAAACCACCCAAAAATAGACCTGCGAAAGTCGGCACGCTTGAATTCCAGGTGTTGCCACCTCTTCCGCCCGCACCGCCATTGCCGCCACCACCGCCACCGGCATTGTGCTGATTGCCACCACCACCTGCATTGCCTGGGGCACCGCGAGATGATTCACCATTGACGTAGCCGTTTCCTGCGCCGTTAACAGAGATACCCGTTCCGGCGCCAGTGGGGTCTTCAATGTAAATGCGCGAAGGCGTCCCAGCGCTGCCTTCGCCTTTGGAACCTCCCAGGTTATCCGCAATCAAAGCTCTGTATGACTGGCAACCCGTGGTGTTGTAGGCGGCAGTACAAGTTCCGTTGACAGCATCCTGGACACCCCCAGCACCACGAAAACCCCGACCCGACCCGTTGATGACTTGTGTCCCCAAGTTGATGTCGCCGGTTGCCTCCAGCACAAGCACCCCGCCACGGAAGCCGTTCCAGGGTACGACCGTGAGTCCCGCTGTCACGGTAAGGTTCGAATACTGTGGCACACGAATCACCTGGTAGGCCTGCTTACCTTGCGTCACGCTCCCCGTGCGGGTGAAATAGCCCCTGGTTAAGGGTGCGCTCAGATTGATCGTGCCACCTGCTGCAAACGTAGCCCCGCCTCCAGTAGCAACCGCCCACTCGTAATTGCCAGCAACAAAGTTCGTGCCATTGACCCCGCCCGCATAACCAGCGACACCGAATGCAACAGTATTTGTCACACCTGCATTGGTGGTGGCGTCTCCATATGCGTTGGTATCAGTGGCATCAATGTCAGCGCCCTGCATTTGAATGATCAGCAGCAAATCACCCGCCAGGATGGGGCTGTTCGTGCCTGTGCCACCGGACACTGTCAGCGATGTGGCATTGATCGCGGGATTGAGTAAACCAGGGAAAAAAGTATTGGGCTGGGTTGCAATGCTTGCTGCGCCAGAATTTCCAGGAATCGAGCAGGTTTGCGCAAAAACCCAAGGCGCAGCAAAGATCAATTAACGAAAAGCAAGCACCGATAAAAGTCAGCGCTTCCAAACAGAAGCGACAGCTGTGCTGTTGACTAATTTAGGTGACATGCAGAGTAGTCGAAAACTGTTTTAAACGTTACAAGATTTACAATCTTACGCAAATCTGAAAGGCTTGAGACAAGAAACAGATCAGATTGTGAACAAATCAAGCAATTTGTAGCGGTTAGCCCATTTCCTTTGAGTTGCGTCCAGCCTTCCAGGCCCCGTAAATCACCAGCAGACCGGGGATCAAAATCATCGCCCAGATGATTTTTTCCAGATTAGCCTTGACGATGGGGATGTTGCCAAATAAATAGCCTGCCGTGATGATGCCGCCGACCCAAATCGCGCCGCCCACCACGTTGTAAAACGTGAACTTGCCGCGATCCATTTCAGACACGCCAGCCACAAACGGTGCAAAGGTACGTAAAAACGGGGCAAATCGCGCCAGGATGATGGTGATGCCGCCATAGCGCTCGTAAAACGCGTGGGATTTGTCAAACGCCCGCTTGTTAAAAAACCGCGAATTCGGCCAACTGAACACTTTGGGTCCGAAGTAGCGGCCAATCGAGTAGTTGCACTGGTCACCCATCACCGCCGCGACGAATAACAAACCGACGGCCAGCGGGTAGCTCATCAAACCCACGCCGCACATGGTGCCGACCACGAAGAGCAGCGAATCACCGGGTAAAAATGGCATCACAACGACGCCTGTTTCCACAAAAATAATTAAAAACAGCAACGCATAGACCCATGCGCCATAGGTAGCGACGAAGGTTATGAGGTGTTTGTCGATGTTGACGATGAAGTCGAATAAGAAGGCGATGATTTCCATCCCTGTATTTTGACAGATGCGTACAGGCTTCCAGCCTAAAATCAACGCAATGTTTTCCCCACCCCCGCGCCGCGCCATCCGTGAATTGCCCGATGAACTGATCAGCCAGATTGCCGCAGGCGAGGTGGTAGAACGGCCAGCGTCGGTGGTGCGTGAGCTGCTCGACAACGCACTGGACGCAGGGGCCCGCCAGGTCACGGTGCGGCTGCTGGCAGGCGGCGTGCGTTTGATAGCAGTAGAAGACGATGGCGCAGGCATACCACGCGGTGAATTGCCGATAGCGCTAAAGCGCCATGCCACCAGCAAGATTGGCAGCCTGCAAGACCTGGAAGCGGTGGGCACGATGGGTTTCAGGGGTGAAGCTCTCGCTGCGATCAACTCAATTGCGGACATGAGCATCACGTCAAGAACGAATGATGCAGATCACGCCTGGCAACTGGACGGTCGTACGGGAGAAATGACCGCTGCCGCACGAAGCGCTGGCACGACGGTGGAGGTGCGTGAGCTCTTTTACGCCACACCCGCACGCCGCAAATTTTTAAAAACCGATGCCACCGAACTGTCGCATTGTGTAGAGGCGGTGCGCCGCCATGCGCTGGTGCGGCCCGATGTTGGCTTTGCCATATGGCATGAAGGCAAACTGGTGGAGCAATGGCGGGCTTGTAACGGTGATAGCGCACAGGATCAACGCCTGGCCGATGTATTGGGCGGTGATTTTGTCGCGCAATCCGTCGCCGTCAATTACCAAAGCACCGCCGTGCGGGCTGACGGCTCGCCGCTGATTCGCGTTTGGGGCCGGGCTGGCATACCCGATGCTGCGCGCAGTCGGCCTGACCAGCAATTTGCCTACGTCAATGGCCGATATGTGCGCGACAAAGTTATCACTCATGCCGCACGCAGTGCCTACGAGGACGTGCTGCACGGCCACCGCCAGCCGATTTATGCGGTGTATGTCGAGATGGATCCGACACGGGTAGACGTGAACGTACATCCGACAAAAATTGAGGTGCGCTTCAGGGACAGTCGCGAGGTGCATAGTGCAGTGCGCCATGCGGCTGAAAATGCGCTGGCTATTCCCCGGTCATCCGCCAAAGTTGCAGAGTCAACCCTGGAAACCTCCCAAAATGCCGTTTTTAGCACTTTTCAGGCATCAAATCAGCCTTTAGACCAATATATACGGGCGCAAGCAGCTATGAATTTTATAGCGCCTCATCAGCATAAGGTTTCTGACTTTGAAGCCCTGTGGCCGCAACCGGAGGCCGCCCATCCAGCCGAAGACACAAACACCTGGCCACTGGGCCGCGCCATCGCGCAACTGCAGGGCATTTACATCCTGGCTGAAAACACCCAGGGCCTGGTGATTGTTGACATGCATGCGGCGCACGAACGCATCGTGTACGAGCGGCTTAAAACGCAGATGGACAACGCCCGCATCCTGAGCCAGCCGCTCTTGATACCCGCCACGTTTGCCGCCAGCCCGCAAGAAGTGTCAACTGCTGAAACCAGCCAGGACACGCTGGCCGCGCTGGGCTTGGACATCACACCGTTTTCAGCCAAAACCCTGGCGGTGCGGGCTGTACCCACCAGCTTGGCGCAAGGCGATGCTGTCGAGCTGGCGCGCAGCGTATTGGCCGAGTTGGCCCAGCATGACGCCAGCACCGTCATCCAGCGTGCGCAAAATGAGCTGCTGTCAACGATGGCCTGCCACGGCGCGGTGCGCGCCAACCGCAAGCTGACCATCGACGAGATGAATGCCCTGCTGCGCCAGATGGAGGCCACAAATCGCTCTGACCAATGCAACCACGGCAGGCCAACCTGGCGGCAGATCAGCGTCAAGGAGTTGGATGCGCTTTTTTTGCGTGGGCGTTGAATTGACCTGCGAGCTTCAGTTTTGACCCTGTTCTGCTAACCTCAACCGAATGCTTTCGCCCCCACCCTTGTCTACAAAATTAACCAGTCATGCATCTGCAATGGATGCACCGATGCCCGCCGGGCTGGTTGTGGTTATTTTGGCCACCTTGCTGGGCATCCAGCCCGTCACAACTGATTTGTACCTGCCTGCCCTGCCAGCACTGACAGGCAGTTTTTCAGCACCAATGTCACACGCGCAGCTCACGCTTAGCGCCCTGCTGCTGGCGTTTGGTGTGTCTCAACTGGTGTGGGGGCCGCTGTCAGACCGGTTTGGCAGGCGGCCGATATTGCTGTGTGGCCTGGCTGCGTACCTGATTGCCGCCATTGGCAGTGCGCTGGCGCCCAGCATGTTGCAACTGATTGTCTGGCGCACTCTTCAGGGCGCGGCGATGGGCGCAGTGGTGATGTGCGCGCGGGCTTTGGTGCGCGACCTGTACCAGCCGCAAGACGGCGCACGCATCATGTCCAAGGGCTTGAGCGGGCTGGGCGCACTGGCCTGCATCAGCGCACCTGTGGGCGGCTTGCTGGCTCAATACTACGGCTGGCGTGCTGCGCTGCTGGCAGTGGCACTGTTTGGTGCGGCTGCGCTGGCTTTGGTTGTGCTGCGGTTTAAAGAAACATTGATTGCCAAAAATCCCCAGGCGCTTGAGCCTGCAACGCTGCTCACCACCTGGCGGAGTATTTTGAGCAACCCGGCTTTTTTGGCCTTTTCTGCGCTTTCGGCGGCATCGTATGGTGGCCTGTTTACTTTTCTGGCCAGCTCGTCTTTTGTCTTCATCACACTGTTGGGTTTGAGCAAAACACAGTTTGGCATGGTGATGTTTTTCACCTCCATTTCCTATGTTGCAGGCACTTTTATTTGCCGCAGATTGCTGCTGCGTTTTAGCGTGCAGCAAACGATTGCCATTGCTGCGTTCATCAGTCTGAGCGGTGGCACGCTGATGGGCGCACTGGCATGGGCCGGTGTCGTCAATGTGTGGGCTGTTTTGCTGCCCTTGGGTTTGTTCATGATCGGGCATGGCATTCACCAGCCCTGCGGCCAAAGCGGCGCGATTGGGCCTTTCCCCAAATCGGCGGGTGCGGCATCAGCGATGAATGGATTTTTCATGATGGTGGTAGCTTTTGGCATCGGCAGCTGGTTGGGGGTACGTATGGACGGCACGGTACTGCCCCTGACCAACGGCGTGTGGTTTTGGAGCGTGCTGATTGCACTGAGTGCCTGGGTGCTGGTGCGCAAATATGGCCATCAACCCGCGATGGCGGCGAATCTGCCGTGACATTGCGCTACATCGCCCTGGCCGGCCCGACAGCCTCGGGCAAAACAGCGGCTGCTTTGGCGATTGCCGAGCGGCATGCAGTTGAAATCATCAGTGTCGACTCAGCGTTGGTGTACCGGGACATGAGCATTGGCACAGCCAAACCGACAGCCCGTGAATTGGCGGCAGTGCCGCACCATTTAATTGACATACGTGACCCACTACACGCCTACAGCGCGGCTGAATTTGTGCAGGATGCTGAGCGCTTGATAGCTGACATCACCGCGCGCGGCAAGCTGCCCTTGCTGGTGGGCGGCACCATGCTGTACTTCAAGGCGCTGATCGATGGGCTGGACGACATGCCCAAGGCCGATGCCGCCGTGCGCGCGAAAATTGCCCTGCAAGCGCATGAAAACGGCTGGCCTGCCCTGCACGCCGAGCTGGCGCTGGTTGACCCCGTCACCGCTGAGCGCCTAAAGCCCAATGACTCGCAACGCATCTCGCGGGCGCTGGAAGTATTCAAGCTGACGGGCCAGCCCCTGTCGTATTTTCACCAACTAAATGCTACTGAAAAAATAGCTGCTTGCACCCATAAACAGGCTGATTCAGCCCTTATTTCTCTCGAACCGAGCGCTAGAGACTGGCTGCATGCGCGGATTGCCCAGCGTTTTGACGCGATGCTGGCTGCTGGCTTTATCGATGAAGTCAAAGCCCTGCGCGCGCGCGGCGACTTGCATGCCGATTTGCCATCAATGCGCTGTGTAGGTTATCGCCAGGCATGGGAGGCATTGGGCGGCACATCTCCCATGGCTGAGTTACGCGACAAAGGCATTTTTGCAACACGCCAGCTCGCCAAACGGCAAATCACCTGGCTGCGCAGCATGCCGCAGCGGCGCATCATTGCCTGCGATGACCCCAGCGCCTTGCAGCAGGTGCTGGGTGTGGTCAATGAGGTACTGGCATGACTTTGCAAATCAGCCAGCTGGCCAAACGCTATGCCAACAGCACGGTATTTCAGAACGTCACACTGGAAGTGGCTGCAGGCGAATTTGTCGCCATCGTCGGTGAATCGGGTGTAGGCAAATCCACGCTGCTCAATTGCATGGCTGGCCTGGACAGTTGGGACGAAGGCAGCGTCATGCTCAAGGGCGTTGATTTGCAAAGCCTGGGCGAAGATGCCAAAGCCTTGCTGCGCCGTGAGCACGTGGGTTTTGTCTTCCAGGCATTTCATGTGTTGCCGCATCTGGATGTGGCACAAAACGTTGCGCTGCCCTTGCTGTTGCTTGGTAAAAATGACGATGCACAAGTTGAAGGCATGCTGGCAGCCGTCGGCCTGGCAGGCTTGGGCAAGCGTTTGCCCCAGCAACTCAGCGGCGGGCAATTGCAGCGCGTGGCCATTGCCCGAGCGCTCATTCACCGCCCCGCCCTGCTGCTGGCCGATGAACCCACAGGTAATTTAGACCCGACCACTGCAGCCAAAGTGATGGATGCGCTGATTGCGCAAACCCGTGAGCATGGCGCATCACTTGTGCTGGTCACGCATTCACAGGCAGCAGCCAGCCGGGCGGACCGGGTGTTGTATTTGACAAGCGATGGCATTCGAGCCTAGCCTGCTTGCCAAACTCTTGCGCCAATTCTCATGGCGCGAGTTAACGCACCACCCGTGGCGCAATGCGGCGGCGGTGGTGGCTGTCATGCTGGGTGTGGCGCTGGCGTTTGCCACGCATTTGATCAATGCCTCTGCCCTGAGCGAATTTTCAACGGCGGTTCGTTCCGTCAATGGTCAGCCTGACCTGGAACTGCGTGCCGCGCAGGGCACGTTTGATGAAGCCGTGTTTGAGCGGGTGGCCAATAACCCGCAAATCGCGGTGGCCAGCCCGGTGCTGGAGTTGGGCAGTTATGCCATCACGCCTGACGGCAAACGCAGTGCTCTGCGTGTGATGGGGCTTGATGCCTTGGTGGTAGCGCAACTGGCGCCTGCCTTGATGCCGCAACCTTTTAAAGACGCTGACCGTTTTGCGTTGTTCACACCCGGTTCGGTATTTTTAAACGCCACGGCCAGGCAAACGTTGACCCATACTTTCAAAATTCAAAGCGGTTTGCAACTGCTGGACGTGAAAGTCGCTGGCAGCTTGAGCGCAGGCGGTGCGGCTCTGGCAGTGATGGACATAGGCGCGGCGCAAGATTTGTTCGACAAGCGCGGGCAACTGTCGCGTATTGACTTGCGGTTAAAACCCGGCACTGACCGCGCAGCGTTGATCCAGTCACTGCAGTTACCGCCTGGCATCAAAGCTGAAGAGCCTGGCGATGCGGCAGAGCGTGTTAGCAACCTGTCGCGCGCTTACCGCGTCAACCTGACGGTGCTGGCACTGGTAGCGCTGTTCACGGGTGCGTTTCTGGTCTTTTCAGTGCTGTCGCTCAGCGTGGCCAAACGTGCGCAACAGTTTGCACTGTTGGGCGTTCTGGGGCTGACGGGGCGTGAGCGATTGCGCCTGGTGCTGATTGAATCCAGCGTGCTGGGCTTGCTAGGCAGCGCCCTGGGCTTGCTGCTGGGCACAGGGTTGGCCGCTTTGGCTCTGCGAGTGCTGGGTGGTGACTTGGGAGGTGGTTATTTTTCTGGCGTAGCGCCTGGCCTGCAGTTTAGTTTTCTGGCGGCCTTGGTCTACGGCACATTGGGTACGGTAGCAGCGGTGGTGGGCGGCTGGTGGCCAGCACGTATGGCGCAAAAGCTGCCGCCCGCACAAACCCTCAAAGGCTTGGGTGCAGCGCCAACCCAAAGCCAGGGGCATTGGTTCAGTATCATTTTGATAGCTGCGAGCGCACTTCTTGCGGGTGCTCCACCTGTTTTTGGTATTCCACTTGCGGCTTATGTGTCGGTCGCGCTGCTGTTGATTGGCGGCATCACCGCGCTGCCCTGGCTGGTGGCGCTTTTGTATGACCGCATCGCTCCTTTTACAGCGCATCGGTTATTGCCACTGCTGGCTGTCGAGCGGGCCCGCCGGGTGCGCGCCAGCGCAGCTGTCGCCGTAAGCGGTGTGGTCGCGTCGCTCAGCCTGGCCGTGGCGCTGACGGTCATGGTCGCCAGTTTTCGTGACTCGGTCACCCACTGGCTGGACGTGGTGCTGCCCGCTGATTTATATATGCGCACCGCCTTGCCATCGGGTGCTGGCGCTGCAGCGGATACGGTTTATTTCACGCCAGAATTTGTGGCCAGCATCGCGCAAGTCAAGGGTGTGCAGCGCGTCAGCACGCTGCGCACCACCTCCGTTTCACTTGACAGCGGCCAGCCCGCAGTGGCGTTGATTGCGCGAGATGTCACCGACCCGAGTCGTATGCTGCCATTGGTGGGCGAACCACTGGCCATACCGCCCGGTCATATCGCCATTTATGTCAGCGAAGCCATGGTTGACCTGTATGGGGCACGCCCAGGCGCTGTTTTTGACCGTTTTTCAGCCTCATTTAGGCCTCTAGACCAACAAATACGAGCGCAAGCAGCTCCTGAATTAATAGCAAATAAATTTTACGTCGCTGGTGTCTGGCGCGACTATGCCCGCCAGTTTGGCGCTGTTGTTATCGGCAAGGCAGATTTTGAAAGGCTGACAGGTGATACGCGTATCAACGACCTGTCGCTATGGCTGGCAACAGGTGCAGACAGCAGCGAGGTGGAGGCGGCCGTTCGTGAAACGGCGGATAAGTTCTCAGGCGCGGGCGCGCTGATTGAGTTTGCTTCAACGCGGCAAATACGCGCCATATCGTTGCGTATTTTTGACCGCAGCTTTGCCGTGACCTATTGGCTGCAAGGGGTGGCGATTGCCATTGGCCTGTTTGGTGTGGCAGCCAGCTTCAGCGCACAGGTGTTGGCACGGCGCAAAGAGTTTGGACTGCTGGCGCACCTGGGGTTAACCAGGCGACAAATTTTGACGGTTGTGGCAGGTGAAGGCGCGGCCTGGACACTGATTGGCAGCGTGGCAGGCTTGGGGCTGGGGCTGGCGGTGTCGCTGATCTTGGTGCATGTGGTCAACCCGCAAAGCTTTCACTGGACGATGGATTGGGTCGCACCCTGGCTGCGGCTGCTGGGCTTGTGTGCAGCTGTGGTGCTGGCAGGCACAGCGACTGCGTGGCTGGCGGGACGCGCGGCAGCAGGTAAAGACGCGGTGCTGGCGGTCAAAGAGGATTGGTAAGACCGGCCTGCGCTTTCTTTTGCTTACGCATGTCACCGTTTTGACGCGACAACGTCATCAATACAGCACGACTAGCCTTTAACATGAAGTCTCCATTACCAATGAGGATGTCATCATGTCAATGGCTACTGCCCATCCAATTCCTGTCTACCGTATTGAAAGCCGTGACCCTTTGCTGGGTCACCTGCTGCCTTCGAGCAACCGTAAAACCCTGTTTGGCAACTGTTCACTGGCAGTGGCTGTCGCGGTTAAAAGTGTGGTCGACCCAACACGCCAGCAAGTGCGTGTGGTGCACGTGCCCAGTGGGGAAATTGTTTTTGAGACCAAGCCAGCTCCGCTGAATTAGGCACACGGGTTGTTGGTCATATAGTGGAGGCTGAGAACAGCTAAACCACAGGAGACTGCATGCCCGACTTCAACACCGTCAAGGTAGCCAAAGATGCGCAAAACCCGCGCATTGCACGCCTGCAACTCAACCGCCCCGACAAACTCAACGCCATCAGCAGCACCATGCCAGGCGACATCCAGCGCGCTGTGAAGTGGGCTGAAGCGGAGGACGAAGTCCACGTCATCATTGTCGAAGGCGAAGGCCGAGCCTTTTGCGCAGGCTACGACATGAACGAGTACGCAGAAGGCATGGATCCCGCCAACATCACAGACGACCACCCTTGCAGGCAAGAAAAAACGCCTTGGGATCCGATGGTGGACTACCAATTGATGAAGCGCCACACCGACGAGTTCATGTCGCTGTGGCGGTGCACCAAGCCGACGATTGCCAAGGTGCACGGCTACGCGGTTGCAGGCGGCAGTGACATTGCGTTGTGCTGCGACATGCTGGTGATGGCCGATGACGCCAAAATCGGCTACATGCCCACGCGGGTGTGGGGCTGCCCCACCACCGCGATGTGGACGTACCGGATTGGCGCGATTCGTGCCAAGCAACTGATGTTTACCGGTGACACGATTGATGGCACCAAAGCCGCCGAATGGGGCTTGGCCAATATTGCTGTGCCTTTGGCAGACCTGGACAGTGCGACCAACGCGCTGGCCAACCGAATTGCAGGTGTGCCCAAGTCACACCTGATGATGCACAAGCTGGTGGTCAACCAGGTCTGGCTGTCGATGGGGCTGGAGCAAACCCAAATGTTTGCGACCGTGTTTGACGGCATCACACGCCACAACCCCGAGGGCATGTGGTTCAGGCGTCAAGCGCAAGCCGAAGGTTTTAAAAACGCGGTTGAATGGCGCGACAGCGGCCGGCCAATACCTGAAGGTGACGAAGCACGGGCGCTGGTGGCCAAGCTTGAAAAGCAATTGGCAGACGCCAGAGCCAAGCTTTAACACCGTTCAGTTACTGCGAAAATCACGCCTATGCAAAACCCCACGCCCCCAAACATGACATGGCTCAGCACAGCGATGGCGCGTATCGAAGCGGACTACCAAAGAAGCGCCGATACGCATCTGATTGCCTTGCCTCTGCCCGGGTTTGCAACCAGGGGCGTTGATTTTTACCTCAAAGACGAGTCTACCCACCCCACCGGCAGCCTGAAACACAGGCTGGCACGCTCGCTGTTTTTGTATGCGTTGTGCAATGGGCTGATCCATGAAGGCTCGACGATTGTGGAAGCGTCGAGTGGCTCAACGGCTGTGAGCGAAGCCTACTTTGCGCGCCTGCTGGGCTTGCCGTTTGTGGCTGTCATGCCGCGCAGCACGTCGCCTGAAAAAATTGCACAAATTGCGCATTACGGTGGCCGTTGCGAATTTGTTGAAAGCGCGTCTGACGTGTACGACGTAGCGCGGCAGGTTGCAGGGCAAAGCGGCGGCCACTACATGGACCAGTTCACCTACGCCGAGCGCGCCACCGACTGGCGGGGCAACAACAACATTGCTGAAAGCATGTTCAGCCAGATGTCGCATGAGCGCTTTGCCCTGCCGCGCTGGATTGTGGTCGGCGCAGGCACGGGTGGCACCAGCGCCACGATTGGCCGTTATATGCGGTTTCAAAAACGCCACGGCGCGCATTGCCAGTTGGCGGTGGCTGACCCAGTGGGATCGGTATTCAGCGCCTATCACCGCACGGGAGACAAGCTGCTGCTAGGTGAGGGTTCACGCATTGAAGGCATTGGCAGGCCGCGTGTGGAAGCCAGCTTCATACGCAGCGTGATTGACCGCATGGTGGATGTTGACAACGTGGACTCACTGGCGGCCATGCAAGCGTTGTCGAATTTGCTGGGCCGCAAAGTTGGGCCATCAACAGGCACTAACTTTTATGCCATGTTGACATTGGCTCAAGAAATGCTGGCACGCGGCGAGACGGGCTCCATCCTGTCATTGCTATGTGATTCAGGTGAGCGCTATTTGCCCACTTATTACGACACGCAATGGGTACAAGACAAAGTCGGTTGCTGCCTGAACGCCCGACAGCGCACTGCGCAGTTGATGAAGACATGACACATAAGGATGTTCTGCATAACCCCATGCGATGTGTGATAGCGCAGGCT
>ENA-OFDP01000550-OFDP01000550.1-metagenomes-genome-assembly--contig:-NODE-550-length-16569-cov-2.398631_pt1 | contig 16569 bp, 13 predicted proteins | sample MGYA00153389_OFDP01 | MGnify analysis MGYA00153389 | reverse complement strand
CCGGTCGGCATGCCGGAAAGCTGGCTCTGGCCACCCTGGCCTATGAGCTGTGGCAAAGCCGGCGCACGGGCGTGGCGCCGAACCCAAAACGCGGGGCGCGCCAGTCGCAAGCTCAAGCCCATCCCCGCCGCCGCCGGAGCACATGATCATTTCGATTGCTTTGCAGTATTCGTAGGTAAGTCCCATCGACATGCAGCTAGTAACTACCTCGTCGCATTCCACCGGGATGCCGGCCGTGCCACGGCTCACCGCCTGCGCAGAGGGAACAGCAAGATATGCGCCCAGCACGCCCGCGGAAGTCAACAGCATTGCTAAGTGCTTGAGATTCGTTTGAACGCTCCTTGTCGATACAGCCCTAATTGGGCCAAATGATACTAATCCGCAGCTCTTCAGACGCATCAGTGCCGATGATGTGCTCACCGCCTCTCTCTTAGCCAGCGAACCGGCGAAGACCGCATGCATCACCACCACAACACGGTTATCGGGATTCATCCATCGGTTGAATAGGACATGCTCGACGTCGCGTAGAGTCAGCAAGGGATCCGTATCTCCATATCTCACGTCAAGCGCACAGGTGCTGTCGAACGCTTCGACTACATTCGGGATGACAGATAGAGACCTCAGGGGGTCGTCTGTGCAGCAGGCATCACATGCTCACGACGCGCAAGACAATATCCGCGCAGATGCAGCCCTGGCCGCTCGACAAGATAATGCAGCAGCGCAGCGCCAAACAGCGAAAAGATGGCGTACGCCGCGAATGCAACGTAGCCACGACCTTCCAGCGCATCTCCGGCATTCGCCTGTACCAGACCGTAGATGGGCTTGTGCACCAGATACAGACTGAACGACACCGCCGCCAGCCAGCCTGCACCCGGCCATACGCGGCGGCCGATCAAGCTGTCCGTCTGCGCACCCGCAAACACCAGCATCGCCAATCCCAGCGACAGCACTGGCCAGCCGACGCTGTTGCACAGCACACCGGCGCGTTCGCGGAACAGCCAGAACGCCAGCACCATCGTCGCCAGTCCGCCCAGCATCGCGAGGTTCGCGCGCGCGGCGACGCGCATCCAACCAGCCGGGCGATACGTCTTCCAGACCGCGAGGATCACGCCGGCCTCGTCGAGGACGGCGGAGGCGACGAAGATCGGCGCGTCGGCGCGGACGGCGACGGACAGGATTTGGACACCAAGCAACCAGGCGTGACGATCCACTATCAGGTTTTGCGCAATTTGCTCGGCGACGGTTTACTTACGCCGTTGCCCGGTGTCTGGCAGTGGGTGATATACGCGCTGTTGCTGGCATTCGTTTTCCTGCCGTCGGATCGGCGGACGTACGCGTTCGCGTTTATCGTTGCGCCGGTTGCATTTCTGGTTCTCTCGGTGACGTTGATCACAGTCAATTGGTACATCCCAGCGCTTTCATTTACGGTGGTTCTATGGGTTGCGGTCGGTGTCGGCGCGGTCGCCGATGGCATGCAAACGCTGGCGGAAAAAAATCGATTCAAGCAATCTTTTTCAGGCAGCGTATCGCCTGCGGTGTTGCAAGAAATGCTGGCCGGTAATCTGTCCGCTGGAATTTCAGCAAAAACGGCAGAAATTTGTGTCGTTTTCAGCGACATCCGTGGATTCACCGGTATATCCGAGTCCTTGTCACCGGAGGCGGTAACGTCGCTGCTGACGCGATACTTCGACCGAATGGTGGATTCTGTACATCGCTTCGACGGCACCATGGACAAATTCATGGGCGACGGCATGATGGTGCTGTTTGGTGCGCCACGCAGCCTCGCCAATCCCTGCGAGTCCGCGGTGCGATGCGGTTTCGATATGGTGGAGCAGCTTCGGAAATTGAATGAAGAATTTGCAGCCGAAGGATTGCCACCTGTGGAAATTGGAATAGGCATAAACTACGGGAAAGCTGTGGTTGGTAACATTGGCTCGACCGAACGACATAATTATTCGGCAATTGGCGACGCGGTAAACGTGGCATCGCGTATTGAGGGCCTGACAAAACGCTTGGGCTCGCCAATCGTCATGACGGAGCAGGTGAGGGCGGAATTGTCGGAGGGCTTTGAGATGATTGACTTCGGCGAACAAGCGCTACGCGGCCACACTGCCATGCGATTGTGGGGCGTCAAGGCAGTGGCACCATAGATCGGCGGCTAGACGAATACTCTGAACATCGGCAAGTTTGTCATTGAGGAAGGGCAGCATGAAAGCAAAATATTTATTTTCGACACTGTTTGTTTTAACGTTGACGGTGTCCGCGCACGTACAGGCCAATGGCATTGCGTTTGTCACCGACGTCAAGGGTGAAGCGTTAATGGATGCTGGCAAAGCGACACTGATGGCGGAAGTAAAAAAAGGCGCGCGCATCAGTTGCACCAAGGACTGTGCGGTCGGTGTGATGTACCTGATCTCAGGCAAGGAGTATGTGCTGAAAGGACCGGGTGATTTTTTGGTAGGTGATAGTGAAGTTACGGCCAAAATCGGACCGCCACCAACCATGCGCGATACCAACTGGAAAGTTTCTTCCAAAGTCGTCGCACAGGTTGCGCAGACCTCGAGCGCATCGATTCGCATGCGCAGCCTTGGTGATGCACAAAAGGTTGAGACCGCAGCGCCACTCGCCGAGCGACTGATTTATCCGCGCGACACTTCTGTGGCAACGTTGCAGCCTGCATTCCGCTGGGCGTCCGCCAATCCAAAAGGGCCGTTCGAGTTTGAGTTGAAGGCAAGCGACGGAGCTAAACCTCTTTACAAAGCAAGGTCGAGTACGACGACGTTGGCGTTGCCTAAAAATATCAAGTTGTTGCCCGATGCAGACTATAGCTGGGTGGTAAAAGCCGGTGGCGTTGAGGTCGGCACGACAAATTTTAAAACGCTGCCTGCATATTCACTTGATTTGACTCAGAAACGCAAACCAGACGCCAAGGCGCCGTTTTCAGATTGGCTTTTGTACGCGCTGACGCTCAAGGATGTGGGTGCTGATCAGGATGCCGGGGAAATCTGGACGAAGCTGGCTAAAGACCGGCCCGACCTGCCCGAGCTGGCGGCGCTCGCAAAGTAGGCGGTGCGCAAGTGGTCTGTACACGTTTGAAGCAATAATCCAGATATCAGAATCGTTGCAACCATGCGCATATTTACTCCCGCCAATATCTTGCATTCAAAACGCCTCAGCGCCATGCTGCTGTGCGTGGTCGCGCTGTTTACGGCCGCGTCCTGTCTTGCGGCGAACGACGACCGTGTCGCGCTCGTCATTGGTAACGATCAGTACCCAAGCGATCCGTTGCGCAATGCCGTCAACGACGCCCAGGCAGTGGCTAAAACGCTAAGCGACCTGGGTTTCAAGGTCATGATCAAGACCAACGCCGACTACGCCACCATGCGTGGCACCGCGGTTGAATTCGCCCGCGTGATGGAAGGTGCGACAGCGGCCGTGTTTTATTACGCCGGGCACGGCATACAGTATCGAGGCCAGAACTATCTGGTGCCAACGGACGCAAAACTTACGACCGAGGCATCGATTGCCTTTCATGCAATGCCGGTGACGCAGATCATCGACATCATGGACGAGGCAAAGGTGCGACACAAATTCATCATTCTGGATGCATGCCGCAACAATCCGTTTAGCAACGTGTTCACCTCGACGGGTCTGGCCAAGATACAGGCGCCAGCGGGAACGATCGTTTCCTTTGCTGCGGCCGCAGGGCAAGTCGCACCTGATGGGGCTGAAGGGGCCAACAGCCTTTACACCCGGACCCTGATTCGCGAAATGCGTGACCCGCAACAACAGGCGGCGGCAATGTTTCAGCGCGTTCAGACGATGGTGGCGCAAGAAAGTCTCAATAAGCAATTACCCGAATTCCACAACACGCCGCTGTTCCGCGTTCCGTTTTTCTTTGCCGAACGGAGTGGCCAGACGGTGGCAGCCGCGCCGGCGGCGGCAACGTCCACGGGGTTGTCGGGCGATGCACAAGCCGCGATTGAGGGTGAATTCTGGCGGAGTGCGAAAGAAGGCAGGCGAATTGAGGGCTATCAGCTGTACGTGGAAAAATATCCCAACGGTAGTTTTTCACCTTTGGCGCGTCTTGAAATTGATCGCTTGAAGCGCGAAATTTCCCAGCAACAAGTGGCAACAACGCCACTCTCGGCGGGCAATGTTGCGGCTGCACCGGTGTTGATACCGGAGTCGACAATCGCCCGGGCAGCTGCGCCGTCGCCAGCCGCATCGACGCCTGCCTTTGAACGCGCGCCCGCTCTGCCGCCAACCGTCATCGCGAGCGCAGCGACGGCGCAGATTAATTCAGCGAACGACTCCCGCGGCCTTGAGATCAGGTCTGCAAACACAACGGGCGTGGGAGCGAGGCCGGCTGAATTATCCGCGTCATCGTTTGCCGCTTTGCCGTCGGCTAGCGTGAATGCGCCCGGCGCAGACAAGGTCGCCGCCATTTCCCCCGAGCAGCGAACCGCGCTGCCTGCGCCGCCCGGTGTGGCCAAGCTGTTGTCCGGCGTGATCGCTTTCCCGGAGGGCGCGACGTATACCGGCGAATACAAAGAGACCAAAGAAAAATTGCAGATTTTGCATGGTCAAGGTGAATTCGTCTCGCCAGGATTTCGCTATAGAGGTGAATTCCGTGAAAATAAAAAGCAGGGAAAGGGCGCCTACATTTGGGCCAATGGCAACCGCTACGAAGGCGATTTTGTCGACGATGAACCGTCCGGTCGGGGACGCTTCGTATTTGCCACTGGCGACCAATACGAGGGTGAATATGCCAAAGGCGCGTTTAACGGCAAAGGGATATTTATCGCAAAGAACGGCGATAAAACTGACGGCAGCTTTGTCAATGGTCAGGCTAACGGACGGGCAGTTTACGTTTTTGCCTCCGGCGACAAATATGAAGGCGATATGTCCGCTGGAAAAATGTCAGGCAGGGGCGTATTTACGACCAAGGGTGGTGACAGATGGGAGGCCACCTTTGTCGACGACCGTGCCCACGGCAAAGGCGTGTATTTTTTTTCCAATGGTGACCGCTACGAAGGCGATTTTATTAATGGTGCTATGACCGGGAATGGTTCGTACTATTACTCTACCGGCTACAAATCCGAAGGCACTTACGTCAACGCGCAGCTGAGCGGCGAGGGCAAGTTTTATTTCAACGACGGCGGCTGGTTTGAAGGCGTCTTTGAGCAAGGATTGAAACGCGCAAAGGGATTTTCTATCTCAAAGGACGGCACCAAACGTGGTGCGACGATGGTCGACGGCCAAGTCAAGCTGGACGGCGGCTAATTGCCCGTCAGATGAGTCTGCTGCTGGCCATTCCGGTGGGTGCAACCGGTCACAAGGAAATTATCGTCGGCGATGAACACACCGCGCCATTTGTGGGTTCCGGTCGCGTGCGGGTGTTGGCAACACCGGTGATGATCAATCTGTTTGAGGCCGCTGCGCTGGCGGCAATAGAGCACCTGCTGCCTGAAGGACATCAAAGTCTGGGCACGCATCTCGATGTGTCGCATCTCGCCGCGACCCCTGTTGGCATGATGGTGACGGCGACCGCCGAAGTAATTGCCGTAGACGGCCGTGCTGTCACTTTTCGGGTGAGTGCCAGGGACGAGCTCGACTTGATCGGTGAAGGAAGGCACAATCGGGTCATCGTGAATGTCGCTAAATTCGATCTACGCGTGCAGGCGAAAATCGCCGAATGTAAAAAATAGACCTGTCCGCAACGCCATTCAGGGAGCGGTGTTCGGGCATGTATGCCGCGGGAGTCAAGTGGAATGCGCTTCGCCGGTCTACGTTCTCACGGCACCGGACGTTTTGCCGACAATTGACCTAACTTCAGCATCGACTCGCGAATCTTCGGCAGCGCCGCGCGTGCAGCCGCTTCGCCGCGCTGAATGCACATCAGGCGATACGCCTCGCTGATGCCCGCGTAGTAGTTCAGGTCAGGATGTATAAAAACATCCGCCAATGGACGTTCGCCTTCGATGAGCGCAGTGCGTTTTCGGTCCCGTGTTCGCCATGCCTCTGGCGCTTCAGCAGGCGTTCTTTCCAGGTACGCTGAAACATCGACCGCGATAACCACCTCTGCGCCAAGATCGCGCGCAACGCGGATGGGTACAGGCTGCGCTTCATCGCCATCGTGGTATTCAACGCCGAGTATTCGTACCGGCGCAAATTGCCCCGGCGTGGCACTGGATGCGCGTACCGCTGCGCCAGTGTTGCCCTGCGTGAACACGGCCAGCACGTTGCTGTCGCGTCTTGCTGCGGTAACTGCAAGCTTTCGCTTGAGTCCCTGTAAAGGCTTTCCGTTAGTGAGTTCGCGAATGAAGTCTTCGAGCGCAGCACCGTTTCCGCTGAAACCGGAGGTAGAGACACCGATAAACCGCTTGGGGTCGATGGCCAACGCGATTTTCTCAATTTCCACCGCCGTTAAGCCATTTGCATATAACGCACCAATAAGCGAACCGACGCTTGCACCGACCACCAGATCGGGCTGGATTCCGTTGGCTTCGAGGACTTTGAGGACACCGACATGCGCGAAACCGCGGGGCCCGCCGCCCCCTAGCACCAGCGCCAGACGTGGACGTTTGTCTGGTGAATAAGGTGCGAATCGCGGCGCATCCGGACCGTTGAATTCGGCGACGCCACCGGTGCAGCCGCTCAACAATGCAGCTAACACAAGCAGAGTCGCCCTCTGGAAAAGCTGAGCCGACCTAAAGCAAAAAAAACGATGTGATAGTGTAGGAGGCACTTCATTTCCCGAGTACGGATCGACATATGGATGCCACGTACGAACTATTTTCTTTGCACGAACAGGCGGCTCGCCCGATTTTACCGAAAGTCGCCGCTGGCTTTCCCTTCACTCACTTTGAGCGGGCGGAACGCAATGCTTGACGCGATCATCATCGGGGGCGGGCACAATGGATTGGTGTGCGCATGTTATCTCGCCTCCAAAGGCCTCAACGTGCGGGTGCTGGAGCGAAGAAACGTCGTCGGTGGCGCAGCGGTTACAGAAGAATTTCATCCGGGATTTCGCAACTCCACTGCCAGCTACACGGTCAGTTTACTTAATCCCAAAGTCATCCGGGATCTGAAACTGGTGGAGCACGGGCTGCGTATTGCGGAGCGGCCGTATTCCAATTTCCTGCCGCTAAATGACACCCAATTCCTGAAGGTCGGCGGAGGTCTCGCTGCAACACAGGCCGAGGTCGCGAAATTTTCCGAGCGTGACGCGGAAAATTTGCCCGCTTATTACGCGATGCTAGATCGTGTTGCCGCCGTATTGAAGGATTTGTTGTTTGAAACTCCGCCGAACGTCGGTGGCGGTATCGCCGACATCCTGCAAGCATGGAAAGTCGGCAAGCGTTTCAAGAAACTTAACATGGCGGCGCGACGCGATGTACTCGACCTGTTCACCAAAAGTGCCGGAGATGTCCTCGACAGTTACTTTGAGTCCGACCCGATCAAAGCGTGCTTCGGCTTCGACAGTGTCGTCGGCAATTTTGCCTCGCCCTACACGCCGGGTTCAGCATATGTGTTGCTGCATCACGTATTCGGGGAAGTTAACGGTAAACCCGGTATCTGGGGGCACGCAATCGGCGGTATGGGCGCGATTACACAAGCAATGGCGAAAGAGGCGATTGCGCGCGGCGTCGAGATCTCAATCGATGCACCAGTGTCCCGTGTCATGATAAAAAATGGCCGGGCAAGCGGGGTGGTACTCCAGGATGGCACCGAAGTTGAGTCCAGATTGGTCGTATCAAACCTGAATCCAAAATTGTTGTTTCAACAATTGCTCGAGCCTGCAGCCGTCGATGTCGAGTTTAACCAGCGTATTGCTGCGTACAAATGTGGTTCAGGGACATTCCGCATGAACGTTGCCCTGTCGGAATTACCGCGCTTCAGCTGTCATCCCGAGCCGGGCCCGCACCATGCGTCGGGCATCATCATGGCGCCAACGCTGCGTTACATGGAGCAGGCGTATTTCGATGCGCGCAGCTTCGGTTGGTCAAAGCAGCCTATCGTGGAAATTCTCATTCCAAGCGTCGTTGATGACTCTCTGGCACCGAAGGGGCAGCACGTTGCCAGCCTGTTTTGTCAGCACGTATCGCCGACGCTGCCGGACGGTCGCAGTTGGGACGATCACCGCGAAGAAGTGGCCGATTTGATGATAACGACCGTGACCCGGTTCGCGCCAAATTTCAAAGCCAGCGTGATCGCCAGGCAGAGCCATTCCCCGCTCGATCTGGAACGTAAATTTGGTCTGGTTGGTGGCGATATATTTCATGGCGCGTTGTCGTTGGACCAGCTGTTCAGCGCGCGGCCGGTGCTGGGGTACGGCGATTACCGCACGCCTATTAAAGGGCTTTATCAGTGTGGCGCGGGGACCCATCCCGGCGGCGGTGTAACGGGTATTCCGGGGCATAACGCCGCGCGTGAAATATTGCGCGATTTATAAGTTTTATGGAAACTTCTAATAACCTAAATTCCGTTCGCCCTGAGGTATCGAAGGGCTCAGTGGGCTAAGCTGAATCAATTATGTAGTTCATCGGTGCTTCGATGTGCGCAGCGTGCCTTGTTTGAGTATGTCGAAGGATCAGCACGAGCGAACATCTTTAGAATTGCCCTGTGTGCTGGGATTCGTAACGAAGGTATGTTATTCCCGCCTCATATTAGGTATCCTTTCGGTATTTATTGTGCATCTAATAAATACCCCTTAAAATGCCTGAAATAGTCCCCCACGTTAGGAAGTGCCCTGTGTCCAAAGAAGTACAAATGTCCATCAAAATGGAGTCGGCGCTGCGCGAACAGTTCATGGCAATCGCGGCAACCCGTCATCGTCCGGCCGCACAGATCATCCGCGACCTGATGCGCCTTTATATTGCCGATAGCGAATCGCCCAATGCGCTGACCGCCGAAACGCTGCGGAAAGGTGACCGTGGTGAAGATGTGTTTCACGCGTCCGACGCCAAGGGATTGTTCAAGCAATTGGGCATTTGATGCGAACGCCGAGCTACTCAGGTCAATTCAAACGCGACGTGAAGCTCGCCGTGAAGCGTGGCAAGGAAATGAAAAAACTCCGCAGCGTCATCGAATTGCTGCTATCGGGCAAACCACTACCGCGCGAGCTGGGCGATCATCCATTGAAAGGCGACTGGAGGCCGAGACGTGATTTACATCTCGTGCCAGATTGGTTGCTTATCTACCGTTTGGATGAAAGCGTTGTTTATTTCGACCGCACTGGCACACATGCGGACCTGTTCGGGTGAAGCCCAACGCACCGGAATCAAATTGTCTTTGCCGTCGACCTTATTGGAGACACTCATTAGCTGGCGGTTTGAAGTAAATTGAAGTAGCGATAGGGGACGTACAACGTTTGTTTACAAAGCTTTTAAAAGAATGGTGAGCTGCCTCCGATTGAAGATTACGACTGAAGATTACATAAAATTCTTAAGAGAGTCCTTAGACGTTTGGAAAGCAATTCAATGGCGGTGAGGTGGGCGATGAGTGGTCGAATGTTCGGAAATATGATGATCATATTTGGCCTTGTCGGTCTACTCATCGGTACCGGTGTTTTTACAACGGAAAAACCACTCTACACAAACTGTCAAAGAGGTTGTTGGTTAGAACCGATGCTGCTCGTCGTTTTCGGTGAACAATGGGGTAAACGTATATCGGTTACGGTTTGGTACGTGGCGGGTTTTTTCGCAATTGGCTTGGGATTAAGAATTCGTAAGGAGGCTCAACTGCAAAGTCAAAACCAACTTACCCAAGACGATGACCTTTAGTCCTAACTGTCAGAAGGATTGCATTCAAAATACGGAAAGAACAACAGGAGACGTACCACGGGTGTTTTAACGACAGGGGAAGCACCACATTTGATCTCGACGACCCATAAAATTTTAATAACATCATCCCAGTTCGCGCTGATGTCGGATCGCAAGGATTAATACCTGATCGGAATCGGTATCGAATCGATATAGCGCGACGTACCCGGAACGGCATCGGGACATCACCACTTCCTGCAGGCTGCTTTCAACAACGCGTCCTAGCACGGGTGGGTGGTCAGCATCGTAATTGCTTCCATGAGAATACGGCCGGTCTTGGCAGCGGCATGTGGATCGTTCACCAGCAGAAATTCGCGGCCAGCCGCTCTATATCCGCAAGAGCACCTTGCGAATAAAATACTTTTGTCATTGCTTGCTAACGGCGGTTTTTAAGCGCCTCTACGGTAGATTTGGGCCGCTTGGGTTTCTTCCCCGCGAGCTTATCGATGAAGTACCGATGCACTGCATCCATCGCGTACACCTCGCCATTCCGCACGACCTCCTGCTCAGCTTTCAAAGCACGACGATAGAAGTGGGAGTGGGGAATCATAAATACAATAACGGGCGGGCCTCTTCGGAACTTTATGGCCTGAAGGGCGCGCCAGTGCTAGTGTTTGCTAAAATCACCCATCAATCTTAATGTTGGCCTCTTTCACCACCTTGGCCCATTTGGCGATCTCGCCACTGATAAACGTCGCGAACTCCTTTGGCGGCATCCCGCCCACAGTGGCACCCTGCGTTTCCCAAATTTTCCGGATATCCGGATCGTTCAGCGCCTTTGCTGTTTCCGCGTACATCTTGTCGATGATTGGCTGTGGTGTGCCTTTGATGCCCCACAGCGCGTACCACGTGGTTACTTCAAATCCTTTGTAGCCAGCTTCGGCCATCGTCGGCAGATCCGGAAAGGCCGGTGAACGTGTTGCACTCGTGAGCGCCAGCGGAATCAACTTCCCGGCTTTGATTTGCGGCGACGACGAACTCAGGGAGTCAAAGCAAAGATCCACTTGCCCGCCGAGTAGATCCTGCATCATCGGGCCCACACCCTTATACGGAACGTGGACCATTTCGATTCCTGCGAGACGCTTAAACAATTCCGCCGCCATGTGATGGGATGCGCCACTGCCCGCCGAACCGTAATTGAGTTTGCCGGGGTTAGCCTTGGCATATTTCACAAATTCTTCAACCGTTTTGATGCCAAGTTTTGGGTGGACGACCAATACGTTTGGTACAAACGCCAGAACGGTGACGGGAACGAAGTCTTCTTCAAGTTTGTATCCGCGCTTCAAATAAAGCGATTCGGCGATTGTGTGGTGAATGGCGCCAACGAAGAAAGTGTAGCCATCCGGAACCGCCTTTGCAGCCACGCCCGCACCCAGCGTACCGGCTGCGCCACCGAGGTTTTCGATAAACATGGTTTGACCGAGCGATGTGCCAATCTTGGCGGCAATCGGGCGCGCGAATACGTCGGTGCCGCCCCCGGCTGGGAACGGGTTGACCAGCTTGATCGCTTTGCCCGGCCAGGCTTGCGCCCGGACAGATAAAGCAAATGGAAGCGAAACTACGGCAGCAATGGCTGCCTGAAGCAAGGTACGACGTTTCATGAATCCTCCAGAAGTAATTGGGCCGCTCTCTGGCGGATTGGCGTGGGAAAGATACGAAAACTATGCAGCCATTCTAGCGTCAGTATCTACGCGGGCGCATTCGGCGAGATGTTGCATTGCAGCAGTGACGCCGCCTTTCTCGTGCGGAACACCGGCGACCTCCATGCCCATCTCGACACCAGCGAGTGTGCCCATGAGCGTGAGATCGTTGAAGTCTCCCAGGTGACCGATGCGAAATACTTTTCCCTGCAGTTTTGCCAAGCCCATGCCGAGCGACATGTCGAATTTTTCAAGGATCACGCGGCGCAAATTGTCTGCGTCGTGTCCGGCTGGCATCATCACCGCCGTAAGCGCCGGGCTGTATTCCGCCGGGTTGGCGCATAGAATTTCCAGGCCCCAGGCACGTACGGCGCGACGCGTCGCTTCAGCGTGCCGATGGTGTCGCGCAAAAACGTTGGCGAGGCCTTCCTCCTCCATCATCAATAAGGCTTCGCGCAGGCCATAGAGCAGATTGGTGGCGGGCGTGTACGGAAAAAAACCGGTTTTATTGGCGCTGAGCATATCCTCCCAATCCCAGAACATCCGTGGCATTTTCGACGCCTTGTTCGCCGCAAGCGCTTTTACGCTGATGGCATTGAAGCTCAGACCCGGCGGCAACATCATGCCTTTTTGCGAGCCGCCAACAGAAACATCGATTCCCCATTCATCGTGACGAAAATCAACCGACCCCAGCGATGAAATGGTGTCCACCAATAGCAAAGCAGGGTGATGCGCGCTGTCCATAGCTTTGCGCACTGCGTGGATATCCGACGTCACGCCAGTCGAGGTTTCGTTATGAACCACGCAAACCGCCTTAATCTCATGACCGCTATCCGCGGCAAGTCGCGCTTCGATTTCGACCGCATTCACACCGTGCCGCCAATCGCCAGGCAGGAATTCAGGATTCAGCCCAAGCTTCACGGCCATTTTTTTCCATAGCGTGGCGAAGTGGCCGGTCTCCACCATCAATACCTTATCTCCTGGCGAGAGTGTATTGACGAGCGCTGCCTCCCACGCGCCGGTGCCGGAGGCCGAATAAATGATGACGGGATTCTTTGTCTGGAAAACAGCCTTGATTCCTTCCAGTACTTCCAGGCCCAATTTCTGAAACGTCGGCCCGCGATGATCGATCGTGGGCGCGTCAATTGCACGCAAAACGCGATCAGGAACATTGGTCGGTCCGGGGATTTGCAGGAAGTGACGACCGGCGCGGTGCGAGGATTGCGTCATGTTTGAATGCCTTTCATCAATGAACCAGCTGGCTTTAGCTTGTATACACTATGCCAACAAAGCCCGTTTATAAATGCCCACGATCAATTCCCAATGAGCACTGCAGCCCCAATTACCCGCGTTCATTTTGCAAAGGAACCGACGCCACTCGAAACGCGTTTGCGGCGCGAGGTCGATGGCGAAGTCATGTTCGATGCACCCAGCCGCGGGCGATATGCAACAGACGCCTCCATTTATCAGATCATGCCGGTTGGGGTTGTCGTACCGAGAACCATGAAGGCAGCCATTACCGCCCTGCAAATTGCGGCGGAGGAGGGTGTTGCCATCCTGCCGCGTGGTGCCGGCACTTCACAATGCGGGCAGACGGTTGGCGCGGCACTGGTGATAGACAACAGTAAGCATCTAAATGCACTGCTCGATTTTGATGCCGAGAACCGGCTAGCGATTGTTGAGCCGGGGATGGTGCTCGATACTTTAAACGCCAAACTGAAATCTTCCGGGCTGTGGTTTCCTGTGGATGTTTCGACGGCGGCACAGGCGACCATCGGCGGCATGAGCGGAAATAATTCCTGCGGCTCGCGTTCGATCGCCTATGGAAATATGGTCGATAACGTATTGGGGATTGACGCGTGGCTTAGCGCAAACCAGCGTTTTCATTTTGGCAGGAAAGACCTGGAAGCCAATAACGGCGGGGGTTTTAGCGATATACGTGATGCCATGCACGCGCTCTATGCACGTGATGAAGCTGAAATTCGCGAAAAATTATTCCCGATTGCCCGACGTGTGGCGGGCTACAACCTGGACCGCTTGTCGCCGGATCGATTCAATCTGGCACATTTGCTGGTGGGATCAGAAGGCACGCTGGGCTTTTTCGAGCGCATCCATCTGAAACTGTCGCCACTCCCGAAACACAAGACATTGGGCGTCTGCCATTTTCCGCGCTTCTACGATGGCATGGATGCGGCACAACATATCGTAAAACTGGGTCCGTCGGCCGTGGAACTGGTTGATCGCACGATGCTGAATTTGTCGCGCGGCATTGCCATCTACAAGAAAACCGTGGATGCGTTTTTGCAGGGTGAGCCGGATTGCGTATTGCTCGTTGAGTTTTCCGGCGAGCAGCATGCCGAGCAGCTTGCAAAATTGAAGCAGTTGGGCGAACTCATGGCCGATCTTGGGTTCCCCGGTGGCGTGGTTGAAATCCCGGACGGGAATTTACAGAGGGCCGTCTGGGAAGTACGCAAAGCCGGGCTCAATATCATGATGTCGATGAAGGGTGACGGCAAGCCGGTGAGCTTTATCGAGGATTGTGCTGTGCCATTGCCACACCTAGCGGAATACACACGCCGCTTGACCGAAGTATTTCAAAAGCATGGCACCGAAGGCACGTGGTACGCGCATGCGTCGGTCGGTTGCCTGCATGTGCGGCCGATTCTCAATATGAAAGCCGATGGCGCAAAAAAAATGCGTGCGATTGCCGAAGAGGCTTCCCAGTTGGTACGCGAGTACAAGGGTGCCTATTCGGGCGAGCACGGCGATGGACTGGTGCGATCGGAGTGGATTGCACCGTTTCTCGGCCCCAGGTTGACAGCGGCGCTGGGCGAAATCAAAGCGCTGTTCGATCCCAAAGGATTGATGAATCCCGGCAAGATCGTCAATCCGTCACGGCAGGATGATCGTTCGCTGTTCAGGTTCAAGCCGGATTACGCGACACAGAAAATAGAGCTGGTGCTTGACTGGAAAGACAGCGGTGGTTTTGCGGGTGCGGTCGAGATGTGTAACAACAACGGCACCTGCCGCAAATTTGACGCCGGCACGATGTGCCCGAGCTACCGTGCAACCGGCGACGAGCAACACGTTACGCGCGGTCGGGCGAACACCTTGCGCTTGGCGTTAAGCGGACAAATTCGCGGACAAATTGACGACACCGGACTCGCTTCGAATGCCGTCAAGGACGCAATGGCTCTGTGTGTCGGCTGCAAAGGCTGCAAGCGCGAATGCCCCACCGGTGTTGACATGGCCAAGATGAAGATCGAATTTCTTCATCATTACAAGCAGAAGCACGGACACACGCTGCGCGACAAATTGGTGGCGTACCTGCCCCGCTATGCGCCGCTGGCGTCGAAGTTTTCATGGCTGCTGAATCTTCGCGATACGCTGCCGGGTGCGGCATGGCTATCCGAGAAAGCGACAGGATTTTCGGCGAAGCGCACGCTGCCAAGGTGGGCGGCAGAAATTTTTTCGCGTGGCCCTGCACCGCAGAAGTCAACCGGCTCGATGGCCAAAGATGTCGTTCTCCTCGCCGACACGTTCAACAATTACTTCGAACCTGAAAACCTGCACGCCGCACGTCGCGTGTTAGAAGCTGCCGGCTACACCGTTCACGTCGCAGCGTCTGCCGACAGTGATCGTCCCCTGTGTTGCGGCCGAACGTTTCTTGCCAGTGGCATGGTCGACAAGGCAAAGGAGGAAGCCGATCGCACCATCGCGGCATTGAAGCCGTATGTCGAAAAAAATATCCCGATAATTGGTCTGGAGCCGTCTTGCCTGCTCACGTTGCGGGACGAGTTTCTTTCCTTGTTCCCGGGTGCTGACACCGCGTCACTCGCGTCGCGCGCAGTGCTGCTCGAGGAATTTCTGGTCGCGGAGAAGATAGCGGGTCGTCTTTCACTTTCTTTGCAAGCGTTGCCGCAGCCTGACTTGCTGCTGCACGGGCACTGCCACCAGAAAGCGTTCGCCGCCTTCACGCCTGTGCAGGAGGTGCTGGGCTGGATTCCAGGCGCAAATTTGACGACCATTGAATCGAGTTGCTGCGGGATGGCGGGCGCATTCGGATTAGAAACCGAACACGTTGACGTGTCATTGAAGATGGGTGAGCTCTCGCTGCTTCCCGCTGCCCGCAAAGCAGGTGCGGCAGTGATGATCGTTGCTGACGGGACGAGTTGTCGGCACCAGATCGCCGATGGCGCACAGCGGCAGGCGCTGCACGTCGCGCGCGTGCTGGAGCAGGCGCTCGATATTCACATATCGACTCTATATTAACGGCTGATATGCTGGCTACTAATTGTAGGTAAACTGTTGCTTCCTGCCAAATAGCAAAGGCTGAAATTGATAGATTTTCGTCTGCGTGAAGCGCCATTCTGCGAGCTCGGTTTGCTACGTTCTGCTGCACTCATATTCGTGCTCCTAGCGCGAGCATTGACACCGGCACAAATCATCCGCACTGTTGCAGGAGGTAGATCGACCGACAGTGGAGCGGCAATCACGACCGGTTTCCAGCCCTATGGTTTGGCTGTGGATGCAGGCGGCAATCTCTTTGTCTCGGATCTTGGCCATCGTGTTTTCAAGGTGACACCAGCCGGAACAATAACTCTCGTAGCGGGTAATGGAAAGCCCGGTTTCAGTGGCGACAATGGACCGGCAACCAGTGCGAGTCTGCAATACCCTGCCGGCCTTGCCGTCGATGCGAACGGCAACCTCTACATTGCCGATAGCTATAACAGCCGTATTCGTAAGGTTGCTTCGGATGGCACGATTACTACCGTTGCTGGCGATGGCACGACTGCCTTAAGTGGCGATGGCGGAGCGGCAACCCAAGCTAAACTCTATCGACCTTCTGGTGTTGCAATTGATGCGAACGGCAACATATTGATTGCAGATACTCAAAATAACAGAATCCGTTCAGTATCGGTCACGGGCGTGATTACCACCGTGGCCGGTGGCGGCGTTGCGCTTGGCGATGGTGGCCTAGCGCTCAATGCGCTAATAGCGAATCCGACTGGCGTTGCGACCGCTGCGAATGGCAATTTTTACATCACCGATGCTGGCAATTCTCGGCTTCGCAAGGTGAACGCTGCCGGACAGATCAGCAG
>ENA-OFDP01000549-OFDP01000549.1-metagenomes-genome-assembly--contig:-NODE-549-length-16579-cov-2.775236_pt1 | contig 16579 bp, 11 predicted proteins | sample MGYA00153389_OFDP01 | MGnify analysis MGYA00153389 | reverse complement strand
GGCCCAGTAGGGCAAGGCCTGGCGATTGAAGCCCGCGCAGTTGCCCTGTTGTACCGATAGTCCCGCAGCGACCGATCGCCAGTCGGGTGTTGTACTGCCCTGAGAAGACAAGGGAAACTAACTCTTCCCCGCGCGCTGAAGCTGGATCCGCGCTGCGAGGCCTCCCGAACTGCGGTTGGCCAGCTGCATCGTGCCCCCCATCCGTTGCACATTTTTCTCGGCAATAGCCAGACCCAGCCCGGCCCCGGTGGCCGACGTGCGTGCGGTGTCACCCCGGAAAAACGCCTTGGTCAGATTGCCCAGGCTGTCGGCGGGCACGCCCGGGCCGTGGTCGCCTACTTCCAGCAGCACCCAGCGTTCGCTTGCCTTAGCACTTATGGCGATGTCGGCACGCCCGGTATCGGCTGATTTGCCGTAACGGGCGGCGTTCTCAAGCAGATTCGACACCACGCGGCTCAACTCCACTTCGTCTGCCAGCACCAGTAGGCTGGTGGGCACATCGATGTCGAAGGTCATGTCGCCACGGTCCTTGAATACCTGGACACAGCGACCCACCACATCTGCCAGCAAAACCGGCTCCAGCACTACATGGTCCGGCCGCGCATAGTCCATGAACTTGTTGATGATCGCATTGACCTGTTCAATATCTGCCGCCATGTGCTCGCGTGCGGCCATGTCACTGACGCTGAGCTCGGTCTCCAGGCGCAGCCGTGCCAGTGGTGTGCGCAGGTCGTGCGAGATACCGGCCAGCATGATGCTGCGGTCCTGTTCCACCTGCACCAATTTGCGCGACATGCGGTTGAACTCGATATTGACCTCGCGGATCTCACCGGTGGTTGCCGTCTCGTTGAGTTTGCTCCCCGCAAAGTCCCCGTCGCGCACCCGACGTGCCGCTACCGACAGCTCACGCAGCGGCCGGTTGAGCAGGCGCGCGAACAGCGCCGAGGCGTCGGTGGCAAGGCGCGAGGGCACGTTGCGATGGCCGACGATCTTGACATGGTGCACCTCGACGACCTCGCCTGCGACCGCGCCCTCGACGTTGCCGCCCGCCTCGACCGCCAGATCGACGATGACGCTGCCCGGCTTCATGCTCTGCACCATCTCGGCGGTGATCAGCCGCGGTGCGGCGCGCCCCGGAATGGCGGCCGTGGTGATCACGAGATCCTGGGTGACGATGTGGTTGCCGATGGTCTCCAGCGTGCGCGTCGCCTCGTCCTGCGACTGCGCCTTGGCATAGCCGCCCTTGTCCTCGGCGGCGGCCGACACGACATCGGACTTCACGAAGGTCGCGCCGAGCGACTGCACCTGTTCGGCGGCGGCCGGTCTCACGTCGAAGGCGGTGACGATGGCGCCCAATCGACGTGCCGTCGCGATGGCCTGCAGACCCGCCACACCGGCGCCGATCACGAACGCCTTGCCCGGCGTCAGCGAGCCGGCGGCGGTGGTCATCATGGGCAGAATGCGCGGTAGTGCGGCGGCGCCCATCAGCACCGCCTTGTACCCCGCGATGGTGGCCTGCGAACTGAGGACGTCCATGCTCTGCGCGCGCGTGATGCGCGGCACCCGCTCGAGGGCCAGCGTGCTGACGCCCTGCGTGGCGAGCTGCTGAATCTGGTCACCCGCCGACTGCGCGTTGAGCATGCAGATCAGAGTCACGCCCGAGGGCAGCAGCGACATCTCGTCGGCGAGGGGACGCTGCACCTTCGCGACGACATCCGCGCCCGCGACGGCAGCCGCGGCGGAGTCGGCGATCGTGGCACCCGCGGCGACGTAGGCAGCATCGGCGTGAAAGGCGCGCGCACCTGCGCCCTCCTGAACCACCACCGTCGCGCCGGCCTTCACCAGCTTGGCGACATTCTCCGGCACCAGCGCAACGCGCTGTTCGCCTTCGGCGCGCTCGGTCAGAACGGAAATACGCATGAGATCAGGCGGTAGGGAGCATCAGGGCGAAGCGGAACACCGCGCAGTCCTGGAGCGCGGCAGCAAACAACAGCAAGAAGTTGCGACAGGGTGACGGTTCCCGGCAGTCGCGGATGTCATTCAGCGCGTGCACCCTGCAATTCAGCGGCTGCGAGGAGACCACCACGAGGATGGCCGCCAGTCCGTGACCGGTGCTCCACGCCCATCGCGGCGCGCGGCGGCGGCGGCCGGCCACACGAAGCAGCGCGTTTCGAACATCACCCATCTGCGCGCCGACCCGTTCATCGACCCTGTCCTTCACGCGTTCAGGCGCGGTGATGAAACGCGGTCGCACAACAGTATACGGGTTTGGTCCACCCGGCAGATCAGCATGCTCGGCACGGCGGCGGGGTGGGCGGGCCGGCATGCCGGTGCAGCCATGCCGCGGTCGCCGCCCACACCTGCTCGCGACAGAAGTCCACGGTGATCACATGGCCGCAGCCGTCAAGCCAGACCTGTTCGCATGTCGCGGTGCCGGTGAAGAAGCCCTGATGCCGTTGCGCCAGCGGCAGGGGAATCCGGTAGTCGGTGCGGGAGTGGATCAGGAGCGTCGGCGCGCGGACATCGGCGGCGGCGAAACGCGCGTCGTGCGCCACCGCCACGAGATCGCGGATGCGCTTGGGCGGCACTGCACCCGCGCCCAAAACCCTCGCGCGGGCTGCGGCATCGAAAATGGACGCCACCTTGTCGCCACCCTTCAGGTACGGCACCAGCAGGTTGATGACGCCGGCCAGCGGCGCGAGCCGCTCGGCCTTCGCCGGGGCTGTGAGGTACGGTGCAAGGAGGACCAAGGCCGGCAGCGACGGATCGCTCGCGGCCTCCAGGGTCGCCAGCGCGCCGCCCATCGAGAGGCCCGCCATCACGACGGTCTCGTATTGCGCCTTGAGCGATGCGTAGGCCTGATGCACCGCCTCGCGCCATGCATCGGACCCATACGCGTCGAAGTCGGCGAGCCCGCGCCCATGGCCCGGCAACAGCGGCGCGCGCACCGTCCAGCCATGATTGCCGTGCAGGAACGCCCCGAGCCCCTCCACGGTCTGCGGTGTGTCGCCAAACCCGTGGATCAGCAGCGCGGCGTGAGTCTCGCTGCCATCGAGCGCGATCGGTTCGGCTCCGGGAACGATGCCGAGCGTTCCGGTGGGCAGGCGCGCGGCCTCGGCTGCCCGGGCACGTGAAAGCCGGCGGCGGTAGATCGCCCCATGCAGCAGCGCCGCCGCGCCAAGTCCCAGCGCCAGGTCACGCAGCATCCGGTGTCAGTACTTCGTGACGGATGCATCCACGTCATCGCTCCACCGATCGATGCCGCCGACCATGTGCGACACGCGCCCGAAACCCTGCGACAGGAGGAAGTCGCCAGCCATCTCGCTCCGCATGCCATGATGGCAATGCAGGATGATCTCCTTGTCTCGCGGCAGGGACTCGAGCTGCTGCGGCAACGTGCGCATCGGGATCAGCGTCGCGCCGTGGATGTGTGCCGTGGCGTATTCCGCTGGCTCGCGGACATCCACCAGCATGACATCGGTGCGTGTCGCGAGGGCGTCGCGGATCTGGAGCGGGGTGAGATTGGACAGCATGATCTTTGATGGTGACGGCTGGCAGGCATCGACGGGAACGAACACGCTGGCGGTGGGCTGCGCGCCGCAGGCGGGGCAGGCGGGATCGCGCTCGAAGGCAATTTCGCGGAACGCCATCTGCTGCAGGTTCACTATCAGCAGGCGTCCCGCGAGCAGTTCGCCCGTACCGGTGATCCATTTGATCGCCTCGGTCGCCTGAATGATGCCCATCAGCCCGGGCATCACGCCGAACACGCCGGCCTCCGCGCAACTTGGTACGGAACCAGGCGGCGGTGGCACGGGGAAGAGGCATCGATAGCATGGACCGCCGTTCACGTTGAAGAACGACGCCTGTCCCTCCACGCGCTGCACGCTGGCATACAGGTATGGCGTGCCCTGCACGACACAGGCGTCGCTCACGGCATAGCGAGTCGCGAAGTTGTCGGTGCCGTCGATCACCAGGTCCCAGCCCGCAATGAGCGATGCGGCGTTCCCGGCATCGAGCCGGACCTCGTGCGTCTCGACCTGCACGAGCGGATTCAGCGCCTCCAGCTGCGCGCGTGCGCTGTCCACCTTCGGCATGCCGATGCGCGACGTGCTGTGCAGGATCTGGCGCTGCAGGTTGGAAAGCTCCACGCGATCGGCGTCCAAAATGCCGATCCGGCCCACGCCAGCTGCCGCGAGATAAAGCGCGGCGGGCGAGCCCAGTCCACCGGCGCCGACGATCATGACCGACGCGGCCTTCAGTCGCTGCTGTCCCACGAGTCCGATACCCGGCAGCGAAAGGTGCCGGGCATAACGGTCCATCTCGCCGGCGCTCAGCGGCGACGATGCAGTGGTCACGGGGATCGGGCTGGCAGGAGTCTGGCTCACGCTGCGAAGTTACCCGACGAGTCACACGCCTGCGGCAGAAAGCCGCCTGACTGATGCCATGACGCAACAGATTAGCATTCATTCATTGCCAGACTGCCGACGACGCGACGGCTGATGCGGTGGCGAGCCTGGACGGAAGTCCATGGACAGCCTGAGGTTACGCTGCCGAACCGTCGGCTGCCCATACCGGCTTCGTGACCGAGCGCGATTGGCTTGAAGGTTGCTGCCGATCTGAACGGTAATTGATACGCTCGCTCCTCCAGCACGGCTCCGTGAACGACAGTTCGTTTTCCATCGCAATTCTGGGCAACGACGCGTTTCTGGCGGCGTCACCATCGCTGCCCGTGCAGCTGATGCACGCTGCGCTGGCCGCCGGTTTCAACGCGGTGGTGCCGGTCAGCCTGGGCGACGAGCTGGTGGCGGGTGAGACACTGCGCCTCGCGCAGCTCAAGGGACGACGACCGGTCGTGCAGTGCGCCTGCCCGTTTGCGATGGCCCAGCTCTGCCGCCGAGCAGCAGCGAACCTTGCCGACGCGGTGATTGCCGTGGCGCCAGCGGTCGTGGCGCTCGCGCGCGCCCTGCGCAGCGAGAGCGGGCATGCGCCGCACATCACCTACATCGGCGGATGTCCTGGCGCACAGGATCCATCGATCGATCTCCAGGTGCTGCCAGCGCCATTCCTCCGTGGACTGCAGCAGAAGGGCATCGAGACGTCGAGTCAGCCGGACTTCTTCTCGGACCGGATTCCAGCCGACCGGCGGCGCTTTCTTTCCCTGCCCGGCGGTGCGCCGCTGCCCGCACTGATCGCCGGCGTGCTGCGGCGAAACGCGATAGCGCTCACCAGCCACACGAATCCGATGCTGGCAGTGGCCGATGCGATGTTCGATGGTGGTGCCGCGATGATCGATCCGGCCGGCGCATATCGCTGCGTCTGCGCCGGCGCCGACCAGGGCCTCTCCGTTACCGACGGCCGGCTGGCGATCACGCAGGTGACGTTGCGGCCGCAAGTGCAATTCGGCGGCAGCCCTGCACCCGACGCCGCAGCGATCGCCGCGATGCACCACGAAGCGCACGAGAGCTGCTTCATCGCCAACTCGGTGCGCACCGACGTGCGCTGCCTGCCGATCCTGCCGACCTGACACGGCGGCCACTTCCGATGTACCTGCCCGCCCATTTCGAAGAACGCCGCCCCGAGGTGCTGCAGCAATTGATGCGGAGCCACCCGCTCGGCCTGTTGGTGACCCTGGCCGACGCCGGCTTGCAGGCCAATCCGGTGCCGTTCATGCTCGATGCCGACCGCGGCGCACACGGCACCTTGCTCGCTCACGTCGCGCGCGCCAATCCGCTGTGGCGTCAGACGCGCAGCGACGTCGAGGCGCTGGTCGTGTTCCAGGGTCCGCAGGCCTACATCTCGCCGGCGCTCTATGCCAGCAAGGCGGTCGACGGCAAGGTGGTGCCGACCTGGAACTACTGCATGGTGCAGGCGCGCGGCTCGTTGCGCGCCGTCGACGACGCGCCCTGGCTGCACGTGCTGGTGTCGCGCCTGACCCAACGCATGGAGTCGCCGCGCGGCGCGCCGTGGGCGGTCGGCGACGCGCCGGACGACTACATCGCCACGATGATCCGCGGCATCGTCGGCATCGAGATCACGCTGAGTTCGCTGGTGGGCAAGTGGAAGGTGAGCCAGAACCGTGATGCGGCCGACCGCGAAGGCGTCGCCGCGGGACTGGCCGGGCAGGCCGACGCAGCCCCCGGCGCCGCTGTGATGGCGGTTCAGGTGCGCACGCCGGGCGCGCCGTATGCCGCCGCGTGGATCGATGGGGGGCGGGTGCGCATGTACGGCAACCCGGCCGGCCGTCTGAAGACGGCTCGCCGCCGCGCCTTCTGCTGCCTTGACCGGTCAGCTCAGACCGTCTCGCGCCACTCGTTGGGCGTTTCGAGCGGCAACTCGGCCGGCTCGCAGGTGTCGACGTCGACCGCCGAACGGCCGACCCGGTAGGCGTACACGTTGACCCCGCCGCCGCCGATGCCGGTCAGCTTCAGGCGCTCGAGTTGCACGCGCAGCCGCGGCGCATCGGTGCGCCGATAGACCCCGAGCACCAGATCACGCTGCTCGGGCAGCGCGTTGTGACTGACCACATACAGTTCGTCCGAACCGTCGCGCGTGGCCGACAGCAGCACCGGCTCAGCCGGGCCGCCGCGCTCGACGCGCACCTCGGCCGCGTTCCAGCGCACATCGGCGAACGGCGTCTGGCTCGGCCCTTCGATCAGCGCTGGCAACCAGTGGCTCAGCGGCGTGTGCACGCGATCGGTGTAGCCGTTGAGCACCCACTGCAGGTCGGAGCCGAACAAGAAGCCCTCGAGGCGTTGGCGGCCCTCGTCGGTGGTGGCGAACTCGCAGCCGATGGACTTGCCGTAGTCGGCGCTGCCGGCCGGCCCGACGCGACCGCGCACCTTGCCCCAGAACGGCACCGCTCCTTCGGGCAGCAGCAGCTGTCCGGTGAGCGCATCGCCCGCCTTCAGCGAGGCCGGCAGCCTGCCGTAAAAGCGCATGCCGCTGTCCGACAGGTCATCGACCGTGCCGCGCAAGCGTGTGCCGTCGGCGATCACGATTTCAGCCGACAGCGAGATCGGAAAGCGGTACTGCGTGCGCGCGTTGCGCTGCGTCACGGCGGTGAACGAGAGCACCGCCAGCGCCAGCGCTGCATTGATCAGGGCCCACAGCACATTGGCGATCAGGCCGTCGAGCGGCAACGTCGGCGACCAGAAATACAGCACGGTGCCCACCGGCACGGCGATGCCGTTGACCGCCAGCACGGCCCACTGTGGCGCGGTGAAGCGCACCGCACTGCGGCCGGCCAGCGCGCCCTTGGTCGTGACACGGAACTTCATGCGCGGGAACAACCACGCGAGCGTCGCCCACGCGAAGGCGGCAAAGCGCGCCATGTTGTATTGCTCGATGAACAGACTGCGTCCATAGCCGCGGCCGACTTCCTCGAACACCCAGAAGGTCAGCACGTAATACGGGATGAAGTGCAGCAGGAACTCCGGCGTGTTCGACACCAGCGGCAGCACGCCGCTGAGCAGCACCACGGCCGGCGCGAAATAGAAGACGGCCTTCTGCCAGCCATCGAAATAGGTCAGCGCCGAGGCGAAATAATTCAGCCGCTGCGCCAGCGTCAGGCCGCGGTGGCTCAGGATGCCTTCCGTGCGCCACACGTGCATGGCGCCCTGGCCCCAGCGCACGCGCTGTCCGATGAACGGCTCGATCGATTCCGGCGCCAGTCCGAACGCCAGCGGTTCGGCGTGATAGACCGACTTGTGGCCGCGCGCATGCAGCCGCAGCGAGGTGTGCAGGTCTTCCGTGACCGTGCCGGTGGCAAAGCCGCCGATCTCGTCGAGCGCGCTGCGGCGCACCACGGCGCAGCTGCCGCAGAAGAACGCCGAGTTCCAGTAGTCCTTGCCGCGCTGGATCACGCGGAAGAACAGCGCCTGCTCGGTCCACACCGTGCGACCGCCTCCGCGCCAGCGATGCTGGTACGAGTCAAGGTTGTAGAAGTCCTGCGGCGTCTGCACAAAGGCCACCTCGGCGTCGTCGAAGTAGCCCAGCGTCTTGACGAGGAAGTCCTGGCGCGGCGCGTGGTCGGCATCGAAGACCACCACCAGCTCACCACCGCTCAGCGACAGCGCATGGTTGAGGTTGCCGGCTTTGGCGTGCGCGGTGTCGGCCCGTGCCAGGTAGTCGCAGCCGAGCTGGCGTGCCAGCGCCTGCATCTCGGGGCGCCGGCCGTCGTCGAGCAGCCAGGTCTTGTGCGGATAGTCCATCGCGCGCGCCGCCAGCAGCGTCTTGCGCACCAGTTCGACCGACTCGTTGTAGGTCGGTATGAACACGTCGACCGTGATGCCCGGCCGGGCTTTGGGCGCCCGGCGCTCCGTCATGCGCCACGACATGAAGATATGCAGCAGCGCGGTGCTGAAACCGAACAGCTCGGCGCCGTAGATCAGCAGCGAAAAGCCGAGCGCTTCCGGGTTGAGCGTGGTGGCGCGCCAGCCGAGGTACCAGACGCTGGCGACGATGAAGCCCCACACCAGCAGCCGTCGCGGCCACTCGAGCGGGACATAAGGGACGAAATTCTTGCTTTTCATGCGGCGCGGCCAAGGTCGAGAATGTTTAGTCGATATCGACCGAATCTCGACCCGCTTGAACGACGCCGCCGCCCCACAAATGCCGACCGCCTCCAAGGAGGCGGTCAGTGAAGATGGGAATCGGTCGCCGATCAGAAAGGAATGTCGTCGTCCATGTTGTCGAAGCCGGTCGCCGAAGGCTTGGGCGCCGGCTTGCTGGCCGGGGCGGGGCGGGACGCCGGCGCCGGGGCGCGCTGCGGCGCGCCGCCACCGCCACCGCCACCGCCACCGGCGTATTCCTCGCCGCCGCGGTCGTCCGACGCACCGCCGCCCATGCCTTCGCGGCCGCCGAGCATCTGCATTTCGGTGGCGACGATTTCGGTGGTGTACTGCTCTTTGCCTTCCTTGTCGGTCCACTTGCGCGTCTTCAGGCGACCCTCGACGTAGACCGAGCGGCCCTTCTTGAGGTATTCACCGGCGATCTCGGCCAGGCGGTCGTAGAACACCACGCGGTGCCATTCCGTTTCCTCCTGCTTTTCGCCGGATTCCTTGTTCTTCCACTGGCGCGTGCTGGCGACGCTGACGTTGCAGACAGCGTTGCCGTTGGGCGTGTAGCGCACCTCGGGGTCGCGCCCGAGGTTGCCGATGATCTGGACTTTGTTGAGCGAGGCCATGCGGGACTCCTGAAAGGGGTGACGGGTCGGACGGGTATGACTAGAACGAAGCGGGACGCGGAATGCGGAATGCCGGTCGCAACGCCGAGTTTGCCCGCATTCACCGGCGCCGTCGCCCCCGCGGATGGCTGCCTGCGTGGGTGGCTCGGTGGCCGGCTGCCTGCCTGGTTCCGTGGTCGCCTGCGTCGACACGCGCGCCGCAGCGGGTAGCGCATTGCGCCTCGCGTACCATCAAAGCTCGCACTGATTGTCATGCATCCCGTCGAACCAACGCTCTCCACGAACCCCGCGTCCATCCTGCAGCAGGTGTTCGGCTACAGCGCGTTTCGAGGCGCGCAGGCCGAGATCGTCGACCACGTGATCGGCGGCGGCGACGCACTGGTGCTGATGCCCACCGGGGGCGGCAAGAGCCTGTGTTACCAGGTGCCGGCGATCGCCCGGCACCGCGCCGAGCGCGGCGTCGCGTTGGTGGTCAGCCCGCTGATCGCGCTGATGCACGACCAGGTCGGCGCGCTGCACGAAGCCGGCGTCAACGCCGCTTTCCTCAACAGCACGCTCGACGCCGACCAGACCCGCCATGTCGAACGCGAACTGCTGGCCGGCCGCTTGACGCTGCTGTATGCGGCGCCCGAACGCATCCTGACGCCGCGCTTCATGGGCATGCTGGCGTCGCTGAAAGAGCGCGGGTTGCTGAGCCTTTTTGCCATCGACGAAGCGCACTGCGTCAGCCAGTGGGGGCACGACTTCCGCGAGGAATACTTGGGCCTGTCGGCGCTGCACGAGCGCTTCCCCGGCGTGCCGCGGCTGGCGCTCACCGCCACGGCCGACGACCATACGCGCGCCGACATCATTCAGCGCCTGGCGCTTGAAAGTGCCCGGGTCTTTGTAGCCAGTTTCGACCGGCCCAACATCCGCTACACGATTGTCGAAAAAGACGAGCCGCGACGCCAGCTGCTGCGTTTCATTCGCGACGAACACGAAGGCCCCGACGGCGTGGACAGCGGCATCGTTTACTGCCAAAGCCGCAAAAAGGTGGAAGAGACTGCCGCCTGGCTGAACGATGAAGGGGTGCTGGCGCTGCCCTACCACGCCGGTCTGGACGCCGGGGTGCGGCGCAAGCACCAGGACCGTTTCCTGCGCGAAGACGGCATCGTGATGGTGGCCACCATCGCTTTTGGCATGGGCATCGACAAGCCCGATGTGCGTTTCGTGGCTCACCTGGACCTGCCCAAGAACATCGAAAGCTACTACCAGGAAACCGGTCGCGGCGGCCGCGACGGGCAGCCCGCCGACGCCTGGATGACCTATGGCCTGGCCGACGTGGTGAACCAGCGGCGCATGATCGACGAGGGCGACGCCGACGACGACTTCAAGCGTTTGCAACGCACCAAGCTCGACGCCCTGCTGGCCCTGGCCGAGGCGCACGACTGCCGGCGCGTGCGTTTGCTGGCCTATTTTGGCGAGCAGAGTACAGACTGCGGAAACTGCGACAACTGCCTCCACCCGCCCGCCACGTGGGACGCCACCGAGGCTGCGCGCAAAGCCCTGTCGTGCATCTATCGCTTCCGCCAGCAAGGCGGGCTGCGTTTTGGTGCCGGCCACCTGCTGGACGTGCTGCGCGGCAAGGCCACCGACAAGGTGGCGCAGCACGGGCACGAGCGGCTGTCCACCTTCGGCATCGGGGCGGATGTGAGCGAGGCGCAATGGCGTTCGGTGCTGCGCCAGTTGATCGCGCTGGGCCATCTGCAAGCTGAAGGTGAATGGGGCACGCTGGCGCTGACCGATTCGGCCCGCGAGGTGTTGCGGGGCGCCGTGCCGGTGCGTCTGCGCGTGGCAGCCGACGCGCCGCGCCGTGGCAAGGCCGCCGCCCGCACCCCGCGTGCGGCGGCAGGCAAAACATCGGCGCTGCCAATGGACGAGGGCGCGACAAAGGTCTTCACCGACCTGAAAGCCTGGCGCGCCGAGGTCGCTCGCGAGCACAACCTGCCTGCCTACATAGTTTTTCATGACGCCTCACTGGCCCAGATGGCGCACGACCGCCCCGCCACGCTGGATGCACTGGCCAGCATCCCCGGCGTGGGCGCGAAAAAGCTGCAGGCCTACGGCGGCGACATCCTGCGTTTGCTGCACGGCGGGCGCTGAGCCGGGCGCGCACGCTGCGCTGGTCGCGGTCAAGCCTTCGACCACCCCTACCTTGGCGGACAGTTTTAAACGTTTGGCGGGTCTCGCTGTCATAAATCCGCTCTAGTCTTGGTCACGGTCTTGGCGACATCACGGCCGGCTAGCCCACTAAAGCAGGAGTTACCGATGTCAACACGCTTAGGTTTCGTTACGCGGGTAGGTCCTGTTCTTGTTGTCGTCGTCGGCATGGTCAGTGTGTTGCTGTGCACTCACGTGTACGCCCAGCAACGGGCCTTTGTCGCCACCGCCGACGCTGCCCTGCGCAGTCAACCCGGAGCGACTCCAAATGCCGTCCCCGGCTGCCCCAGCCGTGGCGGTCTGCTCGATTCGATCTCTGTGCCGGTGGGTCAGCCACTTACTCTGGTGATTCAACTCGGCGCGCCGGCACCTCGCGGCGGCGCCACCTTTCAGCTGAGTTCAGACGACCCCAGCATCGTGGCGGCAGGTGACCGTCGGCAGGGCTTTCTGCCGCGAGTTTTTATCGCAGAGGGTCAGATGCTGAGCAACGCATTCAGCATTTTCGGTATCAAAGTGGGCGGCACCCGTCTGAGGCTGGTGCCGCTGACTGCAGGATTCAGTTCCAGTTCGTTTCCGCTGGGCGCGTGGAATTTGAACAAGGGCGGCGAAGAGCGCTTCGTCGATGCCAACGCCGCCAGCAGCACTTGCCGCGCCAACGCTGGCAGCCCCGACCTGTCGACCGACCCCAACCGCTTGTCGCAATGCGGTGTACCCGTCAAGGGCATAGCTGCCGACGGCGTCAGCCGGCTGCTGCTGCGTGGCGTGTCGGGCTTGCCGGGAACGCTGTGCTACGAGATTACGTCCACGTCGGAGACCGGCCAGGGCCAGGGCCAGATCGCCACGGCGGTGTTGAACACCCAGCAAGTCGGTTCGCTGCAATACGGTGTAAGCGCCTACAAGGCACCAGACTCATTCGACGACACGGCGGACTTCCGCAAGCTCGAAGTGGAAGTGACCTTCACGCCGTCGATCGGCAACGGAAACACCACACGCTTTCGCGCCGAAACCAAGATCGTGCGGCCGCCGGTGGTGTTGATCCACGGCGTGTGGAGTTCGCGCAGCGCGTGGAGCGGCGATTACGTCAAGGACAACCTGCACCGCACGACCTTCACGGCCGACTATGCTGGCACCAACGGAGCGCGTTACGCCACCAACTCCCCGCGCGTGCGCGGCTTCATTGCCGATGGGCTGAAAGCTGCGCGCGACAAGGGCTTTGCCGCCACTCAGGCTGACGTGCTGGGCCACAGCATGGGCGGAATCCTGACGCGGCTGCACATCGGCAGCAATCAATTTAAACGCCCTGACAACTTTGGCCAAGGTGATGTGCGCCGGCTGATAACGCTGAACACGCCGCACAGCGGCAGCACTTTTGGCAACATGGTGACCGGTCTGCACGGCCTGAAGCCGGCGGCCACCAACTCGGCTGTGCAAAGCATCACCGGCTTTAACCCAGCCGGTGGTGCGGTGTGCGACTTGGCCGAAAACAGCCCGGCTCTGGCCGGGCTGAACAGTGCCACAACGATCAAGGCACAAGCCATCACCGGCACGGGTGGACCGACCGGAACGGCGGCCACGCCGGCACGGTTCTTCGGCGGTTTCCTCTCCTTCGGCAACATCGAAGGCGAGTTGACGAAGAAGGTCTGCGTGCGGCGCAACGCGTTTTTCATCTGCGTCCAGGAGGAGTTTGTGTTCCCACAAGACGTGGTCGATGCGTTCCGCTTTCGCCAGGCCAACGACACCATCGTGGCGCGGGTCAGCCAGCAAGGGGGTCATTGCAGCGTGGCTGGGCTGGCGGGGGTCAACTTCGGCAACGTCATTCACTCAGGCCCGGGGGTCGTCGATGGCGTGCTGTCGGTGGGTGCCGTGGCCACGCGGGCGTACCAACTTCTGGATGGTCCCGTCACAGGCTTTGCAGACAGTTTTCCGGGCGTTGCCTCCACCAGCCTGGGCGCCGCCTGCACCGTGCCCGGCCGCGGCGTCGGGCAGGACGCGCAGGACCACGCGAACCAATGTGGCACTGGCGGCGGACTGAACCGGACCAGCCTGCCGGGGTTGTTGGCGACGCCACTGTCCGGCCAGCGCACCGGCACAAGTCACGGCAGGAGCACCCGCATGGCGGACAACCGCGTTCAGATCATTTCACCCGCCGCCGGCCAGGTGTTTGCGCCGGGTGACACGGTTGCGATCACCGTAAGCCTCACGGCTCCGCTGGTGGCCAACGACATCGGCGTGCAAGTTCCTGGCTTCAACTCTCTGCCGGGCACGAATTACAACGGCGCCACCTACCAAACCAGTTTCACGGTGCCGGAATTCTTTGCCGGCCCGCTGCGGTTCACACCCGCTGTCACCGACACCGCTAACCAGCCTATCGAGGGCCCCGAGGTTTTGATTGTTGTGCGCTCGCCCGTGGCACCGGTGTCAGTGGCATTCCAGCAGCGCAACTACCGCCTCACGCCCCTGGCCATCGGCACCGTTGAGGGGCTGGCGCTGGCCGGCTTCTATCCGGGCGCGGTGCAGCGCGACATCAGCAGCGCCGCTGCCGGCACCACCTACGCCAGTTCGGACTCGGCGGTGGTGAGCGTGGACGCCGATGGCCAACGCCAGGTTTTGGCCACAGGCATTGCCGTGATCACGGCCCGCAACTTCGGCCTGAGCGACCAAACCGTGTTCGTGATCGAGGACCCGGTCAGTCCGTTGCCGGCGTCTGATGTGACGGTTCAATTGCCTGTGCAGATGGGCGGCTTGCGTCTGGACCGCGCTACGGGCTTTTATGTTCAAACACTGACTGTCACCAACCCGCAGTCAGTGCCCTTGGCGGGCCCGCTCGTGTTGGTGCTGTCAGGGCTGCCGGGCGGTGTAAACCTGGTCAGCCAGTCCGGTCTGACGCAGAACGTCCGGGTCGGCAGCCCGTATCTTTCACTGCCGCTGGTGAGCGACGGCCTGACTCTCAGGCCCGGGCAGTCGGTGACTTTCAACGCGCAGTTCCTGAATCCCGCGAGAGTGAACTTCAGCTACGTGCCTTCGGTGTGGCGCGTGTCAGCGCAACCTTGACAGCGGACCGAGAGGGCCCAACCAACCTGAACCAGGAGTGACGATGAAACTTGTGCAACTGCTGCGGTGCACCGGCGCTGCATTGATCTCGTCAATGCTGATGGCCACATCGGCGCTGGCCGGTCCTTGGCGTATCACCATCGACACCGCGCCGATTGCGGGGCTTTCCGGGTTCATGGCTTTGGACTTCGTCGCCGGTTCGCCGGCAACCGGCAACGCCGCTGTGGTGTCCGCCTTTTCCAGCAACGCCGCGCTGGGTGTGGGCACGCCCGCCGGCGACGTCACCGGTAGCCTCGGTTCAGGCGCGCTGACGCTGGGCGGGGGTAGCTTCTTCAACGAGTGGCTGCAGGGTGTGACCCGCTTTGGCAGCCGCATCGAGTTCAACCTCGACCTGGGCGACAGGGTCGGGACCGGCGGCCGCCCGGACCAGTTCGCCTTCTTTCTATTGGATAACGGCCAGCTGCCTTTCGCCACCGACGATCCCAGCGGGGCAGGCGCGTTGTTTTACTTTGACCTGGTGGGGAGCGCTGGCACGCGGCCCGTGGTGTTCAGTTCAAGCTTCGCTCGCGCCACGTTGGAGCCGAGGGGCAGCCAGTCCGGTGTACCCGAGCCGGGAACGCTGCTGCTGGTGGCACTGGCCTTGCTGTGTTTGCTGGCGTTGACCGTCGGCGCGCGACCGCGCAGTCTGGCCGCCACTGCGGTGTGCTGAACCCTGGCCTTACGGCGGCCGCTGTGTTGGCGCTGTGCCTGCTTGAGGTATGGGCTGCCTGGGCCCTGTGGCTGCGCCGGTGGCGCCTGGCGAACTGGGTAATGTTCGGCAGCCCGCTGCTTGTGCTGGCCATCTGCATCGGCCGGCTTGGCCTAGAAGACCTGCCCGCAGCGCTGCTGGCAATGCAGCCACTGGAGCATGCATTTCTGGCAGTCAACGTGATGCTGATGGCGGTCGCGGTCAGCCTGTTGCGCCGCAAGCCTGCTGGCCGGCATGGCCCTGTCGATAGCGCCAGCACCATGGCTTGGGCGTTGTGGACTGTCAATGCGGTTGTTTGCGCGGTGATGGTGTATCTGGCCTTCTTCTTCCGGCTGTTCTGATGCCGCCCGGCGTGGGCACCACACGCGCCGTGCGGGTGAACGCCCCGGCGGCCGCTGGCAGGCCCACCGCGCGGGGGTGCGTCGTTATCATCAGCGGTTTGTTTGAACCTGTTGCATGCCATTGCCCTCAGAGCCCCCCGAGCCCCTGCCGCCAGGTGCTCCTGACCCGCACGGCGTCCTGTTGCGCACACACAGTCTCGAGGCACGAATGCTGCGCATTCGGGGGGCCCGCACCCACAACCTGAAGAACATCGACCTCGACATCCCCAAGCACGCGCTGGTGGTGATCACGGGGCTGTCGGGTTCGGGCAAAAGCAGCCTGGCCTTCGATACGCTGTATGCCGAGGGCCAGCGCCGTTACGTCGAAAGCCTGAGCGCTTATGCGCGGCAGTTCCTGCAGTTGATGGACAAGCCCGATGTCGATGTCATCGAGGGGCTGTCTCCGGCCATCAGCATCGAACAAAAGGCGACCAGCCACAACCCGCGCAGCACGGTCGGCACCATCACCGAGATCCACGACTACCTGCGCCTGCTGTTCGCGCGCGCGGGTACCCCGTACTGCCCCGACCACGGCGTGCCGCTGCAGGCGCAGAGCGTCAGCCAGATGGTCGACGCGGTGCTGGCACTGCCCGAGGACACGCGGCTGATGGTGCTGGCGCCGGTGGTGCGCGACCGCAAGGGCGAATTCACCGAACTGTTCGAGGACATGCAGGCGCAGGGCTACGTGCGCTTTCGCATCGACGGGCAGATCGTCGATGCGGCCGACGTGCCGAAGCTGAAAAAAGCCGAGAAGCACGACATCGACGTCGTGATCGACCGCATCAAGCTGCCGGCGGCCGGTGCCGAGACCGCCGCGACGCTGGCGCCACCGGGAGTCGATGCGCTGCAGGCGCTGGCGGGGGCCGCGCCGGTCAGCCTGGCGGCCGGGCTGCGGCAGCGGCTGGCCGAGAGCTTCGAGGCCGCGCTGCGCATCGCCAGCGGCCGCGCGTTGGTGGGATTCAGCAAATCCGCCCTGGGTGCTCTGCAACTCTACCTTCTTGAGCCGGGCAAATTCGG
>ENA-OFDP01000547-OFDP01000547.1-metagenomes-genome-assembly--contig:-NODE-547-length-16595-cov-2.972249_pt1 | contig 16595 bp, 10 predicted proteins | sample MGYA00153389_OFDP01 | MGnify analysis MGYA00153389 | reverse complement strand
GAAAATTATTGAAGGAACAACAAAAAAGGCCTTCATTATAGACATGTATTCTTTATCTATTGTTTGGTTTATAATTATTTCAGGGATGCTACTGACAGGTTTTTTAATATATACTAAAAACGAAATTGGAGGCTCTATTTTTGGAGCAGCTACCCTTTTAATAATCGTTAATTCTATTTTAAATTTTAGAAAAAACAAACTAAAAGAAAATATAAACGCTAATTAAAATTTTAATCAGATAAGGAATTAACATCTTCCATAAAAACCTGAAATTCTTCTTTATTAAACCACTGCATACCAATTCCAAAAGGTTTAATTGTTTCCACATCTGGAAAAAGCCAATTATAAAATCCTCGATCATTTTCAATTTTGTTTTTCACAAAATCAGTAAAAGTTAAGTTTCGTTCAGATTGAACGTATTCTTCGTATAGAATTTGGCTTGCATAGGGCCGGATCTCGTTTATTTGTGTCATAGTTTTAAGCTACTAATTTTGCTGCTATCAATTCCCTCAACATCCTTTCCCTTTTAATTTTTGCATAGATCTCTTCAGTTGTTCTAATGCTTTTGTGGCCTAAATAATGACTCACCACTTCCAAACTTATCCCTAAATGTAAAAACATATAACCGCAACTACGCCTGGCCACATGAGTTGTCAAATGCTTTTCAATTCCGCATGCAGTACCAAGTAGTTTTAAATACTCATTATACTTTTGATTTGTCAATAATGGTAATTGTCTATCATACTTATTTAAAATCTCATTTACTTCAGGCAAAATTGGAATATCAAACTTAACAGCTGATTTCTGCCGGTGGCTGGTGATCCACTGCCTACCATCGCGGTCAATGTTAATAATGGAAGCTTTAAAATTTTTCATTTCTACATAAGCCATTCCGGTATAGATCTGAAATAAAAATAGGTTTCTTATTCTGTCTAAAACAGGAATCAACGGAATTACTTTTATTTGTTCAATTTCGTTTACATCTAAAAACGTTTTTTCTTTACTTTCTACAGCTTTCAGACGATAAAATTGAAGTGGATGCCTGATTAGAAAGTTTTCATTGTAGCCAAATGCTAGGACTTGTTTTATCGTTTGCAAATTTTTGTTTACATAAGCCTGGCTAAATTTTTTATGGTAGGAAAAGTAAGCTGCAAACTTGTTGGCCAGCGAAGGAGTGAATTCTTCCGGCATTAAATAAATCTTATTTTCTTCTATCAAAAATTGCAGTAAATTATCTCTCCTGGTTTTTATGATTCGAAAACTGTCGGTAGATAGATCAAAACCTACGCGCGGTTTTTGATTATCTACGAAGTTATTAAACAGCATCATTAAATGCTTAACCGGTTCTTTTTTTGCCGGCTTTTCCTTTTCAAAATATTGAAGCTTTACTTCTTTGGCGGTTACAATTTTTCCTGAAGATTGTATCGAATAAAAAATAATATCTAATTGCGCTTTTATATCATTTAACCTTTTCTGATAGGTAATATTAGCCACACATTGCCGCTTATTATTCCATTCGCTTGGTTTAATTGATATGAAGATAGAAAAATCAATTCTCTTACCATTTACAGACACTCTACAATAGATGGATGCAGTACCTTTGTTTTTATTTAACTTATTTTTACGAATCCAAAATAATACAACCATTTTATTAAGTAGAAATTTCAAGTGAGATGTTTTAGAGGTATGGCAATCTTACCAGTAATGGACTATAAAAGTTACATACACCAAAATTGACACCTCAAAACTTAAATCATTTTACAATAAATTCATTAAACATTCAAAAGCCCATCGCTAAATGGGCTTTTGAATATGTATGGTAGATGCAAGAGCGGAGAGAGAGGGATTCGAACCCTCGGTACCGTTGCCAGTACGACAGTTTAGCAAACTGTTCCTTTCGGCCACTCAGGCATCTCTCCAATTTACTTTAAAATTATGCGAAATTTACTTTCGTTTTATTTTCAAAAGGTTGCAAATATAGTAATTCAGAAATAGTGACAAAAAAAAATATAAACTAAATTCTGATTGGGTATTGAATACGAACATGAAAAATACTCATAAGCATATTTTTGAAAATATTTTTGATAACGGCAATATCTTTCAAGGTTATATCGCTATTAATCAGTTGGTTCTGATCTACTTTATAGTCAATTATTCGTTCAACAAGGTTTTCTATGCTTTGCTCGTCATGCTCTTTTAGACTTCTGGATGCTGCTTCAACAGAATCTGCTAACATCAACACTGCTGTTTCTTTGGAAAAGGGTATCGGGCCTGGGTATCTAAATACCGTATCGTCCACCCTTGATTCGGGATAATTTTTAAGAAATGATTGATAAAAATAATCGACACGAGTATTGCCATGATGTGTGCGGATAAAATCGATTAGCAATTCTGGCAATCTGTTTTTCTTTGCTAAAATAATACCATGGGTTACGTGACCAATAATTATTCGAGCACTTTCTTCGTACGCTAACTGGTCGTGTGGATTATTGCCGCTATTTTGATTTTCGATAAAAAATCCAGGATTATCCATTTTGCCAATATCGTGATACAAGGCTCCCGCTCGTACCAATAATGAGTTTCCACCGATCTGAAAAATAGCAGCTTCTGCGAGGTTTGCTACCTGCAACGAATGTTGGAAAGTGCCTGGCGCCTTAAACGATAAATCTTTAAGCAATTTATTGTTGGTGTTTGCCAGCTCCATTAATGTTACTTCGGATGTGATTCCAAACAGTTTTTCAAAAATGTAAATGAGTGGATAAGCTAATAATGAAAGTAAAACACTCAGACCAAAACCTGTTATGGTTTTAAAATCTATGCTGTCAAAATTGCCTTCATGTATAATTGAAATTCCTACATAAGAAAAGAAATAAGTACCAAATATAAATATGGCTGATATTAATAGTTGGGAACGTTTGATTAGATTTTTAATACTATAAATGGCGACCATGCCAGCAGTAATCTGCAGAAATACGAACTCAAAACCATTTGGAACAAAAAAACCAGCAACTATTACAACCAACAAATGAATGTATAAGGCTAATCTTGTGTCGAAAAGAATGCGGATAATAATGGGAACTATACAATATGGAATAAAGTAAATGCCTGGAAGATTAAACTTAAGCGCAAAAGAAAGTATAACCAACATGGAAGTTACTACCAATAATATCAGCGATAATTTTCTATTATTCTGAAAAATATCTTTTCGGAATAAGGAAAGAAAAACCATTAATAAGATTACGATTAAAGCAACCAGAATAAACTGCCCTAAAATAATCACATATCGGTTTCCAGTTGATCCAATACGATCTTCGAATTCATTTTTAATAGATTCGAGTTTCATAAAGGTTTTGGAATCAACAATACTTCCTCGAGAGACTATAAGTTCTCCTTTTTGCACAATTCCACGAGTACTAGAAATACCTTTTATTAGATCGTCTTGAATGCGGGTAGTAAAAACTTCATCATAAATTACATTTACTACAAACTTGTTTTCCAAAACTTTGCGAAGCAGCAATGAATCTATTTCTCTAAATTTTGATATTTGCTTATCGGTATAAGCAAGTGCCGTAGCAACCGTATAAAATGAATTAGTATTCTTATCAATTCCTACATTTTGTTCATTTACAATAGTTAGATTATATTCATCACCATTCCGTTGAAATTTTTTATTGTATGAAATAATTCCTTTTTTATAAATTGATTCCAACACTTTTTTGGCAACACTATAATTGTAAATTTTACTTGATTCTGGCTTTTTGGCATTATTCCATTCTTTTTCAAAATCTATTAAAAGGGTTTCAGATTGCTCTCGAGCAACTTGCTCATCAATTTTATAAAATGGATAAACTGAAAACATTACTTCGTTTTTCTCTGCTTCTAATTCCTCAGGTGATTTTTCAATTGCCATATTGAATGAAGCCACCAAATCTGGATGCATCCAAAGTTTCCCTTTTTCATATTCGTACTTAAATTTGCCTCCCTTTGGTAAACTTATGACGATAAATATGATGGTAAATAACATCATACTGTATTTGAAAACTACAGATTGACGAGTGATAAAAAAACGCAATAATTTTACTTTCATTTGAAAATAATTAAAACTAGCTTTTGAAAACGAATCGCTAAAATATCTATTTTCTGCTCGTGATATGAATGATAATTTTGAAGACTTGTATTGTTGATTTTTGTTTGCCTTAATTTTCTTCAAAATAATTTTCATCTACAAAGCATTTCAATTGATTTATGGCATTCGCAAAATTCCGCTAACTTGCGCGACCAAATTTTCCAAAAAAAGTAAAAATGAAACCAGAAGTAAACGAAGTTTATATTGTAAGTGCGGTTAGAACCCCAATAGGTAGCATGAGTGGTAGTTTATCGACCGTACCAGCTACAAAATTAGGTGCAATAGTTATTAAGGCTGCTGTTGAGCGAGCAGGTATTTCGGTGAATGATGTAGAAGAAGTATTTATGGGAAATGTATTGTCAGCAAATGTTGGACAAGCACCTGCAACTCAGGCCGCACGTTTTGCCGGTTTGCCAGATACAATTCCATCTACGACTATTAATAAAGTATGTGCATCTGGTACAAAAGCATTGATGTTTGCTGCGCAATCTATTATGCTTGGCGATAAAAATGTAATAGTAGCTGGTGGAATGGAAAACATGAGCAGTGTACCATATTATTTGGATAAAGCAAGAACTGGATATCGTTTGGGCCATCAACAAGTAACAGATGGATTGATAAAAGATGGACTGTGGGATGTTTACAATGATTACCATATGGGTACTGCTGCTGAACTTTGTGCAAGTGATTGCAAGATTAGCCGCGAGGATCAAGATGCTTATGCTATAGAATCGTATACCCGATCACAAAATGCGCAATCGGCTGGAAAATTTGCTGACGAGATTGTATCTGTAATGGTTGAAGGCCGTGGAGGTGCTCAAACGGAAGTAATAGAAGATGAAGAAGTAAAAGCTGTAAAATTTGATAAGATTTCAGGCTTGAAACCTGTTTTTAAGAAAGATGGAACGGTAACAGCTGCCAATGCGTCTACTTTAAATGATGGTGCAGCAGCTTTGGTATTAATGAGTAAAGAAAAAGCAATTGCAATGGGTATAAAACCATTAGCAAGAATTTTAAGCTTTGCAGATGCACAACAAGCACCCGAATGGTTTACAACTTCGCCGTCAAAAGCAATACCATATGCATTAGAAAAAGCGAGTCTTAAAATTAGCGATGTTGACTTTTTTGAAATAAATGAAGCTTTCTCAGTAGTCGCAATTGCCAATAATCAAAAATTAGGAATTGACTCGGCAAAAGTGAATGTAAATGGTGGAGCTGTTTCTTTAGGACATCCCCTTGGATGCTCAGGAGCTCGAATTGTTGTTACCTTACTTTCTGTTTTGAAGCAAAATAAAGGGAAAATAGGAGTGGTGGGAATTTGCAATGGTGGAGGAGGTGCATCTGCTATGGTTATCGAAAATTTGCAATAAGTTTACCTCAAAGCTCGTTTTTAAATTTCAATTTAAGTTTTAATGATGTTGATAAAGCGCGTATCTGTTACGCTTATAATACTTTTTGTTTTTACTATTGTTGCTAAAGCACAAAACAAAATACCGTTTTCAAAAAAGGTATATTTATTAGAAGACACCTTAAAAGTGCTGGGCAAACGTCTGGTAAATGGTGAGGATGAGGTAGAGCGTAAAAATGCCAATTATGCTTTTATAAAAAAGTTGGTTACACTTTTAAAAACTCCCAACTCATTTAATTTTCCGTTTGATTCTGTAAAAACGATGAGCATTGTTACTGACCCGGGAAAAAAGTTTAGAATATTTACTTGGCATGTAGCAAATAATGACAAAACCTGCCGATTTTATGGCGCTATTCAGGTTTATAATATTCAGAAACTTGAACTTTATCCGTTGACGGATCGGCGGATTCAACTTTAAAGCCTGAAAAATGGTATGGCGCTCAATATTATAAATTAATACCTGGTGGCGATAAAACTAAGCCTCATTTTATCCTACTTGGTTGGAAAGGTAATACGGCAAAAACAACAAAAAAGGTAATTGAAGTATTTCGTTTTGTAAATGGAAAACCTGTTTTTGGAGCAGATGTTTTTGTGTATAAAACCAAAACTCCAAAGCGAATTATTTTTGAGTTTAATGCTCAAGTGAATATGTTATTAAGGCATTTACCTGAAAAAAACTGGATTGTATTTGATCATTTAGCATTAAATAATGTGAAAGCAGCTACATCAGTTGCCGAAAATTATGGACCAGACTTATCATACGACGCATTAAAATTTGTTGGAAGCAAATGGACTTTGATGGAAAATATTGACCTTAGAAATGAAAAATCTGCTATGGATGCTTTGTTTATTGACCCTAAAGACAAGAATTTAAAATAATATTTAATGAAAAAACACTCGATTTTATTCTCACTATTTATTCTGATTGTTCAAATTTCTTTTTCTCAAATTGAAGCTAAAAAACAAATTACGCTTGAAGATATTTGGAAAAAAGGAACTTTTGCTCAGAAAAAAGAAGCAGGGTTTACCTCAATGGAAGATGGAAAACATTATTCTTTGCTTTTCGCTGATTCAAAAACTAGTAAAAACTATTTACTTAAATATGAATATTCAACTGGAAAAGTAGTAGATACCTTATTGAAACCAAGTGAACTTTCAATTTTAGAAAATGGAAACACAAAGTTAATTGCTTTAGATGACTATGAATTTAACGGCACAGATGAACAAAAAATAATTATTCCTACCGAAGTTTCTTCAATTTATAGACGATCAACAGAAGCGGAGAATTACATTTTTGATCGTAAAACAAAAAAAACCAGCCAACTTTCCTCAAATGGCAAACAACGAAATGCAAGTTTTTCGCCTGATGGAAAAAAGGTAGCGTTTGTAAGAGACAACAATTTGTTTTTGATTGATTTAGGTTCTGGTTTAGAGACTCAATTAACAACAGATGGCAAAAAAAATGAAATTATAAATGGAGTTTGTGATTGGGTTTATGAAGAAGAATTTGGTTTTGCTAAAGCTTTTTTCTGGTCTGGTGATAGTGAAAGTATTGCTTTTTACAAATTTGATGAAAAGGAAGTAAAAGAATTTGAGATGAGCACATATGGAGATTTATATCCAAGTATTGAGCGTTTTAAATATCCGAAAGCTGGAGAGAAAAATTCTGTAATTAGCATCCATACCTATAATTTATTGTCAAAAAAAACCATAGAAATGGAAATTGGTGCAGAAAAAGATCAATACATTCCAAGAATAAAGTGGACCACAGACGCAAGTAAATTATGTATCCAACGAATGAATCGTTTGCAAAATAAACTTGAATATCTGATTGCAGATCGAACTTCCGGAAAATCAACAATTTTACTTATTGAAACGGACAAAGCATATATTGACATTACTGATGATTTAACATTTTTAAAGAATGGAAAGGAGTTTATCATCAGCAGCGAAAAAGATGGGTTCAATCATATTTATCTGTATTCGATGGATGGTAAATTGAAAAAACAGTTAACGAAAGGAGCAAAAGAGGTTACAAATTTCTATGGGGTTGATGAAAAAAGTGGATTAATTTATTACCAAATGCCAGAAACTTCTCCAATGAATCGGGCTATTTATTCTACCAGCCTTGATGGAAAAAAGACTGTTCAATTAACAAAAGAAAAAGGAATCAATGATGCAAAATTTAGTAACGATTTTTCATTTTTCGTACATAGTTATTCCAATGCAAATACTCCATTAACGGTTACATTGAATGATCGTAGCGGGAAAATGGTTCGTGTATTGGAGGATAATAAAGTACTAAAAGGCCGTTTGAAGGAATATCAAATGCAAACAAAAGAATTTTTCAGTTTCACCACTTCAGAAAATGTTCAGTTAAATGCCTGGATGTTAAAACCTCAGAATTTTAACGCAAGTAAAAAATATCCAGTTTATATGTTTTTGTATGGAGGACCTGGTAGTCAAGAGGTTTTAGATAAATGGGGTGGAGCTAATCTTATTTGGTATGAATATTTAGCTTCAAAAGGGTATTTGGTTGTATGTGTTGACAATCGTGGAACAGGAGGAAGAGGTGCCGATTTTAAGAAATGTACTTATATGAATCTTGGTGGATTGGAAACCATAGACCAAATTGAAGCTGCCAAATGGCTCGGAAAACAAACTTATGTAGATGCATCTCGAATTGGAATTCAAGGTTGGAGTTATGGTGGCTATATGTCATCGCTATGTATTACCAAAGGTGCAGATGTTTTTAAAATGGCAATAGCTGTTGCTCCGGTTACTAATTGGAAATTTTATGATAGCATCTATACCGAACGTTATTTACGAACTCCGAAAGAAAATTCAAAAGGATATGAAGAAAATTCACCTTTAAATTTCACCAATTTATTAAAAGGAAATTATTTATTAATTCATGGAACATCGGATGATAACGTCCATTTCCAAAACTCAGTTGAAATGATAAAATCTATGATTAGTGCTGATAGGAATTTCGATTCAGAAATTTATCCAAATAAAAATCATGGAATAAGTGGGGGCAACACCCGATTTCAATTGTATTCCAAAATGACCAATTTTGTATTCCAAAATTTGTAATAATAATGTGTACAAGGCTATAAATGTATACTTACATCTTTTGGTCGAAAAATTTAAGTTTCAAATCTGAACAAAAAAGAAACAATGCCGTAAGAATAAGTGAAATTGGTCTTACGCATTGAAAAATACTTTTGAATTATTTTTGGATCCGCTGCAAAGTGGTAAATATCTTCACACTAAAAGAATAGTTGTATGGAGGTTAATGTTGATTACAGGAATTCTTTGTTATCCTTTTTACGGCTTTATTCAAATATCTTTAGGGAATGATACATTTGAAAATCAGATAATTACACTATTTATTGCATCTTTTGGTGTTTTATTATATGTTAGTTCTTTTTTTTCTAAATTCTTTCGAAACAATATTATAACGTTGGTGCATATTTTATTTTATGCAATTACTATACACACCCTACAAATTTCTTATCAATACGATTTTAAATTAGTACATTTTTTCCCTTATTTAACCATGGTTACCATGGTGAGTATGGGCCATATAAACTCAAAACTTCTAAGTATTTTTTTAATAATTAGTTTTTGTTTAACCACCTCACTGATTCTATTATCAAATTCAGAAGTAGCCAAATTAAGTTTAATAACCCTGCAACTAATTGCGAGTTCTGTAATTTATATTGTCATGATTTCTAAGTTTAGTGTTGAAGAAGAACTTATACTTCGAGAAAATTTCATGAAATCAATTTTTGATGAATCTCCTGATTCTATTTTTTTGGTGGATGTAAAAAATGATGCAATTGAAAGTTATAACCAACGATCGATAGAAGTTTTTGGATTAATGGACAGCAACCAAATGATCGGCAAACAAGTGAGTTCATTAAATAAAATACCTTTTAACGAAGCTGATCAACAAGAAATCAAAACTATTATTGCTAAAAGTGGAAGCTTTTCAAGAGAAATTATATTTGTGACCCGAAAAGGAACAGAATTTTGGGGCGAATTATCATTAATAGAAACTAAACTAAAGCAGAAAGATTATTACATCGTTCGAATTTCTGATATATCAGAGCGTAAAAAAGCAGAGGAGCAAATCAAGCTTTTGGAAAGTGTAGTTATTACATCAAATGATGCAGTTGTTATTACTAATTCAATAGATGATACTCACGTTTGGCCGAGAATTATTTATGTAAACGAATCATTTACTAAAATAACAGGCTATTCATCTTCTGAAATGATAGGCGAATCACCTATTAAACTTACAGGACCATTACCCAATCAAGATGATTTAATAAAACTTCGGAAAGGAATTATGGAAGGGGTTGAAGCCTCCATTGAAATTCTGAATTATCGTAAGGATGGAAGTGCATTTTGGGTTGATTTACCAATGCTGAAGGAGAAAAAACCCATATTATTTCTATTTTCAGAGATATTTCTGAACGTAAAGCTTTTGAGTTTTTGATTAAAAATCAAGAAGAAATGTTTGAAGCCGCAAGTCTGGCTACCAGTAAATTGCTAACTATACAGAATTTTGACAATGCAGTAGAAGATGCTTTGCAAATAATTGGTGAAACTGCAAATGCCGACAGAGCTTTTGTTTATCAAATAAAGTTTGATTCAGACAATCGTCAATCTTTTATGGAAACCCGATATGAATGGTTGAATAAAGGTATCTCGAGCAAAGGATTTGCACATCAAGATTATAGTATTTATTTCAAACAAGTTGGTTTGCAAACATGGGAAAAGTGTTTGTATGAAAATAAAATTATTAAAGGAATCAGAAGTGAACTTTCTAAATCAGAGGTAATATTTATGGATAAACACCATACTTTATCATTTCTGAAAGTACCTATTTTTATTAATGAAATTTTGTGGGGTTTTATTGGTTTAAATGATTGTAAATCTGAAAGAATTTGGAGCGTAACTGATGAAAATGTAATGCAAACCATTGCAAATTCGCTGGGTGGAGCCATATCCAGAAATAATGTTCGACAGCAATTAATAGAAGCTAAGAATCTGGCAGAAGAAGCTTTTAAATCAAAATCGGAGTTTTTAGCAACTATGAGTCACGAAATAAGAACACCAATGAATGCTGTAATAGGTATGACAGGATTACTTTGCGAAACCGATTTGACTGAAGAACAAGAAGATTATGTAAAAACAGTACGTACGAGCGGCGAAAATTTATTATCCGTAATTAACAATGTCCTTGATTTCTCTAAAATAGAATCAGGTAAAATGGAACTGGAAAATAGAACATTAGTAACACAAAATTTATTAAAAGATACTTTTGATATTTTTGTTCAAGAAGCCATCGCAAAGGAAGTATTATTGAATTTCGTAATACATGAAAATGTGGCTAAAACTATTATTGGAGATTCGGTACGTATAAAGCAAATTTTAATAAACTTAGTGGGTAATGCTATGAAGTTTACGCCAAGTGGCGAAATCGCAATCCACTTAAAAACAGTAGGTAATACCAATTCTTCAAGCTTACTTCAGTTTTCAGTTATTGATTCGGGAGTTGGTATTCCGCCAGATAAAATTCCAATCTTATTTCAATCATTTTCTCAAGTTCATACTTCTACAACTAGGCAATATGGAGGAAGTGGTTTAGGTCTTTCCATTTGCAATAAGTTGGTAAAACTTATGGGTGGAAAAATATGGGTGGAAAGTGAAAAAAATGTAGGTTCTAAATTTCATTTTATCATAGAAACAAAAAATGCAGAGGATGAAGTTCAAGAAAATAGCTATAAAATCACAACATCCACTGTTGCAAACAATGATTTAAAATTGGATAAAACATTAGCTGATCGTTGTCCAGTACGAATTTTGATAGCAGAAGATAATTTGATTAATCAAAAAGTTGCCATGCGAATACTTGAAAAAATGGGATACTCGCCAGATTGTGTAAATAATGGATACGAAGCAGTGGAGGCGATCAGAAAAACAGCATATGATTTAATATTGATGGACATACAAATGCCAGAATTAAATGGATTGGAAGCTACAAAAATGGTTATTTCAGATGAACACATTCTGAATAAGCCAATAATTGTAGCCATGACGGCTAATGCTTTAGATGGGGATCGTGAAATTTGTCTGAGCTCAGGAATGAATGATTATCTAAGTAAACCAATCAGAATTGATGATTTACAGAATGTAATCTTGAAGTGGATGAGTAAATCAAGAACCAGCAATCCAATTTTAAATATAATTTATTCATAAAAAACATTAAACCAAATTATAGTAAAGTAATTTGCAACAGAAAAAAAGTATTTTGGTAAAATTTTTAACATAAAATTATTCTTTTACGTTTAAATCTTAATTAGAAGAAATTTAAAAGTTGTTTAAACATAATAATTGAACTTTGTAAAATAGTAAATTGAAGATCCAGGTTAAATTAGTCATTCTCGTTCTCATCATCATTTTGATTTTTACCGCAGGAATGTTTTCGTTAAGATATAGCGAAGAACAGCGGTCTAAAACCATTTTTGCTGAGCGATACAAAGAAAAAGTTGCCCATTTCGACAAAATAGTTGAGTTGAAAGGATTGGTGATAAAAAGCTTTGTTTATGATAATTCTTATTGGGACGATTTAATTAAATTTATCAACAAACCAGATCCCGAATGGGCTTATAATAATCTTGAAAGCACATTAATTAATCTTTCACTAAATGTATGTTGGGTTTATGACAAGGACTTTAATCTGGTTTACAATGTTAGCAATGTAAAAGCGCAGGAAAGTTTAAAAGCACTTCCTTTTTCTAAATCAGATTTTAAAGAATTATTCAAATACTCTTCCTTCAAACATTTCTATTTAAATACGTCAGAAGGATTAATTGAAATTCGCACAGCACCAATTCAATCAAGTTCTGATTTTGAACGAACTTCTGAACCTAAAGGATATTTAATAGCTGGTAAAATATTAAGTTCCGATTATTTGAATGAAATTTCTGCACTTTCTGGTGATGCAGTTTCTATTGTTGATCTTGATAGATCAACTCCTTTAATGTCGAAAAAGGAAATAAAAAACGGCAAAATTGTGTTCGAGAAAAAGTTGTATAATGCCAAAAACTATCCAATTGTACGATTAAGATCAGAAAGTATATCGCCAGTAATTGCGATGGTGCACACTACTGGAAGTCGTGCTTTTTATTTGCTAACGGTATTTTCACTCCTTTCCATGAGTTTGGTTATTTTCATTATGTTGAAATGGGTAAATACTCCGCTAAGTTTAATTTCAAAAAGTTTAAACGAAAACAATCCTGAACCAATAAAAGGTTTGCTCACTTCTAGCACAGAATTTGGAAACATTGCGCAATTAATTACCAATTTCTTTTACCAGAAAAAAGAATTGCTGAAAGAAATTGAAATTCGTAAACAACGGGAAAAAGAAATTTTAGAAGCTAAAGAAATGGCGATTGCTGCCATGAATTCAAAATCCCAGTTTTTATCAACCATGAGTCACGAGATAAGAACACCGATGAATGGAGTTCTTGGAATGGCAGATTTATTAACCTACACACAACTTACTCAGGAACAGAAAGGATATCTGGAAATAATACAGATGAGTGGAAAAAGTTTATTAACTATCATCAATGATATTCTTGATTTTTCTAAAATAGAAAGTGGCAAAATAGCATTCGAAAATAAACCGATCAATTTTAAAAAGTTTATCAGAAAAACCATTGAACTTTCTCAGGTAATTGATTTTGAAAAAAACCTAAAAATAAGTCATGATATAGATGATGAAATCCCGGAATACATTTTAAGTGATAGCACCAGACTACAACAAATTTTACTTAATCTGGTAAATAATGCGATTAAATTTACACCAGAAGGCGAAATAAATATTAAAGTCGAATTATTATCACAAATAAATGATGACCTGGAATTGAAATTTGCAGTAAAAGATACCGGAATTGGGATACCGGCAAATAAACTAAATCGGCTTTTTAAATCATTCTCCCAGGTTGATTCTTCACATTCACGTAAATATGGGGGCACAGGTTTAGGTTTAGTTATTTCATCCAAATTATTGGAATTAATGAATGGACAGATTTGGGTTGAAAGCAAAGTGAATGTGGGTACTACGTTTTTCTTTACCATAAAAACTCAAGCACAAAAGTTTCATATTAATGATAATGCGAGCCGTGAAAAACTAGAACGCAAAATTGCCTTTAACGGACAAACTGATAGAGCAAATAGTGCAGCAGGTAGGAAAGTCTCCATTATGGTAGCTGAAGATAATCCAGTGAACTTAAAACTGTTTGTTTTCATCCTTACCAAACTTGGGTACAATACTGATATTGCAGAAAACGGGGAAGATGTTTTGAAACTTCTATCTTTAAAAAAGTATGACATTATTTTTATGGATGTTCAAATGCCTGTAATGGATGGAATTGAAACTACCGAAAAAATAATCGAATTATATGGCGATAATGTTAGGCCAATAATTATAGCATTAACGGCAAATGCCATGGTAGAAGATAGGGAAAAATGTATGAAGGCAGGAATGGATGATTATATCAGCAAACCGATTAAAATTGATGATATAGAAACGGCATTAAATAAATGGACTGTAAATGAGCCTCCTTCAGTAGATTTACAAGAAAGCCAATCTTAAATCAAAAATGAATAATCATATCACCTGATCGGGTTATTGAAGTTTTCAAAACACGTTTTAGCAATAGCAATATCAGCTTTACTTGGTATTTAAAATAATTAAAAAAATCCCTTTTTTGCGATTTCAGGAACTACAATGTTCATTTTGTAATATTCAAATCAATTAATCTGGCTTTCTAACTTTCGATTTTTTTTGCAAACCCATAAATGTTTGTATCATTGTGATTGCAGCAAATTAAATGTTGTACAATTACATTTACAAAAAATCCAATTTATCAATTCAGATGCAAACAAACACTTCTACTTCACATCCTAAAGGCCTTTACGTTTTATTTGCCACCGAAATGTGGGAGCGGTTTAGTTATTATGGCATGCGAGCCATTTTAGTCTTATTTATGATCAAGGCTTTAATGTTTGATAAAGTATTCGCATCTAACTTATATGGAAGTTATACAGGTTTGGTTTATTTAACACCACTAATAGGAGGCTACATTGCTGATAGATACTGGGGAAACCGAAAATCTATATTAGCTGGAGGTTTACTTATGGCATTAGGGCAGTTTATTTTATTTGCTTGCGGGTCATTATTTCAAACCAATCCAGAGGTTGCTGCACTTTGTTTTTATTCAGGATTAGGAACAGTTATTATTGGTAACGGCTTTTTCAAACCAAACATTTCCAGTATGGTAGGGCAACTATATCGTCCTGGCGATAAAAGAACAGATGCTGCTTACACTATTTTTTATATGGGAATTAATGTAGGAGCTGGTTTAGGTCCATTTGTATGCGGATATTTTGGAGAAACTAATAATATCGCCGATTTCAAATGGGCATTTATGGCAGCAGGACTTGGTATGTTGCTTTCAGTAATTATACTTACCCTTTTGCAAAATAAATACATTGTAGATCCTGATGGAAATCAATTAGGTGTTTTACCTAAAAATGAAGATGGAAATTTCAAAAAGCAAGCTCCATTAATTACCGTTTTATTAGGTTTATTGGCTTATGCAGCCATAGCGATTGGGATTTTATACATTGACGTTCAGGTTTTTCCATTTCTTACTCCACTTTTAATTTTTGCTGTATTAGGAATTGGCTACATGATTTTTAGCGATAAATCTTTAAATAAAATTGAAAAGGAAAAAATAGCAGTCATATTTATTGTTTCATTTTTTGTTATCTTTTTTTGGTCAGCATTTGAGCAAGCTGGTGCATCCCTTACTTTTTTTGCTGATGAGCAAACCAACAGAATGGTAGGAACTTATGAAGTTCCAGCTAGTTTTTTCCAATCGTTAAACTCTATATTTGTTATCGTTTTTGCGCCAGTTTTCGCTTGGGTATGGATTAAACTTGGGCAACGAAATGCAGAACCTGCTTCTCCAACAAAAATGGCAGCTGGTTTAATGCTTCTTTCTATTGGTTATTTAATCATTGCATTTGGAGTAAAAGATGTAGCCCCAAGTGTAAAAGTAAGTATGATGTGGTTAGTAAGTATGTATGCATTTCATACATTCGGTGAGCTTTGCTTATCACCTATTGGTTTATCATTGGTCAATAAATTAGCTCCGGTAAGATTTGCCTCTTTATTAATGGCAGTTTGGTTTTTGGCTAATGCTGCTTCCAACAAACTTGCTGGCGTATTAAGCAGTTTTTATCCAGATCCTGCAAAACCTTTGCCTGTGCTTATGGGATTTGAAATTAGTAACCTATATCAGTTTTTTATGCTTTTCTGTATTTTTTCTGCAGTGGCATCTTTAATTTTATTTAGCTTAACAAAAAAGCTACAAAAAATGATGCATCAATAATTAAACAGAAAAATAAGATATTTTTAAAAGTTAAAATTCATTTTTTTAATTTACCAATAATCACACAATTCTTCAAACCTATCCTATCATGGCAGAAACACCAATTTCCGAGCACAAACCTTACATAAGTGCAGATCAGAATGTAGCTGAATTTACTGTAAAATCCATCTTATTGGGAGTGCTATTTGGGGTTATATTTGGCGCGGCAACAGTTTATTTAGCATTAAAAGCTGGATTAACGGTTTCAGAAATTGTAGATAAAATGGCCATCAATCCTCGTAAAATATTAGGTTTGCCCGTACCAAGCATCGGCGAAAGCCAAAAAGCAAATTTGGTATTGTTTGATGTGGATACCGAATGGGAATACAACCTGCAAAACAATTTTTCTAAGTCATCCAACTCTCCATTTTTGGGCAGTATATTTAAGGGCAAGGTTTGGATGTGTGTAAACAATGGTCAGGTTTGGAAAGCTGAATAACTCTAAAAAATCGAAAAACAATCTTAAAAACAATAAACTATGAACAGCAAAGTAACAGCCGCATTGAAAGCAGTTTTAACTACCTTTTCCAATGAGGAAAAAGTT
>ENA-OFDP01000542-OFDP01000542.1-metagenomes-genome-assembly--contig:-NODE-542-length-16697-cov-3.617714_pt1 | contig 16697 bp, 15 predicted proteins | sample MGYA00153389_OFDP01 | MGnify analysis MGYA00153389 | reverse complement strand
CGGGAGTGGGCAATCGAGTCCGCTCACGGCCTGGGCTACCTGTTGGCTCAACAACTCGTCGCCGCCGGCGAGACTGTCGTGGACGTCCCAGCGGTGTTGTCGACACGCACCCGATTGTTGGGATCGGGCAAGGCACAAAAGAACGACCCGAACGATGCTCGATCGGTCGCGATTGCGGCGTTGCGCACCGACGGGCTGCAACACGTCACCGGCGATGACCACCCTCAGGTGTTGAAGTTGTTGGCGAAACGGCATCGTGATCTCGCCCGGACGAAGAGCCAGGCGAGCTGTCGTCTGCATGCTCTGTTGATGGAGTTGACGCCGGGCGGGATGGCCAAGGAAATGACCGTGAACAGGGCAAACGACCTGTTGGACCAAGTTGTCGACCACGACCAGATCACTCAGCATCGTGTCGAGGTCGCCCGCGAGTTCGTTGCTGACATCGCCCACTACGAAGCCCAGATGAAGGCATCAATGAAACGGCTACGCGCTGGGGTCGCAGCGTCGGGGACATCGTTGGCCGACATCCGCGGGATCGGGGTCGTGACCGCCGCGCTCATCATCGGCCACACCGGTGACGTCTCCAGGTTTGCGTCGGCCGGTCACTTCGCGAGCTACAACGCGACCGCCCCGATCGAGGCCTCATCCGGCGAGCACCGCCGTCATCGGCTCAACCCTCGAGGGAACCGGCAGCTGAACTACGCGATCCATATCGCTGCGATCACGCAGCTGCGCTACCCGTGCGCCGGGCGCGAGTACTACGACCGACGGTGCGCCGAGGGCAAGAACTCCAAAGAAGCAATCCGGGCGTTGAAGCGACACATCTCCAACTCGGTCTACCGAGCTCTCGTCGCCGACGCCCACCGCATCCACGGCTGACAAACGGGCCCGGGAAGGACACTCAGGCACGACATCAAATCCAGCGTGACCGGCTCAACATCCTGAACGGCCGGCTCTTCGGATCAGTCACTCCCCGGACCCGACAACCAACCCTACGACCCAACCTCGACCGACGCCAGAGGTTCGCTTCAACGCGTCCCGAAGACCAAGAAAAACTGGGGGTTGACACAAAGAGGCATCGTGATGCGGCGCGTGCTCGTCGGGCTCGGCCGGATTACGGAGCGCGCGTTATGCAGCGGTTCGGCCCGGTCGAACTTGATCAGATTGCCGGATATGCGCTTCCTACAGGAGCGCCGCCATGAACATTCTGAGCTGCGATCCGGGAGTGCCCGCCGTCGGTCCGGGTGCTGCGATCTGTCGGCGAAGGTGGAGCACACAAGCGCCCCAGTTCCCGTGCGGGAACCAGGGCGCTGGAGTTGGGCGGGGTGTGTTGGTCAGAGGTCGATGGTCTGTACCGCTTGTCCGGCGTCGTCGATGTAGCGGATCTGGATGCCGAGGTCGTCTTGGTCCACGTCGACTGCCTTTGGGAGCCAGACGATGTAGCGGCCATCCACCGCGGTCGCAGTGCTCGTCGGGAGGTTGGGGGCGTCCACCTCGACGGTGACGGCGTCGGGTGCGAATCCGTCGACGATGTTGATTTCTGCGCCGTCGACGTTCCATGCCTGCATCAGTTGTGGCGTGCCGAGATCGCCATCGCCCTCCGCTGAGGATGCGAACGGCGACCATGTCCCGTCGACGAGGCGGGTGGCGCAGCTCAATCGAGTGTCGCCGCTGATCGCTGAGACTGCAGCGATGTCGCCTCGACGGTCCACGAGGACCCCGTCGGTGAGCGGCGCTGCGAATTCGGGCTGGATCTGTCCGCAGGCGTCGGTGATCGCTGTCTGGTCTTCGATGCTGACCTGTTGAGGAGTCGGCGTCCATTCGGCGAGAGCGATGTTTGATTGGTCGTTGGACGGAAGCGTGATGATGAGCAGCGCTGCCAGAGCAGCGGCGACCGATCCTGTACCGACGAGCGACCACCGGTTCCGGTGGCTGCGTGCTTTCTTCGGTGTCGGAGGTTCATGGAGTTCGTCGACGGCCGTCGCCGGCTGCGACGGAAGGGTTTCATCGGCTGGGATCAGGGTGGGAAGGGACATGATGGCCTCACAGAGTTTGGTTTCGGCCGGGCTGAGGTGGTGGTCGTCATGGCCGTTGTCGACGGGCATCGGGTTTGCGTTGGCAATGATGTCGTTGATGTCGTTGTCGTTCATGAGTTCCGTTCCTCACAGTCCGGGGCGAGCAGGTGCTCGTCGAGTGATACATGTCCGGCATCGAACCGATCGCTGCGTGACTTCTCAGAAAGCGCGTGGTACTCGACGGCGAAGCGTTGCCGAGCCCGAGTGAGCTGTGACCTGACCGTTGACGCGCCGAGGTCGAGGACTACTGCGATCTCGGCTGGCGAGAAACCCTCCCAGTAGCTAGTCGCAGCAGTTCGCAGTCGCCCGGTGTCAGTTGCTGGAACGCTTGCTCGACACGACCATCATCGGACGTCTCAACCAGAGTCGTCCAAGAAGCGGCCGCTGCTGCCACGTGCGATGCGAGTCGATCTTTGCGTCGTTTCGATCGTCTCTCGTTGGAGAGAACGCGACGTGCAACACCGAAGATCCAAAGACGGGCGCCAGGTCCATGGGGCATCTCGTCGAGACGGCGCCACACCACCGCAAAGGTGTCCGTCGCGATTTCCGTGGCGATTGTCTGGTCGTGGCACCGACGAACGGCGAAAGCAACGACGTCGCGGTAGCAGCTCTCATAGACGGCGGTGAATACTGCCCGCCGCTCGTTCTCAGGCAGCGCCGTTCCCGGTGGGTCAGTTCTCATTCTCACGACATGTCCGCCATGGGGTCCAACGCTGCACCAGAAACAAGATTCACGACAAACGATAGTCTTGTCGACGGCGTGAGGGTCCGACCGACCCTCGCAACGTGTACTGCATCAATGGTCGGGGCATCAATGGTCGGGGCCGATCAGAAGAACCTTGCGCAGTCACCCGTCTGACTGTCCGGGATCGGCACTTCCGATCGGTGAGGCAGGCTGGCAACCCGCTCATCATCGAGACCACGAACACACCGACACGCGCTGAACTTCCGGCGCACTCGGTCAGGTCGACGGCGTCGGGCTGCCGCTCGTAACGCGATCACCGACCGTCGCTGGTTCGACGACGGTCGTCGGGATTATGCAGTGTGCGGCTTGGGTAGATATGTCGGTCAGGCGATCGGCTATTCGGTTGATGATTTTGCGTGGTGAAGTGTGCGCACTCGCCCGACGTCACGTCACGACGTACTGGTGGCAATCTCGTGCTGTTGAACGTTCGCCCCGGTGATGGTCGCATGTTTGTCGTCGCTCGACTCGCGATCCACGGACGCCCCGACGGACTGTGTCTGCCCCTACAGATACTTGCCGAAAAGGGCACGTGCTTGATCGCCTGCGGCCACGTTGAAGCGCGCCTCATGTGCAAGGCCATTGCGACGTGCGTACAGACTGTCAAAGTTGTCGCAGTCAGTCGAGTCGCCATCTGCGATGGTTTCGAACTTCTTGGCGAGGCCTGTGCGTTTGGCGGTCGGTTCTCTGGGCGGTTCGTTTGCCCGGGACTTGATGAGCAATTCCAGCGCCGTAAAGGCCGAAAGGAATTCGAGCGACGGATCGAGGTCGTACTGCATCGACTGCCCGTACGCACTGAACGCTTTCCGCATCCGAGTGTCAACGAGCGCAACGTCCAACACGTGCGGGAAGCAATCGACAGCCCCAGCCGGAAGCGCCGTGGAAGCGATTCCGCGCGCGGAGCCGCTCACTCGCAACACGAAGTGGGGATAACCATCGGGGCGCACGTACCAGGCGCTTTGCGCGGCTCCACTGATGTGTAGTTCGCGGCGAACTGCGAGGCGAACTGCTCCCGCGATCAAATGGTGCAGTTCATGTGCTCGTGGGCTGCTGAGCTCAATCAGATGTGATGGCGAGTTCCGGTGCTCCACCGAGGCACCGATTTCGCTGTTGAGTTCGGTTAGCTCCGCATCCGTCTGCGGGTAGTCGCCAGCGACATCAATGACCAGCCGCACACCGATGCTGGCAGCTTGACGATGTGACCGCACTTGGTCCAAGTGGTCGGCGAACGATTGGTCGGCGGCGACCTTTCCGACCAGGGCGTTGAGCGCGATGTTGGAGATTGTCGTTCTCACGTCATGCTCGCTGTGGATGTCATCGTCAGCCGTCACGATCGCTCGAACGTTCAGGTCTTCAAGCCCCAACGATTCAAGCCATTCCTTGAACGGTGCGTCGACGGCGTTCAGGCTCACACTGGGCAGGAGAACCCACGGGTCATCGATGACCTCGTGTATGCCCATCAGGTCATAAAAAGTCCTGTGAACAAAACGCATGCTTCAGCATCGTCGATCTGGGCGACTCGCACAACGCATGGTGGTGTGAGGCTGGTGCCGTCCGCTAGTTCTGCGGTCGACATCACCGGTTCGACGCTCCAACACGCGCTGGAGTGCCGGCGTACGCGTCAGGTCAACGGCGTCGAGCTGCGGCAGGCAGGTTCCCTGCCACGGGCCACAAGCAAACCGAGCCTGGTTCAGATCCGAGCGTTCTGCTGCGCTCACGGCGCGTTCGACGTGGCGGCCCGCAGCTCGTGGTTATGCGGCGATGTTGCCGGTGGCGGCTGAGACGGCGCTCGTCGTCCGGGGATATCGGACCAGCGAGCGGGGGCGCTTGGTCGGCCACGTTCGTCGGCACTCTGCTGCGGTGCATTCGCTCGACGCGTTGCAGGCGTTCACGATTGAGCGGGCACGTTGGTTCAGAAGTTCGCGGCCGGTGATGACGAATGGTTCGTTTCGGAGAGGAGACAGCTGCGATCGTCCGCATCGCCGGGACTGGAACTCTGACGTCGCGGGCCTGTGACGAGGTCACGGATGCCGACTCCCCTCCCAGTGGTCGCTCCGAAGCTCCCAAAGCAACTGCAGCGCTGACCCAGCAGATTGAGCTCGACTATCGGCGGCTGCCCGGTCTCCAATCCGCTGACCGGATCCAGCCGTGACGCGGTGGGTCGGTTGAAAGCGCTGGCAGTCGTTTGGGGTGGTAGGTGAGGGTCAAGGGTCAGTCGATCGGCGCAGCGGCGCGGAGGAGAGTTTCGTAGATTGCCGGTTCGTCGGTGTCGATCACGGGGAATCCGGCTGCCCACGGGCCTTGCCAGTGAACGGTCATGCCCGGGTTGGTAACGTCGGTGCCGTCGGGGAGGAACAGGTGTGGGCTCATGGACACGGCGCCGCCGCGGACGACGTCAAGGTCGTCGAAGATGCGGTGGCGGTACGTTCCGCGCCGTAGCGCCTGGTCAAGCCCGTCGACATCGATCCCGTCGATCGTGGAGCCGATCGTGATGAGTTCGTGGTGCAGGTGGATCGGTCGCGACTGTGCCCAGAAGGCGTGACGCAGGGCACGGTCGAGTTGTTCGCTCAGCGCGAGCGACTGTGCTTTGGCAGCCTGCACGGCTTCGAACGCGAGGAGCACGCTGCTCGGGTAATGGTAGTCGGGGCCTTGCCAGATCTGCCAACCGGCGTCGGGCTCGACGGCGCCCAACACCGGGATCTCGGAGTCGGAGCCGTGTCGGGTGCCTGGAGCGGCGTTGAGGAGTTCGATCGGAAAGACGTGATGATCGAGCCGGACGGCGTCTTCGAGACCGAGGCGTGCTCGTGTCTCGAACAGGCGGTGGATGGCGACGTGCGCGAACGGGCAGGTGAGGTCGCTGAACACCACGATGGTGCCCTGCACCACCGCGACTGGCCGGCCTGAGGAAGTCTGAGATTCGTTCATCGGGTTGCCTGTGGTTCGAGGTGCTCGCTGCCAGCCGGGTTTGTCCAGATGCGGGCGGGGTGGACGAGTACGGCGCAGCGGCGTTCAGTGAGCATCGTCGTGTCGTACTCGTCGAGATCGGGATGGACGCCGCCGGCCGTCCGGTAGATGTCTCGGAGCAGTTGGCGCTGCCGGTTCGGATCGATGTCGTCGAGTTCGTCGTCGGGGCCGGACAGGTCCACGGGACCGGCCACCGCCACCCATTCCCAGCCGACTCGGGCCACCAGCGTTGCGTACGGGTGCAGACGGAGATTTGCGAGTTTGACGCCGGCGCGGGCGACGAAAGCGACGACGGGCCGGCCCGTGTTCGGATGCTCGATGACGGCCACATTGACGACGGCCACCTGGGGTTCGGGTCGCCCCGGTCGGGTGGTGACGAGCGTGGCCAGATGAAGGTCCTCGGCGAGCATTTCACGAACCAATGTCAGACCGGAGGGAAGGTCGACGGTCATGTTGGTTGCCGGACGAGTTCAACCTCGATCTCCAGTTGGATGCGCTTGGACACGAGTAGCCCACCGGCCTCGAGGACCATGTTCCAGGTGAGGCCCCAGTCCTCGCGGTCGATGGTGGCGTTGGCGCTGAAGATGGCTCGTTCGCCGTCCCATGGGTCGACGAGGGTGCCGAGGAACTCGGCTTGGAGAGTCACGGGGCGGGTGATGCCCTTGAGGGTGAGCTCACCGGTGATGGAGCCGTTTGCGTTGTCGGCGGTGATCCCGGTGGCGCGGAACCGGCCGGTCGGATGGTTGGCGACGTCGAAGAAGTCAGCCGAACGAAGGTGATCGTCGCGACTCGTGTCGCCGGAGGCGACTGTCGCCATGTCGATGACGACCTCAATGGTCGAACGGGTGATGTCATCGGCGATCACGACAGTGCCGTCGACACCGGTGAAACGACCTCGGATCTTCGTGAGTCCGAAATGGCGGCCGACGAAACCGACGTCGGCATGTCCGGGATCGATCCGCCAGGCGCCTGGCGCAAGATCGACGGACTGGGTGGTGTTGGTGTTCATGTTGCCTCCTGTTGAACGGCGCACATTGCGTGCGACCGCACACAATATACAGATGCGTGCGTTCACACGCAACCTGTAGAGTTGTGAAAATGGACGACGACGCCAAAGATGAGTTGGAGCCGTTCGCGGCGTGGCGCGCCGTGCTGTTGGCGCAGAGTCGCGCTGTGCGGGCGATCGAACGCGAACTGGCCGCCGCCGGTCAGATCTCGCTCATGTGGTACGACGTGCTCCTCGAACTGAACGCAGCCAACGACCGCAGTTTGCGCATGCAGGATCTCGCCCTCAAGGCCGTGTTGTCGCGCACACGTATCAGCCGAGTCGTGTCCGAACTCCAAGACGCCGGATTGGTGGAACGCGTCGCCGATTCCGCCGACGGGCGCGCCACCCTGGCCCGCATCACCAACAAAGGTCGGCACGCACTGAAACGTGCTGCACCCGTCTACCTCGAAGCAATCGAACGACACTTCACCCGACACCTCACGCCCCGAGAGCAGCAGGCCATCATCTCCGGCCTCCAACGCGTCATCAGCGCCCACAGTGCCGAGACCGACCCACGACGATGAGCACGACCAGCGATCTCGAGATCGTCGACGACGAGCACGGCCTCGTGGTCCGCCGAGTCGTGGTAGGACCGCTCGACACGAACTGCTGGATCCTGCGTTCCAGCACCTCGAACGACGCCATCGTCATTGACCCGGGCGACGAACCCTCACGAATCATCGACGCTGCAAGCGACCTCGAAGTGAGCGCAATCGTGCTCACTCACAGCCACTGGGACCACGTCCTCGCCCTGCCAGACGTCGCCGACAAATGGGGATGCGACATCCTGATGCACCCCGACGACGCCCCAGTATGGCCACACGAACTCGACCACCTCAGCCGATTCGGCCACTTTGATGCCGGCACCGCCACCCAACACCTGCTCGCCTGCGGCTGCACCCTCTCACCACCGACGGGAACGGCCCCATGGGCCGGCACCACACGCCCCCTCCGTCACGACCAACGGCTCCCACTCGGCCCCAACCAATCAGCGCAGATCATCCACACCCCCGGACACACCCCGGGCGGGATCTCAGTCGCCGTCGGCAACATCGTCTTCAGCGGCGACACCCTGTTCCCCGGCGGACCAGGCCTGACCGGCTGGCCGCTGTCGGACTTCGCCACCATCATCAACTCCATCCGACACCGACTCTTCACTCTGCCCGACACCACCATCGTGCACCCCGGCCACGGCCACTCAACCACGATCCGCACCGAACAACCCCACCTCCTGGAATGGATCGCACGCGGTTGGTGAACACCTATAGCAGCCAAACATCACGAGCCACCCGAAGCTCAACACCGCATGCCGCGCCTCATGCGCCGATCGCGGGAAGAAGTTCGACAAAAATCGACGGTTGCGGTCGACCCGCCGGCCCCGTCAACGCTCTCCCCCGACAGGACAGGCGATTGATAAGGCGCCGGTCCACCAGCGCCGTCGGTCGTCAACGTTCGAGTGATCGCGGACGCCACAAATGGGCCTCGGACTCAAGCGGCCCGCAGCGTGGGTCGCAGTTCGGCGGTGCGATCGAGGCTCCTGCGTCGCAGGGGCTTTGGAGCGCCGACGCTGGTGCAACCGTCTGGTCGACGGCGGGGCGCTCTTCGGTCGATTCATCGTGGTGTGCGTCTATGAACCGGTGTGAGAATGGCCGAATGAGCCCCGGAGGACTTCCGGCCGGACGAACAACTCCTTCTCCGTGCTGTGGCACTCCTCACAGGGTCCGAAGTGGCCGAAACCTCCGACGAGCTGCCGACAGATCTGCGAGAAGTCGGCGTCGGTCCCGGCGCTGCATTGTCGGCGATGTTCGACGACGTGCTCGGTCAGAGTCGAGACCTGGGCGTCGAGGACATCAAGCAGCACCTTCCCTAAGACGTCTTCGTGTCGAGCGCTAAGTCGGGCGCCGCCCTGCCTCTCCCGACGCCCGGCGATGCCTCGGCGAGAACGACTCATCTGGCGATCGGCATCTGACTGTCGGGTACGGAGACCAATAGGCGTCCGGTAGGCGGTCGTCAACCGGACGGTGTCGACGTGCCGACGGCCTGGGTGTAGGTCCTCGACAAGAGTCGTCTCGGTTGAGGTTCCACTATCGGACGCGGCGCACCGTGCCGGGCGCCACAACACGCCAGCGACCGACCCCGACAGGACCTCCACACCCCGAGAGCCATCATCGGAACCGAACCAGCCGAGATCTACCTGCCCACCACCACACGATCCAGCCTCACATGCACCCCAAACCCCTCACCCCGGCCACCACAACTGATTCAGACCCACGGTCCTAGAACGTTGGCTGCGGCTGGATTCTGCCGGCGGCCCAAAGAACTCCGGCGACGACTTTGGCTGGGTCTGCGCTGGGGTTGGCTGCGACCGAGCGAAGCCATCGCTCGCCGTCGATGGTGGTGCTCGAAACGAAAACGTCCTCAGGGAGGTGCTGCCTAATGTCTTCAACGCTCACACTCTTGTGGCGCCAGCAGAGCACACCGCTGCAGGGCGCTGATCTCGATTCGAGGTCGTCGTGTGCCTGGACTTGCGCTGCGAGTTCGTCTGCGAGTTCCATCGTCCGATCGATCATGCCTGCGACGCCTTCACGACCGTACGCGAGGAACATTGCCAGGAGTGGCGCTGCGATGGATCCATGTGAACCCAGAACACCCACGTTTGGGACTGCGAGGTATGCGCCGTCGGTGCTGATCAACTGGTGGGCCGCTTCGTGATCGGCGAACAGGACAAAAGCCGATTCTTTCGGCTGGAAGAGCCACTTGTGTGCCGAGACAGCCACACTGTCGGCCTCCTCGATCCCATTGAGAACAGCGCGGTGGCGATCGCTGAGGCGCAAGGGGCCCGACCAGGCTGCGTCGACGTGGCGCCAGCGAGCTTTGCGAGCGGCGTCGAGGGGTTCGATCTCGCCAGAGCTCGTCGTGCCTGCCGTGATGACGGCAACAGCGGATGTGAGATCGTCGTCAACGGACCAATCCTCGACGACTCGGTGCTCCATGCCGAGGAGATGCGCTGCCTTGCGAATGCTGAGATGAGCACCGGTTCCCGAAACAACCGTGCGGCATCCGCTTTCGCGTGCCGCCCAGATCGCTGTCAGGTTCGCAACGGTGGATCCGGGTGTCATGTGCCCACCGGACATGCCGAACCACGGAGCGATCCAATCCACTGCGAGCTGTTCCAGTTCACGAGCGCGCGGGGCGGTGTCGGGGTGCAACAGGTTCTGGTTTCGGCTTGCGGTCCACAGATGCATCGCCCAGGTGATCCATGGTGAGGGCGGATCCATGTGAGCGAAGAACCCTGGTGCACCCAAATCTCGACTCTGACCGAGCACCTCGTCGAACATCGCCGCCATTGCAGCGCCGGGACCGATTCCGGCCTCAGGCAATCTTGTCGGCAGCCCCCCTGAGGGCTCGGCCACGTCGGACCCTGTGAGGAGAGCAACAGCATGCAGAAGGAGTTGCTCGTCCGGCTGGAAATCCTCGGGGCTCATTGCATCATCCTCCCTCAGATGTGAGGGCACTCCACGAGGTTTTCATTCGAAGAGTAACGACGGCTGTCATTCCGACGGCCCTCGACGTCCGTACTTCGCACCGCTCACCGGCTCGATGCCCCGACCGCCGAGCAACCGTCCCGCAGCAGAGCAGCTCGCCGATCGGTTCCTGGAAGACGACGGCGTCGCGGCGACCGCCGTCTTCGTGGCAACGGCAAGATCATCCAGGAGCTCGAGGCCGTGTTTCGCGGCGCCGGCTGGAACGTGATCAAGGTCATCCAGGGCTCGAAGTGACGCGAGCTGCTGTCGATGCGGACTCCGTCGCATGCATCCGAAGCGTCGCATGCGCCCCACCAAGCCGCTGCCGCTGCCGGCCCCTGCTACGTTCGCCGAGCTTGATAAAGGGGCTCGGGCAACGATCTGCTGCTCAGCCACGCCGAGCCGAGCAACGGCCAGATCCTTGAGGAGGGCATCACCGAGGCCGGCGCGATGTCGAGCTTCATCGCTGCGAGGTCGACCCCGGCGTCTTCTGCTACCTCACGCTCTACAAAGAGAACTACCCGATGCTCGGTAGCTCCCGACCTACCCGGTCTCACCGAGAAGATCAGGGCGGCCTGTTTCGGTTCGCTTCGGCGCCCCGCACGGCCATGCTGCTGTTCAGCGGTTGGGCGTACGGTTCGTCCAGCGCCGCTGCTGTGGCGCTGGAAGAGCGCTACGACGCCGGCGTCGAGCTGTGGTCGGCCGCCTCGTAAAAGGCGTTGCGCGAAGACGCTCTTGGGTCCGAACGCTGGAACCGGCTGCACCCGACGCACCGGATGCAGCCGCCCCGCACGCCGCTCGTGTCCGAGCTGCTCGCCGACCTGCCCGGTCCAATACCAGCGGTCACCGACTTCATGAAGATCGTGCCCGCGCAGGTGGCCCGCTGGCTGCCCAGCCGCAACTCCACCCCGCTCGGCACCGATGGCATGGGCCGCTCCGACACGCGTGAGGCGGTGCGCCGGTTCTTCGAGATCGACGAGGGCCATGTGGTGGTGACTGTCCTGCACGAGCTCGCCGGGCAGGGCCAGGTCGACCACGACCTCATGCCCTCGGGCTTCGAGTAACCGCCGGCGGTGTCGGCCCACCGGTCGTCCACGTCGATCACAGGGTGCGCAGGCACCAACCCGTACACACACAACGCATCGTCGTTGACCCCTAACTCGTCTGACCTCGGCGGGACGGCGAACGGCGGCTGACGCCTCGCCGCACCAGGTCGTGCTCGATGCCGTCGAGCAGCCGCTGGAGAGTGCGGTCGAACCGGTCGGGCGACGCCATCGCCGCTTCGAGCCGGCGCCACACGACGAGCACGGTTTCGTCCGCGATCAGGCGGGCCAGCTCGGGATAATGGCCTTCGACCACGAGGCCGGTCACGTATTCGCCCATTCGCTCGGCCACGTCGTCCGGAGTGAACGCAAGGTTGTTGCGTGCCTGCAGGCAGTGGCCGAACACGAACTCGTCGACGGCTGCGATGATCTCCAGCTTCTGTTCCAACGTGATCGGGAGGGCGGAGAGGGCAGCGAGCAGCTGGTCGAAATGCCGCAATCCGTTGGGGCCGATCAGCGGATCGTCGGTGATGTCAAGGATCCACGGGTGGCGGGTGAGCGCGGCCCTGGTGCGGTGTGCGATGTGCGTGAGCGCCGCGCGCCACTCGGCGGGCATCGGTTCGTCGGCACGCAGCAGCACCTCGCCGACGAACCGGTCAAACACGAGGGTGAGGACCTCGTCCTTCGTCTGCACGTAGTGGTACAGCGTCATCGTGCCGGCGCCGAGCTCGGCGGCGATGCGCCGCATCGAAACCGCATTGAGCCCTTCCTGGTCGGCGATCGACATCGCCGCCGCAGCGATGTGGTCGCGAGTCAATCGAGGCCGCCGCGCCGCTGGATCGGGGCGTGACCAGACTTCCAGCCACTTCACTGAGTCGGCTTTCCGTTCCTCGGCGACCTTCTGGGCCAGCTTTGGTGTTGCCATGTCGTACATCGTACTGCTAAAGTCTTTCGTACTATGTACGAACCAGTAGTACGCCATACGAATACCTCGGTAGCCTCGAACAGCTCGACCGCATCGTCGGGTGGCGTGGTGGCGCACGGTCTCTCCAAGCGGTTCGGTGAACTGTGGGCCCTGCGCGATCTCGACCTCTGCGTCGAGCCCGCCACCGTGCTCGGCCTGCTCGGGCACAATGGTGCGGGCAAGACCACGGCGATCCGCATCCTCACCACGCTTTCGGCGCCGTCGGCCGGGCGGGCTTCCGTCGCCGGGTTCGACGTCGCCTCCCAGGCCGACGACGTCCGCCGGCGCATCGGTGTGGCGAACCAGGCCGCCACGGTGGACGGGCTCCTGTCGGGTCGGCTCAACCTCGAGATGGTGGGCCGACTCCACGGCTTGTCACGGCGGAACGCGGCGCGGAGAGCATCCGAGCTGCTGGAGCAGTTCGATCTCGTCGATGCGGCGGGCGTCGCCGGCTCGACCTCGCAGCGTCGGTCGTCGCGCGGCCCAGCGTGCTGTTCCTCGACGAACCGACCACGGGCCTCGACCCGCGCAGCCGCAACGACCTGTGGCAGTTGCTTCGCGAGTTCGTGCGCGACGGCACGACGCTGATCCTCACAACCCAGTACCTGGAGGAGGCCGACCGGTTGGCCGACGACATCGTCGTGCTGGACCATGGTCTTATGGTCGCCCACGGCACCCCGCTCGAGCTCAAGACGCGCATTGGCGACGATCGCATCGACGTCACCGTGCTCGACGCCGGCGATCTGCAGGCGGCCGCGAGCGCACTGGGTCCGTATTCATCGAACGAGCCGGCCTTCGAGGTCGACCTGCGCATCGTGAGCGTGCCCGTGCGCGAGGGGGTCCGGCTGATCGATGTGGTTCGCGCCCTCGACGACGCCGCCATCGAGGCCGTCGACGTCAACCGCCGCCACGCCACGCTCGACGACGTGTTCCTCGCGCTGACTGCCCCGGCGGTGGCGGCATGAGCACGACCGTCACGCACTCGCTTGTCACCCACTCCGTCGTGTTCGCCCGGCGCAACGTCGAGCACATCCGGCAGGTGCCCGAGCGGCTCTTCGAGGTCACGCTCCAGCCGCTCATGTTCGTGCTGCTGTTCACCTACGTTTTCGGTGGGGCCATCGCGATCGAGGGTGGTTCGTATCGCGAGTTCCTCATCGGCGGGATCCTCGTGCAGTCGCTTGCGTTCGGGCTCGCCGGGCCGGCGGTCACGATTGCGAACGACATGAACGACGGGATGAACGACCGCTTTCGGTCGCTGCCCACCTCGTCGTCGGCCTACCTCGCCGGTCACTACCTGGCACAGCTCGCCGGAGCGGTGCTGTCGATCGTGATCTCGACCGTCGCCGGCCTCGTCGTCGGGTGGCGCACCGAAAGCGACGTCGCCAGCGTGGTCGCCGGGTTCGTGCTGCTCGTGTGCTTCGCCACTGCGATGATCTGGATCGGCACGTGGCTCGGCCTCGTCGTGCGCTCGCCCGACGCCGTGATGGGCGTGGCGTTCGTGGTGATCTTTCCGTTGACGTTCTTGTCGAACGCCTTCGTGCCCATCGAAACGCTGCCAAATGCGTTGCAGTGGTTCGCCAGCTGGAACCCGGTCAGCGTCATCACCAGCGGGGTGCGTACCCTGTTCGGGAACCCGGTCACGCCGGTCGTGAAGCCATCGTGGCCGCTCGAGCACCCGGTGCTCGCGTCGTTCCTCTCGTGTGCGCTCCTGATCGTCGTGAGCGTGCCGATGGCGCGGCGGCGCTACCGCGCCCGCACCCGCCACTGACCGAGCGAAGACCGGCCACCGCGCCACCGGGCGGGCCGGGACCTCACTTCCGAGCCCGCCGATGCCGGTGTCGACGCCGGGTGGATCGGGGACGGTGAGATCACCTGCGCCGTCGTCGGATTCTGGAACCAGGGACCGTGAGGTCGTCCGCGCGGCGCCCTTCGCGCACCTGAGGCTGACAACGCCGCAGCCCTGATGGCAGCACCAGTGAAGCCGATGGGGACCAGCTTGCTCCGTCCGTGAGCAGCGGCCAGCCTGGTTGGCAATCGCCGATGGTTGCGCAGCAGCTCCCGCACGCAGGAAACTCCGCACACTCACCTGAAGGCTTCCCCGACACGTTCCCGATCGACGGCCAGTGTGAGGGGCGCTGGCTATCTCGTGTCTCACAACGCCACCTCTGGAGCATGTGATTTTGGTTCACGCTCGGCGCTGATCACGAAATCGACGTTGTCCAAGCCAGTTGATTTGGCACACCGAGTGTTCAGGTGGGAGCGCCGGTGGACCCCCAGGCTGTTTGGAGCGTTGCAGCGTCTTGAGCGAGCCGCTTCTGGTAGGAGGTGTGGAACGCCGGAACGAGCGTGGTCTCCCAGTCGAACAGCCGCCCGATGATGGGTGTCGGTGGTGGCAGCTTGCCTCGTGGCCACGGCGACGGGCTAACGATCTCTGCGACGTCATTGCATGCGTGCGTTCCAAGCACCAGCACCGCCCTCGGTCTCATAACGTCGACCTGGTATGCCAAGAACTGGCGACGCCAGGCCGTGTACTCAGCGTTGGCCTGCCGGGTGAACTTGCCGACGTTGCTGTCGCCTTTCATCAGACCTACGAACACGTTGGTGAAGAAGAAGTCGGTTCGCTTCACGCCAGCCCGATCGAGCAGCTTGTACGGCCCCGCCCAGGTCGACATCATGCGGTGTCCGGGCACACTCGGATCACCGTGCGAGACGCCCGCATCGAGTGCGTTGCGGTAGCCGGTTTCGGTATCAAGGTTGTGGCCCAGAACCATGAGACCGCCATACGGGAAGTCGGGGAGATCGTCGGTGCCGGGTGGACGCCACAAGCCCGCTCCCGCAGCGAACGCCGCCGTGCCCGGCAGCCGTTCGGTCACAGGCGTCACATCGTGGGGGTAGCAGTCGCACTCGCTCAGCTTCAACCAGAAGTCATCGACCGGATGCAGCGATGGTGGGGGTTCGTCGAGCACCTCGAGATTGTTCATGTTCGTCGTCGCTCGGGCAAGTGAACAACGGATGAAACGACCCCCCCGCCCCGCCGCCACTCCCCATGTATCAGGCGCAATGGGCTCCAGACCCATACCGCAAGGCGCAACATCGTTACTTCGACGGTCAGGTCTGGACATCAACTGTGACCAATGGCGACAGCCATCAGATGCCGTCGCCAGCAGAGTGTGTGCGGCCGGCGGGAGGAATCGGGTGGGCGGCGGACCCCTTCGGCCGCCACGTAATGCGCTACCACGACGGAAAAAAGTGGACTGAGAGCGTTGCCGACCGCAACGGAGGAACGGCACTCGACCTAGCGGTCTTTCCGCCACCGGGAGCCGTCCAAGCCCCGCCGCAGTCGCCACCCCCGCCACGAACGATTCCGATGCCCCCAATCAAGACAAGAAGCACAGAGCAGCACTAGTCAACGCGTTCGCCGTCTCGGCGGACCTGCTCCGAGAACGACGGCATCTGGCCTCCCGGCACGGAGACCTCTATCAGTGAATCAGAGGGTGTCCGATAGGGGGACCTCAACCGAACGCGCAACGGAAGCGTGGCGCTGAGTCACGTTGCCTGACCTGGGAAGTCTCATTTGGGTGGTACGAATCGATTCTCACTGAGGGGCCGCTATCCGTTACACCAGCGCGGTTGACGGATCTGCGGCGACCTCGACAGCATCATCCGACTTGAAGGAGGATCCACGGGTGACCGCGTCGCCGGTCCCGAGGCCACCCCATAACACCGGACGCGATCCGCACCCCGACACCCACATATCATGCGGAATCGGTCGCCCTATGCAGCGAACGGGGCACTGCATAATCCCGCGGTTTGGTCCTCGCCGGTCGAGGTGGTCTATCGGGCGAGGGATTGGCCGCTCCGCTCGATGCTCATTCGTCGGAGTCGCTCGGCGGCAGCGGCCGCCCGGGCCAATGGGGCTCTTCTCATTGAAGTGGGGAGCCGGCTTGGTGTGAGGGTCCGCGATCGGGTGCAGGGATCCCGCCATCGTTGCGGTTGTTCGAAAGACTGCGACGACGAGGAGATCCCTGCGATGGTGGACGGTAGTGGCCTGGCCGAGGCGATGCTTGGACTCGCTGGTGTACGCGTGACTCACGTGTTCGAGGCTGATGGTGAGGTGACGATCGAGGTCGAGACGACCGAGCCTCAGGCGTGGTGTGAGCGGTGTGGATGCCGCGCCGAGTCGCAGGATCGGATGTGGGTTGATGTGCGCGATCTGGAGTGCTTCGGCCGTCCGAGCAGGTTTCTGGACTGGAAGCGGCGGTGCCGGTGCCGGGAGGCGTTGTGTGCGGCCAGGACGTGGACTGAGCCGCTCGAGTTCTTGGACGCCCAGGTCGTGT
>ENA-OFDP01000540-OFDP01000540.1-metagenomes-genome-assembly--contig:-NODE-540-length-16746-cov-6.052543_pt1 | contig 16746 bp, 17 predicted proteins | sample MGYA00153389_OFDP01 | MGnify analysis MGYA00153389 | reverse complement strand
GCTTCAAGTTCATGCAGCAGGCGATGGACTATGAAATCCGCTGGCAGATTGAGCAAATTGAAGACGGCCACGCAATACAGCAGGCGACGGTGCTGTTTGACCCCGACACAGGCGAAACACGCGCCATGCGCAGCAAGGAAGACGCTGCGGATTACCGCTACTTTCCCGACCCGGATTTGCCGCCACTGGTGATTGGGCGGGATTGGGTTGAGAAGACGCGGGCCGAGATGAGCGAGTTGCCGCGTGTGACGGCGGCGCGGTTTGTCCGGGATCTAAGTTTGTCTGAATATGACGCAAATCAGCTCACTCAATCCAAAGACATTGCGACTTACTTTGAGACAGTTCATCAGCTTTCAGGTTACCCAAAAATTTCAGCCAATTGGGTTTTGGGTGAAGTGTTGTCGCTGGCAAACCGATTGCACGTGTCTATCGGCGAGGTGGGTGTGCCTATCCCAACACAGGTCGCCGAAATAGTTAAACGCATCGGTAGCGGCGGGATTTTGCATTCAGGAGGCAAGATCTTGTTCAAAGGTTTAGTTGATCACATAGAGAGTGAACTACTCGACTTATCGGCGTTCATTGACAAGATGATCGTCGACAACGATCTGGCCCCGTTAAGCGACACCAGCGAACTTGAAAAAATCATCGACGACGTACTGGCAGCCAACGCCAAAAACGTCGAAGAAGTACGCGCAGGAAACGCCAAGGCGATGAACGCACTCGTCGGCCAGGCCATGAAGGCCACCAAAGGCAAAGCCAATCCGGCGCAGGTCAATGCGCTACTGGCAAAGAAGTTGGGGTAGCACAGACTCTGCGCACCAGTCGAAATGCGCTATTAATTCAGGAGCTAATTGCGCCCGTAATCATTGGTCTAGAGTCCGATTCTATATAGTAAAACCGTTAAGGCTTGTTCTGCGTGCTGTTCATGCCAGTTGCCGGCGTGACTGAAACTGCCGCGCTTGCTCCACCCGCTATGGCCCAGAGCTGCTTGAGTTTGATCAGCTCTTCATCAAAGCGCACATTGATGCGCCGCTTTTCAAGGTCCTGGTCAACCAAAAAGCGTTTTTGTAGAGCCGCGCTGCTGTCATTTTCTTCCAGCCGCCGCTTGACCGCCTGCGGCGCTTTGCTCGGGTCTTTTTTATAGAACTCCATCTCAAGATTGATGGCGGCACGCTGCTCAGCCAGCTCCTGCGAACGCTTGGCAGACGACTTGATCACTTCGTTAACCTGCTCAAGGGCCAGCAAGCGTTCATTTTCGTGCACCGCCCGATTCGGGTAGCGCGCCCGCAGGGCACGGTCACGGCGCTTTTCTTCCAGCGCGGAGGCACGGCTCTCAAACTCTGCCTTTTCTTTTTGTTCCTGCGCAGCAATCTCTTGCGCCGTCAGCGTAGGTCCAACAATGCGCCTGGTGGTGCCCTGTGGTGACAGTTCTCGCTGCGTGCGATCCGTGCACTCGGCTATCGGGCGGTCTGACGTGAGTTTTCGGCCTTTGGCATCGACGCAGGAATAAATGCTTTGCGCCACAGCAAAGCCGCTCATGGCGCCAGCAATAACCACCCCAAAAAAAATAGCCCCTTTATTCACGTCGCTCCGTCTTCCTTTTTATGCCCTGTTGTGACATTTTTGTAATAAAGCTTCAGGGTACTTGGCAGCAAGCGCAGTGGTAGGCGCGTCTTCAATCTACCCCGTACCTGTGGCGATAGGCTAAAACCGCAGCATAACTGTCTGCCTCATCAGAAGCACCAGCAGTTTTCAGGCCAGCATCCGCGCCGCCTATCGGCTTTCTTAGTTCAAGATAATCCAGCAGGTCGGTCAATCGCGCAATGGCACAAACCTGCAAGCCCAACTGACTCTTAACGTATTGCACGGCACTGTGCGCTACGTCCATACCGTTTTCGGTGGCTTTTTCTTGCCGGTCCAGTGCGATCGCCACCGCGTGCGGCACGCCGCCCGCTTTTGAGATGATGGCAATCGACTCACGCACGGCAGTGCCCGCTGACATCACGTCATCAATGATCAAAACCCTGCCCTTGACTGGCGCGCCGACCAAAGTCCCGCCTTCGCCATGGTCTTTGGCTTCCTTGCGGTTGTAGGCAAACGGCAAATTGCGGCCCATGCGTGCCAGCTCCACCGCCACCGTGGCGGCCAGCGGAATGCCTTTGTAGGCCGGGCCAAAAATCATGTCGAACTTGAGGCCGCTTTTTTCTTCTTCCGCCAGCAATTGCCGCGCATAAAATTGCGCCAAGCGGCCCAGCTTGGCACCGTCGTCAAACAGGCCGGCGTTGAAAAAATACGGGCTCATGCGGCCAGCTTTGGTTTTGAACTGGCCAAACTTGAGAACGCCAGCCTCAATAGCGAACTGCACGAATTCTTGAGCCAGATTGCCACTGTCAAAGTTGCTGGGCAATTCGTTATTTTTTACCTGCTGCCCCACCATAGGAGTTGACCCTTGTTTAAATTGACCAGCTTGAACCTGAACGGCATCCGCTCAGCAACCAGCAAGGGCCTTGAACCCTGGCTGGGCACTTATCGGCCAGATTGTATTTGCGTGCAAGAAGTCAAAGCGCAAGCAGCCGACGTGCTCGGCCGGTTTGAGGAGCTGGCCGGCATGAAAGGGTACTTTCACTTCGCTGAGAAAAAAGGCTATTCGGGCGTGGGCATTTACACCAGGCACGAGCCCAGCGACGTCATCATTGGCTACGGCTCCAAAGAGTTTGATGCGGAAGGCCGCTTTATTGAACTGCGCTTTGACAGGCCTGGCCGCCCTCTGCTACCCAAGCTGTCAATCGTCAGCGCATACTTTCCCAGCGGCTCATCTGGCCCGGAGCGGCAAGAGGCAAAGTTCCGCTTTTTGGCGGAGTTTTACCCGCACCTGTTGGACATCAAGCAAAACCGGGACTACATACTGTGTGGCGACGTAAATATTGCGCACCAGGAAATTGATTTGAAGAACTACAAAGGCAACAAAAAAAACAGCGGGTTTTTGCCCGAAGAACGCGCCTGGATGACACGGCTGCTAAGCGAAGCGGGCAAAGTCGATGTCTACCGCCAACTGCAGCCCACCACCACCGACGCCGCCTACACGTGGTGGAGCAACCGCGGCCAGGCCTATGCCAACAACGTCGGCTGGCGGCTCGATTACCATTTGGCGACGCCAGCAGTAGCGGCGCTGGCCCGCACCGAGCACATCTATAAAGAACAGCGCTTTTCAGACCACGCGCCGATGACGATTGACTACGACTTTACGTTGTAGGCTCTGCGCGGCGCAGCACTGCATCGTCACACGTTAAACGGCTCATTTTCTGACAGGGCGCTGCGCTACTTTCTTGCGTAAACCCTTGCTCAAGACGGTTATCTTTTCAGCTCTACAGAAGGCAGGATGAAACTGTCTGCGTGCCAGAGTCTCGCTTCTGCCTTCTGACCAATCAACTCCTGTCCAAAGCGGGCCGGCAGCACCAGGACACGACATGAACATTTTGATGGTTCTCACTTCACACGACCAGCTCGGCAACACCGGCAAAAAAACCGGCTTCTGGCTGGAAGAATTTGCCGCTCCATACTATGTTTTTAAAGCCGCTGGCGCGAACATCACCGTGGTTTCACCCGCAGGCGGACAGCCGCCGCTCGACCCGAGCAGCGATGCACCCGAATCGCAAACCGATGCTACGCGGCGTTTCAAGTCAGACACCGCCGCGCAGGCGGTGCTGGCCCACACCGGCAAACTCTCTGGTGTGTCTGGCGCGGATTTTGACGCGCTGTTTTACCCAGGTGGGCACGGCCCGCTGTGGGACCTGGCAGAAGACGCGCACTCTATCAAGCTGATTGAGTCGATGGCCGCTGCGGGCAAAACTATCTCAGCCGTTTGCCACGCACCCGGCGTGCTGAAAAACGTCAAGGCCGCTGATGGCTCGCCGTTGGTCAAAGGCAAAAAGGTCACAGGCTTTACCAACACCGAAGAAGCTGCGGTAAAACTGACCGACATCGTTCCCTTTTTAGTGGAGGACATGCTGGCGAAAAACGGTGGACTGTACAGCAAGGGTGCCGACTGGCAACCCTATGTTGTGACGGACGGCAAGCTGATTACCGGTCAAAACCCGGCGTCTTCTGAAGCTGCAGCCCACGCCGTGCTGAGCCAGCTGAAAAACGCTGCACCTGCAACTGCTTGAGCATTCGCTTCGTTCCACTCCAACCACCCTACACAGCGAGAAATAATGGCCTACCAAAGTACCAACCCCTTTACCGGCAAAGTCGACAAAACCTTTGACGACATCAGCGCCGCACAGCTTGAAGAAAAATTGAAGCAGGCAGATGCATGCTTTAAAAGCGACTGGTCTGGACGCAGCTTCGCTGACCGCACAGCCATTTTGAAACGCGCGGCAGCACTGATGCGCGATCGCTCGCAGATGTTGGCAGAGCTCATCACGCTCGAGATGGGCAAGCTGATTGCCCAGAGCGCGGGCGAGGTTGCTTTGAGCGCGTCAATTCTGGACTATTACGCAGACCATGCCGAGCGGTTTCTGGCGCCCGAAAAGCTTGACACGCCCAAGGGCGAAGCGATGGTCGAAAGCAGTCCGATTGGCGTGCTGTTTGGCGTTGAGCCGTGGAACTACCCTTACTACCAGATCGCCCGTTTTGCCGCACCCAACCTGATGGCGGGCAACGTGGTGATGGTCAAACACGCGTCGAGCGTGCCGCAGTGCGCGTTGGCTTTTGAGCAACTGATGGTGGACGCTGGCGCTCCGGCTGGGGCGTACACAAATCTGTTCATTACCAAAGACCAGGTTGCGCAGGTGATTGAGGACCCGCGTATTCGCGCGGTCGCCTTGACCGGCAGCGAAGGCGCAGGCGCGATTGTGGCGGCCCAAGCCGGCAAGCAACTGAAAAAAACCACGCTGGAACTCGGCGGCAGCGACGCATTTATCGTGCTTGAAGATGCCGACCTGGACAAGGCGGTCAAGCACGCGGTGAGCGGGCGCATGGGCAACTCGGGCCAGGCGTGTACGGCGTCAAAACGCTTCATCGTGGTCGAGAAGTTGGCCGACAGTTTCCTGGACAAGTTTCAGGCTGCACTGGGCCAGTTTGCGCCCGGTGACCCGCTGGACAAAGCCACCACGCTCGCCCCGCTGTCGTCAGCCCAAGCGCTGAAGGATCTGCTGGAGCAGGTTGATGGCGCAGTCAGCAGTGGCGCGCGCGTGGTCATGGGCGGAAAGCGCATTGACGGCTTGCCCGGCAACTTCATGCAGCCCACCATCCTGACCGACATAGTTGAGAAAAACCCGGCTTACAAAGAAGAATTCTTTGGCCCGGTGGCACTGTTTTTTCGGGTGGTCGATGAAGACGCCGCCATTGCGCTGGCGAACGACTCGCCGTTCGGCTTGGGCGGCTCGGTCTTTACGCAAGACATTGAGCGCGGCAAGCGCGTCGCCCGCAAGATTGATACGGGCATGGTGTTCATCAACTCAGGGGCGGTGTCGTCACCCGAGCTGCCTTTTGGCGGCGTGAAGAACTCCGGCTATGGCCGCGAGTTGTCAGGTGCGGGCATTCAGGAGTTTGTGAACAAGAAGCTGATCCGGGTGAATTGACGCTGCTGACGATTTCACCCGGTCACATCTTTCTCACCCAACTATTTTGGCACTTTGCCAGTGACGCCCATCACGTAAAAGTCCATTTTCTGCATGTCAGCGACTGGCAGCACAGTGCCAGCGGCGACACGCTGTTTGCCTTCGTTGTCCTGAATGGGGCCTGCAAAGGGCATGGCTTTGCCTGCCTTTAAATCAGCTTCGAGTTTCATGACCTTGCTGGCGATATCTTTGGGCACCGCCGCATTAAATGGCGCCATTTGCACAAAACCTTCTGAATAGGAGCCCCACGTGTCAGAACTTGTCCACTTGCCAGACAACACATCGCCCACTGTTTTGGTGTAGTAAGGTCCCCAGTTGTGGACAACTGCGGACAGCTGACTTTTTGGCGCCAGCTTGCTCATGTCAGACTGGTAACCGAACGAGTATTTGCCTTTTGCCTCAGCTTCAATCACGGTCGCAGTTGAATTGGTGTGGTTAGTCAGAACATCAGCACCCAAAATGATCAGTGAGTTGGCAGCTTGCGTTTCTTTGCCCGGATCAAACCAGGAATTGACCCAAACCACTTTGACCTCGGCCTTGGGATTGACGCTGCGCATGCCGATCGTAAAAGCATTGATGCCTTGCAACACTTCGGGGATTGGAAATGCCCCAACATAACCTGCCACACCCGATTTGGACATGTGCCCGGCAGTAACGCCCGCCAGAAAGCGTGCCTCGTAAAATTTTGCGCTATAAGTGGCTACGTTATCGGCACGCTTGTAGCCGGTGCCGTTGGCGAAGATGACTTTCGGAAAGTCTTTGGCCACACGCAAAGTTGGCTCCATGTACCCAAAACTGGGGGTAAAAATAAGCTGATTCCCGTTCATGGCAAGCTGGCGAATAACCCGCTCTGCATCCGGGCCTTCATTCACGTTTTCGACGTATTCAACCTTGACCTTGTTGCCGAAGGCTTTTTCCATTGCCTGAATGCCGCTGTGGTGCTGAAAATTCCAGCCCAGACTGGCAATTGGGGTGTTGTAAAGAATTCCAATTTTTAGCGGGACTTGAATTGGAGTGCTGGCAGGTGTTTGAGCACTCGCGACCGTGACCAGGCTGGCTGCCAAAACCAGAAGCATACGTCGTGTCGGTGGAGCTTTAAAGCAATTGAAATAATTGAAGTTCATGGTGGCCTCATGTGGGTTAAACATCAAGCCGCTGGAGGCTTGGAGTTTGGGAAAGCCAGGCAACAAAGCCGTGCAACAGGAAATACCAGTTGACGATACTGACAAGCAATATCAGCCAACAATCTTCGTAAGCAATATTCAGGCCCAGCCAAGAAGCTCCAAATCAATTTCATCAAGCCTGTCGCTGACGCCTGACGTGATGAGCCTGGCAAAGTCTTCATCGGGCACCATGGTTGTCAGGCAGTACAGCCGCGTGGTGCCCGTGTTGCGCACCGCGTGTGCGTGGCCCGGGCGCAGCAGCAATACCGATCCGGGTTTCACGTCAATTTCCGCATTGCCCAGCGTGGCGACCCCTTGGCCGTGCAGCACCACAAACACTTCGTCAGCCGCGCGGTGCTGGTTGGGTGGTGTGAAGCCCCCCACGTCAAAAATCTCAAGGACTTGTACGAAACCGGTTTTTTGCACCAGTGGATTGACCAGCATCACAAACTTGTTTGTTTCGCCTGCAGCAATGCGAAACACCGGGCAGTCAGCAGCTGCAAGATGCGAAAAAGCTGGCAAGCTCATGGCAGAAATCCGTTGGACTGCGTGGTGAAGCCAAAGCACTGGCGTACGTTGTACAGCGTGGCGTCCCAGCAAAACGCCGGTGACGTGGTGGCTGTGCAGTCTTCCAGCAGCAGGCAGTCATAGCCCAGAAAATTGGCATCCATCAGCGTGGCCAGCACGCACTGGTCTGCGTTAACGCCTGCAAAAAGCACGGTGTTGATGTCCAGATTGCGCAGCACCGAGTCCAGACACGTGTCGTAAAAGCCGCTCATGCGGTATTTGTCAATGCTAATGTCGGTAGGAGTTTTTACAAGTTCATCCACCACCGCTGCGCCCCATGAATCGGCCTGCAAGATGCGGTTGCTTCGCTCATCACCCGGCTCACCCGCAGGCGCACTTACCAGTGCATCGCCCAGGCCCGCCGAGCGGCCATCGCCGTTGTAGACATGCAGCGCAGACGGGCTCAGGTTGAGTTTGTCGGGCCGGTTGCCCCAGTTCACCCACAAGACCGGCACGCCTGCTTCACGCAATGCGGGCAGCAGCGCTTGCAGCGGCGCAATCAGCGCTCTGGCGGGCGCAACATCTACGCCTATCGAGGCCAGCCAGCCTTTGGTGTGGCAAAAATCGTTTTGCATGTCAATCACCACGATAGCGGTGCGGCGCAGGTCGATGGTTAAATCTTGCGGCAGCGCCGGCAGTGCCAACGGGTGCGGAGCGGCGCGCGCACGCGTCAGGTCACACTGCTGCGCATTGACGCGCCACTGGTTGCGCGGGCTGGAACCCAGCGCCAATAGCTCGCTTGAAAGGTCATCGGGTGGGATAGCGCTCATGGGTTAGTTGTCCATCCAGCTGACGTGGGCAGACACGACGCGCCAGCCTTCGGCAAACTTGATCCACGTTTGCGACTGCCTGCCAATGCGCGGCTCGGTGGTGCGCTTGAAGGTGATGTTGGCAACGCCGGCGGCGCTTCCAAACGTCACGATATGCCTGTCAATAATTTCGCGTTGCAAGCCTGCGCTGGGACGCGACGCACGGTAAGCTTTGATTTGGTCAGCGCCAAAAAGGTTTTCTTTTGCGCCAAAGCGCAGCGTGAGCGGGTGACTCCAAAAGAGCGCGTCGAGCATGCTGACCTTGTTGTGAATCAGCGCGTCTTCATAATCGTCGAAAGCAGCAGTGAGCTCGGCCAGCGCATCTGGCGCATTGATGCAGTCGGGGTCGGTCACATTGGCCCTTTACTATTGATTAAGGAGCTGCTTGCGCGCGTATTTAAAGCGTTACAGGCTTTTTTTACTTAAAACTAACCACGCGCCTGCCTATACAGCCCCTGCACCTTGGGCACGTTGGCTTGCAGCTCCTGGATGCGCTGCGGGCCTGACGGGTGGGTGGACAAAAAGCTGGGGCCACCCCGGCCGCCGCCGTTGGCCTGGCCCATTTTTTCCCACAGGCTCACGGCGGCTTGCGGGTTGTAGCCGCCGCGCGCGGCGATCTCCAGACCGACCAGATCGGCGTCGGTTTCATCGCCACGGCTGAATTTGAGGGTCAGCAATTGCGTGCCCAAACCAGCGGCGAGATCACCCAGCTGGCCCAGGCCCAACAACTGCGCGCCAATCGACAGCGCCGCGCTGGTGCCCTGGCTTTTGGCGATGCGCGCGCGCGCATGTTCACGCAGCGCGTGGGCCATCTCGTGGCCCATGATCATGGCGGTTTCGTCGTCGGTGAGTTTGAGCTGCTCAAGAATACCGGTGTAAAAAGCGATTTTTCCGCCAGGCATGCAAAACGCGTTGATCTGCTTGCTGCCGATCAAATTGACTTCCCATTTCCAGCCCCTGGAGCGGTCGTTCCACTGCGAGGTTTGCGGCACCAGCTTGGTGGCGATGCGCTGCAAGCGGTCAAGCTGCTGGTTGCCTTGCTGGGCCAGCGCGCCCTGGCCTCTGGCTTCTGCCATCATTTGCGCATACTGCTGCGCAGCGGCGTTTTCCAGCTCTTCAGCGGGCACCAGTTTGCGCAGGCCAGACGACTTGCCGACCTCGACCTGGGCAGCCGCAGGCGCAGCGACAGCGCTGCCCGCCGCCGCCAGTAAAAAAGCTCGGCGGCCAACCCAAGCAGATGATTTAGCCTCGCATAAAAAGCACATCAGCTAATAATACCGACAAACCCATTGATCCGTGCAAGTAAGCCGCACCAGACAAACCCCGTCATCCCAAATGCAACTAGCACCTAGCCCCGCCGAGAATCCCCAGCCCACCAAACGTCCGTGGCGTGAGGTGTTTGCCGTGTACACCGAAGCAGCGACGCTGCGCATGTTGCTACTGGGCTTTTCAGCTGGGCTGCCGCTGCTGCTGGTGTTTGGCACGCTGAGCTTTTGGCTGCGCGAAGCTGGCGTGAACCGCACCACCATCGGCTACCTGAGCTGGGTCGGGCTGGCCTACGCTTTTAAATGGATATGGGCGCCGCTGGTAGACCGCATGCCGATTCCCGGGTTGACGCGTCTGCTCGGCAGGCGGCGCAGCTGGTTGCTGGTTTCACAAATTACGATTATTTGCGCGCTGGTGGGCATTGGTTTGACCGACCCCAGCCTGGCGCTCACCCCGGTGGTGTGGTGCGCTTTGGCGATTGCGGTTGGCTCTGCCACGCAAGACATTGCACTTGATGCGTACCGCATTGAATCGGCCGACACCGACCGCCAAGCCGCGCTGGCCTCAAGTTACATGACAGGCTACCGCATCGCGATGATTTGGGCCGGCGCGGGCGCGTTGTGGATTGCCGCGCGTTCTGAAGTCAGCGGCGTGGTGGGCTACCAACAAGGCGCTTGGCAAACCGCCTACTGGGTTATGGCCGCGTCGATGCTGCTGGGCGTGGCGACCGTTCTGCTGTCGCCCGAGCCCGCTGCGCGCGAAGTCAAACCGGCGCGCAACGTGGCCGAATGGCTGCGCGGCGCGTTGATTGAGCCTTTCGCAGATTTTTTACGTCGTTACGGCAAGCAGGCAGTGTTAATTTTGGCGTTGATTGCGATTTACCGCATCAGCGATGTGGTGATGGGCATCATGGCCAATCCGTTTTATGTAGACATGGGCTACACCAAAGACGAAGTAGCGGCGGTCACGAAAATTTACGGTGTCATCATGACGCTGATCGGCGCATTTTTGGGCGGCATATTGGCGATGCGTTTTGGTGTGATGCGGGTGCTGATGCTGGGTGCGGTGTTGAGCGCAGCGAGCAATTTGCTGTTTACCTGGCTCAGCACGCGTGGGCACGATGTGGCTGCGCTGACGTTTGTGATCTCGGCCGACAACCTGTCCAGCGGCATTGCATCAGCTGCATTTGTTGCGTATTTGTCGAGCCTGACGAACATCAATTACTCAGCCACGCAATACGCGCTGTTCAGCTCCATGATGCTGCTGTTGCCAAAATTTTTAGCAGGCTTTTCCGGCAAGATGGTGGACACTTTTGGCTACAGCAACTTTTTTAATGTTACGGCGCTGATGGGTGTGCCGGTGCTGGCACTGGTCTGGCTGGCCGCACGGGGGCAAAATTCTTCTGCGCAAGCGCAGTAAGCTGCGTTTACCCCATCTTTACCCAAGCTACAAACCAGCTTGCCGCAAACGCTCCAAGATACGCACATGACCCGACAGCATTTGCTAATGATTGAAGACGATGCGCGCCTGGCTGCAATGGTGGGCGAATATTTGGGCCAGGCGGGCTACGGTTTTACCCACGCGCTTGACGGCGCCGAGGGTTTGGCGGAGCTGCAAATTGTTGCGCCTGATTTGGTGATTCTGGATTTGATGTTGCCTGACATGGACGGCCTGGAAGTGTGCCGCCGCATCAAGGCCAGCGGCTCCGCGACCGCTGTGCTGATGCTCACCGCCAAGGGCGACCCGATGGACCGCATTGTGGGCCTGGAAATTGGTGCTGACGACTATTTGCCCAAGCCGTTTGAGCCGCGCGAGTTGCTGGCCAGAGTCCGCGCCGTGCTGCGCCGGGGAAGCGAGGCGGCAGCCAACAGCAACGGTGCAGCGCAAATAACGCTGCATTTCGGCTCACTCGAAATTGACCGTGATGCGCGTACCGTGCGTGTGGCGGGCGACCTGCGCGAACTCACGTCTTACCAGTTCGATTTGCTGGTTGCGCTGGCTGAGCGCGCCGGGCGGGTGTTGACGCGCGACCAGATCATGGAAGCGGTGCGCGGGCGCGAGCTTGAAGCGTTTGACCGCTCGATTGATGTGCACATGGGCCGCATCCGGCAAGCGATTGAGGTTGATGCGAAGGAGCCGAAACGCATCCTGACCGTGCGCGGCGTGGGTTACGTCTTTGCCAAACAGCAAGACTGATCTGGGAAGGTGATGCGCTTTTCCTTTACGTCGAAACTGTACGTCCGCATCTGGCTGGCCGTGGTCGCTGCAGTGGTGGTGCTGACATTTTTGGTGGGTGCTGCGTGGCGGCTGACCCGAGACGATGTGCAGTTACCCATACGTGAGCTGCAGATTAAAAACGCGGCGGGCGAGGTGATTGCCAGCGCGCAAACCAAGCCGGGCAGAAAGCTGGCGGAAGGGCTTGAGTTTGACGTCGTCACCAAGGACGGGCAAAGCCTGAATGTGTTTTTACCCCGGCCTGCGCGCGCGTCAGGCAACTACCCCTGGAAACGCGCACCGTTTGGCTTTGGCTGGATGCTGGCGCTGGTCGCGGTTGCAGTAGCGTTGGGTTCTTACCCCGTCATTCGGCGGCTCACGCAGCGCCTGGAAGCCCTGCAAAGCGGCGTGGAGCGCTGGGGTGCGGGTGACTTGTCAACCCGGCTCGCGGCCGACGGCAATGATGAAGTGGCGTTTTTAGCAAAGCGGTTCAACAACGCCGCCGAGCGCATTGAGGCGTTGCTGAACTCACACAAATCGCTGCTGGCCAATGCATCGCACGAGTTGCGCTCGCCGCTGGCGCGCATTCGCATGGGGCTAGAGTTATCGGGGCTGTCACAGTCGTCGCCGCAGCGCAACGAAATTTCTCGCAGCATCACCGAGCTGGATGAGCTGATTGCCGAAATTTTGCTGGCCAGCCGACTCGACGCCAGCCAGGTCAACCCGGAGCCTTTTGAGTCGGTTGACTTAACTGGCCTGACAGCCGAAGAATGCGCCCGCGCCAGCGCGGAGCTGGGCCTGTCTGCCACTGGGCAAAGCATCGTACTGCCCGGCTCACCCCGGCTGCTGCGGCGGCTGATTCGCAACCTGCTGGAAAACGCGCGGCGCTACAGCGCAGGCGACGTGACGCTCGACTTGACGCTAACCGGCACAGGCAGTCAGCAGCGTGCGGTGATCACGGTCAATGACCGTGGCCCCGGCGTGCCAGCAGACCAGCGTGAGCGCATTTTTGAGCCGTTTTACCGCCTGCCCGGTGCCAGCGAGCGTGAAGGCGGCGTGGGCTTGGGCCTGGCGCTGGTGCGTTCCATCAGCCAGCAGCACGGCGGCACTGCACGCTGTGAGGCACGCGCCGGCGGAGGCGCGACTTTTATTGTTGAGCTACCGCTTGGCTTGCCACCAACGCCGATGCACACACCGCAGCAGCGCTGATGTCGTTCAAGCAGCGCATGTGGCCATCGGCCTCGCTGAGCGGGCACACGCGCTCAAAGCACGGCGCGCAGTCAAGCGGCGGCTGGTAAGACGCATCGGTTTTTAGCCACAACACCTGCGCTTTGCTATTTAACGGCGGCGTGTGCAGTGGGCTGCTGGAGCCAAAAATCGCCACCTGCCGAACGCCCAGTGCAGCAGCGATATGCATCAAACCCGAATCGTTGGTGACTACTAATTTGCTAGCTGCTTGCGCCCGTATTGCTTGGGCTAGAGTCGTTTTTCCTGCTAAATTGATGCAGTTTTCGGCTTGTGCAGCAATATCAAAGCACAGATCCGCTTCTTTGCCAGAGCCCAGCAGCACCACCGGGTGCGCCAATTTTTTCGCCAGCTCTGCGTAATGCGCCGCTGGCCAGCGCTTGGCAGGGCCGTATTCAGAGCCTGGCGCAAACACCGCATAGCTGCCCGCAACCAAACCCAAATCAAGCAGCGTTTTTTCAACATCGCCGGGGGCAAGCTGCAACTGCGGGCGGTCCGCCTCCACGCCCGCCTCACCACTGAGTGCCGAATAAAACGCCACCATGGGCGGCCGGTTTTTTGGGTTTTTGAGTCGATGCGTCAGCAGCCCGACACGCGCCTCACCCAGGTAGCCAATGCGTTTGGGAATACTCGCCAGAAAAGGCAGCAATGCGCTTTTCAGCGAGTTGGGCAGCACATAAGCCGCATCAAACTGGCTAGAGATTTGCCTGGCAATTCGGCGGCGCGCCGCAAACTGCAGGCCGCCGTGCGCAAACGGAAACTCAATGACTTCGGCGACTTGCGGCATCGCCCGGTACACCGGCGCAACCCAAGGCAACGCGCCCACGGTAAGCCGCTCACCGCGCGCAGCCAGGCGGCGCAGCAGCGGTTCGGTCATAACGGCGTCACCAATCCACTGCGGGGCGATGATGAGAGAACGCGTCAAAACAGGCGATTAATTGGAGTCTGACCCCAATTAAATAATTCATTCGTCCATTTAATTGGGGTCAGACTCCAATTAAATCCAAACTGCTTCAATGCTGTCCGCCCACAGACTCGCCCGCTTTCAGCGCATACACCGTACCGCAGTATGGGCACTTTGCTTGACCAGTTCGCGCCACGTCCAGGTAAACCTTCGGATGGCTGCTGTAAATTTGCATGTGCGCCTTTGCGCTGGGGCAGTAGACGCCGCCCTGCGCGTTCAAGTCTGACGCCAGCAACTCAATGTGCGATGAAGTGGTCATGATTTTTAGTTCGTCATGAAGGGAACGCCGCGCAGGACCGCCCCAAGCAAGTTCAGCCCCCTCGGGGGGCGGCGAAGTACACGTAGTGAAGAGCGCGGGGGCGTCATGATTAAACCTTGGCTAGCCAAGATGCGTACTTCGGGTTGCGGCCATTGACGATGTCAAAAAACGCGGCCTGAATTTTCTCGGTGATCGGGCCGCGCGAACCTGCGCCTATTTCGACCCGGTCCAGCTCACGAATTGGCGTGACCTCAGCCGCCGTACCGCTGAAAAACGCCTCATCAGCGATATAAATTTCATCGCGCGTGATGGCTTTTTCTTTCAGCTCAATGCCCAGATCCTGGCAGATGGCAAAAATCGTGTTGCGGGTGATGCCGTTCAGCGCTCCAGCGCTTGAATCGGGCGTGTACACCACGCCCTTGCGCACCACGAACACGTTTTCGCCAGCGCCCTCGCTCACAAAGCCCTGCGGGTCCAGCAGCAGCGCTTCGTCGTAGCCCTCGTCAGTGGCTTCCATGTTGGCCAAAATTGAATTGGTGTAATTGCTCACCGCCTTGGCGTGAATCATGGTGATGTTGACGTGGTGGCGGGTATAGCTGGATGTTTTCACGCGGATGCCGCGCTTTAAACCTTCGTCGCCCAAGTACGCGCCCCAAGGCCAGGCAGCCACCATCAAATGGATTTTGTTGCCCTTGGGCGACACGCCGAGTTTTTCAGAGCCGATCCAGGTGAGCGGGCGAATGTAGCAGCTTGGCAGCTTGTTTTCACGCACGACGGCGAGCGTAGCCTGCATGACTTCGGCTTGCGTAAAAGGAATCTTCATGCGCAAGATCTTGGCGCTGTTAAACAGCCGCTCAGTGTGCTCTTCGAGCCTGAAGATGCCGGTGCTGCCGTCGGCCAGGTGGTACGCCCGCACGCCTTCAAAAGCGCCGCAGCCGTAGTGCAGCGTGTGGCTCAGCACGTGGATTTTGGCGTCGCGCCACTCCACCATCTGGCCGTCCATCCAGATTTTGCCGTCGCGGTCGCTAAGTGCTTGAGGTGCTGCAGTTGCCATGGTTGTCCTGTGGTGTTGATTCTTGAAAACCTGATTTTACGATTGCTGGGTAGTTTGCTGGTCGGTGCTGGGCCTGTAGAGCACATGGTGCGACAACTTGCCACCCACAAAGGTACAGGTCACCGTCGATTCATCACCGTCTTTCCACTCGAACACTTCCGGCTGCGCGTCTTTGGCTGATTTAAGCAAGCCCAGAGCCCGCGTCATGGCCACGACGTGCAGCAGCGTGAATCCGGGGTTGAGCTTGGCGTTGAGCATGACGGCGCTGTCAACATAACCAATTGGCCGGTTGGCCGCGCGTTTGAGCACCGACATCATGCGGGAAAAGTGCAGCAAGATGCCAAACACCAACACTGTGACCACCGCTGCAATGCCTGGCCAGCCATAGGAACGGTAAGCAAGCACTGCGCCGCCGATGATGGCCAAGGGGATGAGGATCTTCTGAATATTCATTGCCCGTATTTTCGCAGCTTGGTGCTCGCGTTTCTTATGCGGTCATGCGCCCGGTGCGCAGCGCCACCGCCCAGTCTGGGCGCTGGCGCGATTCAGCCAGTTGCGCCATGCTTTCAAAGTCGTACATCACGCAGCGCAAGCTGATCTGCCAGCCAGCGGCCGTTTGTTCGGCAATGGCGTACCGGGCATGCGGGCTGCCAGTTTCAATGTGGTGTTTGAACGGGTGCAAGTCGTCGTAAGCAGGCAAACCAACGCTGCCGGGGTTGACGATGGTAATGAGGTGATTGCCCGTTGGGCTGGGGACTGCAACCACGCGGGCGATGTGGGTGTGGCCGCAGATGATGAGGCTTGCTGCCGTATGCGGGCCTGTGCCCAGGCGCTGGAGCACCTCTGCTTGCGCAGCAGCGCGCACACCGGTTGAGCCATTTCGACCAAAATCATTGGTGACGGTTTCAAGCCAGTAACGCACATCGCTGTGCGGCGTGCCGTGACAGACAAAAACATCCTTGTACACGTCCTCATCCTCGTCAATACCCAGCCACAGTGTGGGCGGTGCGCTGGCCAGCCAAGCGCGATGTGCATTTGAAATTTCGCTGGCGGTGCAGGCATCACTGCGGTTCAATTTGTTGGGCGCAAGTGTGAGCAACTGCCGCTCGTGGTTACCTGCAATCATGCGAATGGCGCGTGCCATCAACAGGTCTGCGGTGCGGGCCGATTCGAGCGGGCCGCCAAGCGTGTCGCCCACGTTGATGATGTGGTCAACGCCTGCCCGGTCAATCTCACCGAGCACAGCTTGCAGCGCAGGCAGGTTGCCGTGGATGTCTGAAATGATGGCGATTTTCATGCTCAAAAGCGTTACTTGGCGGGTTGTTTTCTCCCTCTCCCTCTGTGGGGAGAGGGTAGGGGTGAGGGATGGTGGACGCTGGTTGAGCAGTTTGCATGGGCAAGCTTGCCGGCCCTCACCCCAGCCCTCTCCCCGCAATGGGAGAGGCAGCAAGAGCAGCAGGCCAGCTTGGCGACCTGAACAACTCCAATTTTGAGAAATTTTAGCGCCATGGACCAAGGCGGATTCAAAGCTGAAGTGCAACACCTCAAATCAACTAAGGTGTTCAGATGACCAAACTCCAGCAT